>Ga0307517_10002329_pt1 | contig 30615 bp, 29 predicted proteins | sample 23_EM_MG_FD_194515 | JGI IMG/M metagenome (GOLD analysis project Ga0307517, IMG submission 194515) | Populus trichocarpa ectomycorrhiza microbial communities from riparian zone in the Pacific Northwest, United States - 23_EM | ecosystem: Host-associated > Plants > Roots > Unclassified | place... | reverse complement strand
CAGGTCTGAAAAGCCCTATTTTACACCTCTACCAGGTCTCGCTACCCACCTGGGTGTCCAAGACTTTTAGGTTAACAGAAAATAACCTGTTTTCCTTCCACCTAGGTCTCCTTGCGCAAACTCTCTATTATATAATACCGGTGACTTAGAAGAGGAGCTCCTCAGCGAGGTATCAATCTACTTATCTAGTACTGACTGTGCTGGTAGTGTGTCAAGGACCTACGTTTCGATTGCAAATCTGATCGCCCATCAGGATAATTTGTTGAGGACGCGAAACTCATCAAATCGATGGTCGATCGGATTTTATTACAGGATACCGGTAGCATGGGAACGAGAGAACTCGTGTATGTATTTAATATCTATCATATTATTCGGTAACCACCCCTCCCCCCCCAATCGTAAACCTAGGTATCACAATTGAATAACCATAAGATGGCTATAATAATATTATAAACAAAATATTTATACCTCCCCCTTTACCCTATCGCTTCTACAAAGCTGTAGGTATGATATCATAGATAGGTGGGTTGCGGCGACCGAAATATCGTCCCCGGGAGAGTGACGAGGTGATTTCCTCAATCAATCAATCAATCAATAAGTCAATCCCTAAAACTCCTACAAGGAAAATTCACAAATCTATACAGGGCTAGACGAAAATAGAAATAAGATACTTGGGGAAAAGTGGGGAAGAAAAGGGAAAAGGACAGATAAGTAAATAAATAAAGGCTACCTTAAAAGATGGAAAGATGGGAACCGTCATAATATGCTATTTTACAACTTTGTAAAGGGGGGAGACTAAAGAAGAAAGGAAGAAATTTTTGTCGGGTGACAGGGAATAGTGTAAAGGAAAAAAATTAATAAAATTTAACAAAGGTAGTAATGCGTTAGGGGTAGCGGATAGGAAAAGGGTATATAGAACTTGAGTGAACGAGTCGAATAGATGAATCAACTTATTTCGGGCAGATAAAAAGAGAATTTGAGAAATGCCGGGGGAGGTGTTTTTGCGTCCAGTGAGGAGCCATGTATGCATGGAATATATCGACATTATGATGTATTCTCGTTTTGTTTTTGGTGAGAGGGGAAGGATAGGAGTTTGCTGGGTACAGAAAGGGTTTCGATCGAGAGAGGATTCGCTATGCTGAAATATCCGAAAATAATCAATATTCCATCTCCATAGATGATGGCCAACCCGCAGTTCCGGCACCACCACTAATGCCCGCTCCGCCACCTCCACTACCACCACCACCGCCTCCACCACCACCTCGCCGTTTCCCACCTCCGGACCCTCCTTTGTCGTGAGAAAATCGACACCCATCGCCATTCTTGCAGTTTCCTTTCTGGAAAAAGAGACAGGCAACCTTTGCTGGCTTTTTTTCCTATAATAATAATATATTAACTTAATTGTTTTCTCAAGGCAAGGTAGGCATAAACAAAGATATAAAAAAATTGAGCCAAAAGAGGTAAAATAAGGCAAAGGCGTAGGATACTAAATTATGACGGGATTGTCGTGGGATTCGGAGGGCATTGGGCAATGATTTCTTGCAAGATTGCTCTTTATCGAGTGCTTACCGTTGAAAATTATTTCAACGGTAGTTACTCTCCTGTAGAGAGGGCTTTTGTTTCCTCCAAACCTTTCAAAGAAGGGAAAGGGGGTAAATGCTGTGATATCTGCAACTCTAACTAGACATGACTATAAGGCCAGGCAGGGCATGGCGATGCTGACATGCATGTCTGCTGAAGCCAACCCTTTTTCCTCTCCTTCCATTTTTTCAAAACAATAAATGGCGAAACTTCCTGTTTACCCTTCAAAGAGAACATTTGGGTATAGGCACGCGCCATGTAATTCAGGGGGCTATGGGAACGTGCAAGAATGATGTGCGGGGCCTCTTTACCTTCTTATGTTTGCTACCACTCCACCCCCCACGAGTAGGTTCATTCCCGTTATTCCCATTATTCCCACTCCCATTATGACGCTCAACCTCCGACTTTCTCTCGTCCCAGCCGGTTGCCTCTCTCAAGGCACCACGAACGTCTTTGCCGCTCCTGCCCTCCTTTTCTCGGTCACCTTCACGCAGAGTACGTCCAAACTCATCAGTTCCACTACCCGTAGCCCACGAAGCCTGGTTAGAGTGATTGGAGGTGCTCCCATATGGTTGGTGAAATTGCGATTCGTATGCAGGCCATGTTTGGGGGTTAGAGGTGTCGTACGCATTTGGGAGAGCCTGGCCAAAAGAGAAGGCTGTTGGGTTAGATGATATTTGTGCTAGAATATTAGTCAGAGCAGCCGAGGTGCTTCCTTGGGCAACCGAGCTTTGCTGCACTAGATTCTGCAGCAACGAAGTACTAGCTTGCTGCTGTTGGCCCGGGTTGGGCCCAAGTGCCATAAGTATGGAGCCAAGATCAGGTTGTTGGGCTGCCGCAGGTGTAGGTTGCGGAATTTGCTGAGTTACAGGCTGTACAAATGGCACAGAGGGTGGCGCGGTAGGCTGCTGCTGATTTTGGGTAATTGCCTGTATTTGGGCTAGAATGCTGTCGGCAGCAGCTTGAGTTTGGCTCTGCGCTGGCTGTTGAAAGCTGTTTATAGCGGAGAGTATTGATGAGATGTCAGCAACTGCGGCAGGCTGTGGATTTAGCTGAGGAGCGTCAAACGCGGTCTGGAGGCTTGCTGGAGGCTTTAGAACAAATTAGTACGGGGTGAATGCCAATTGCTGATAGGATTTGAGAAAATATGCGTACCTTAAGACGATCCGGTAATGGGATGATAGTTGGTTGGGAATCGGTTTCCAGAGGATTGTCGTTGGAATCGGGTTCTCGGGGGGAATATGGAATAGCGGCCGGAGAGGTATAAAGCGCCGATAGAGTTAGAAGTTCACGTTTTGACTGAATCTCAGCTTCCTCGCTGGTGATCTCCTTATTCCCTCCACGGCTGATGGCGTTCTCTGCGGGGGTGGAAACATGATTGAGGTCACCAAAGTCGATACCTGGATGATGTTAGAGCTAAAAACGAAATCCTACCCAGGATGTGATATCGTCACTCACGTAATGGCTGGTACCAATCAAGCAGGTCCTCCTCGTCTTCCAAGAAGTTTCGGTTCTTGAGGGCAGCCAACGCTTCCCTACCCTCTTCAACATCAAAATTCCTGGCATTTCCATATTCATGATTTTCATGTCCACTGCTGCCTCCGTAGTATTCCCCCTCTGGCTCAACCCACTCGATAACCTTGACTTTAGCAAGATCCTCCCCGGTCTTCCACCGGACAGTCTTCTTCTTTCTGACCTTCTTGTTGGAGCCGTTTTGGTCTTCATCGGTCTCACGTTTCTTTGTATCAGAATCAGGTCTGAGTCCAGTAGTGCCCTCCTTTTGCTGGCGAACAAGCTGGTCGAAAATACTAGTGAATGTACTAGGGGTGGATTCAGGGTTGGGGGTGGACTTCTTTTCAACAGGCCTGTTAGGTCACGTGACATGTTAATAACTGCGGGCCTTTGGCCAGAAACGGAAGGCTTCACGCGAGGCAGCCAAAGGGGGGGGGAATTAACGAACTTTGTGGGAGCCTTGACAATGGCTGGACGGGTGCCCTGAAGAGACTTAAAAAAGCCGGAAGTAGTGGCTTTCGGCTTGGCAGGTGCATTGGAGCCATTTGCGCTAGTGGAAGATGCAGCACTTGTAGTCAATTTCTTCTCGGCGGTTGGTGTCGCTGCGTTTTTAGAGTTACCAGTAGATAAACCCGTCTTTGAATTTAGAGAGCTCGGCACAGCGGGGATTTTTCCCTCGCCCAAAGCAAGCTTCTTGATAGTAAATTGGCCAACTTTGGCATCGTCCTCGCTCTTGCGCTTAATGCCCGCATTAACATTACTACTGGCCTCACTCTTGGCTGCTGCCCCATTCCCCAAAGACTTCTCTTTATCAGTGGTACGGTCGGATAAAGAGGAAGCTGCTAATGACGCTGGCTTCTGCTGTTTTTCCCTGGCTCTCTCTTCCCTCTCTTTCTTAGCGGAGCGCTCTCTAGCACTCTTTGTAATTGCCACGCAAATATCCCTTGTTCTTTGATCCTCCGACTTTGACCCAATGCTTTTTAGCGCCTTAATCCAGGATGATTGCTCAAGATCTCCCTCAGATACGCAGAATTTGTACAATAGCTAGACACAGGTCAGATGTGGTAAAGGGGATGGGCTCATCACGCGGATGGAATACATGGGAAACTTGCCTTTAGTATCATAAAGACTGTGGGACTGTTTCTATCCCTGTTCCACTCGGTCGTCATCCACTTTCGCAACCTTATTGAGAACAGGATAGACTCCCCGAGGGCCCTTAAGATTTGATTATCCCCAACCTTTAGAATTGTGCGTACAGCTACTTCAACCAGCTTAGACTGTTCGGGCCGTATCGGGATGATTACATCCCAAACTTGTTTGGATGCTTTACGGATGTCTTCAATATCATCACCTCCATCGCATTCCAATGCCTCTTCAATCTGGTACCTAATTTTCTCAGCAGGGTCTTCGGGGAGCTTGGGTTTAGGAAGCGCAGCTGGTTTAACAGGTTGAACCTTCGAAGCGGTCGCAGTACTCGCAGTACTCGCAGCACTAGCCACTTTCTGGTTCTTCTTTGGCGGGCCCACCGATGCTGGGGGATCGAGTGCGACACTTGATATCATTTCTATACGAAAGTTAGAAGGTCGATAGTCGGGATTGCTGCGAAATGGGGAGATACTTAAAAAGCCCTGGGGGAGTTGCAGCGACGGATCGTGGGGCAACCGTACGGTTACATTGGGGCACCCCTTGACACGGATGTCGTCATTAGTTTTGGGGATCGAAGCCGTTACATTTGTCGCTGGGGTTATTGAATTTGGGGTCAGGATTGTTGCATTTGGAGTTGAGGTCGCTGTGTTTCGTACAACATTCGGACTAAAGTTCTGCTGTATACTTGGAGATTTATGCGGTTGTTTAGTACGTGTAGCTGTAATTGGGGTTGACTTGGTATTAGTTGCACTGCGAGTACCGTTTGCAACTGTTGTGATAGCGGCGGGAGAGTATTCCCTCCAAACGTCGCCCACCACAACAGTGGGAGGAGTCGAAGGCGCACCAGTTGCAATTTGAGGAGCAGCCGTTGTGGCAGCACCTGTAGCTGCAAAGGGATGCTGGTTTGTTGGAAAGTTATGGGGTGTGAATGGCTGGGGGAAGGCATGAGGCGGAGGAGTAAAATGGGCCATTGGGTCGAGGGAGGTATAATGTTGAGCGTGCTGTTGATGCGTAGACTGCGGAGGAGCATTCCATGCCTCGGAAGACGGATATGGACTGTATTCTGTGGGTGGAAATGATTCTGGAATGGCGGAGTATTCGTTGGTACCAGGGCCGAAAACCAATTGGTGTTGGTAAGGCACAAACTCAGCCTGTGAAGAAGAGGGTTGACCTTGAACCATATTGTCGGCCACCCCCCCATGAAGAGCCGCACCTACCAGCCCACCAGAATTACTGATATCCGTGGTGTCCATTATCGGTTCTATTATCTGGTGCCTTATTTTTCTTTTTCAAGGGAGATCAAAAAAAAAGGAAAAAAAAAGAAACCTCGTGTTTGGGGGGCCGCGACTATGCAGATAACGCTAGTACTAATCGGGTAGAAAACTTTCAAAAATGGAAGGTTAATGCATGAAATTACCAAATACGGCGACCGTAGAGGTACTACCTTTTTAGGACAAATTTGCGACCTATTTCTCCTGCGGGTTGCGCGCAGGACTTTGTGGTCGGAAGATGATGAACAAGCCCGACGAAAAACTCGCGTTGCTTCTTCACGGTGCTATCGTTTAGAGAAAAGAAACAGGGGGAAGGGGACGGATGAGGAAAAAAAATAAAAGGGCGTTGATCGGATATCGGTTTTCCTTTCTCGCTTTTTCAACTTGTAGAGTTGGTTATTTTTGTTCCTCCTTTTCCTTTTCGCCCTTTTTGTTTGCTTGCCCACTTGTTGGCTTTGCAGCTTGCTTTGTGTCGCGTCTTTGAGAGGAACTCTGCGATCGTTCTTACAAACACACGAGAAAAGCTCAGGAAGACTTGGAGCGATGATAAAGTAGGGAGAAGAATCACGAAGCAAGTACCCTTTCTGACATCCAGATTTATCCTTTTGTCTCTTGTTTCTTTTCCCGCTATTTGTTTAGCAGGGACGAGTCGATATTCCCCCTCTTTCGGCAAGATGAATTCACGGTTGATAAAAAAAATGGGGGGGAGTTTTTCTTTTGGTGGGAGAGGGCAATGTTAGAGAAGAGGAGAAGATGAAAGGTTCAAGAGGGGCCGGACTTTTAGGGGTGGGAGAGGGAGCATGAAATCACCCGCCACCAAATTCTTAGTCATTCAATTACGGCGACCTCCTTTTGTTCGGATTTGCAGGGCAAAAGAGGGCAAGGACCCATGACGCACATCCTGGGGGCCTGGGCTTGATACTTTTGCCCGCTCAGCGCAAATTTGGAGGGTGTGGTTGGTCTGTTGAGTCTGGCGTGAGTGTGGCTGATGGAAATGCGCCACATAGTTGCTATTTTGCAACGTGCTTACTATACTGAATTCAGTGGAACAGGAAAGGAAGGACAAGACGGAAGAAGGAGAAAGAAAATTAATCAAAAACGACCGAAACACTATTTGCACCATACCAGTACCACAGTTCAAACTTCAACTCCAAAATGGAAAATCTCTCCCTCTAACAAAAGTGCAATCTCGGGGCCCCGTAACATATCATAAATAATACGGTGTGCTATCGTATGAATACCAGTATTGTGCAAGTAATTCCTACTGTATGATACTGGTATTGGTTCCGTCTCGTCAATTCGAACACTTTGATCCGCAAACGGTATTTGGTGATCAGGCCTGGTCCGACACAACAAAGTGATATCGCTGACATCCGCCAGCACATGTCACCACAGATGAATGGCCAAACAATCACTCGCGCTTCGTTGAGGCTCTTCCGCCTGAACCTGAAATCACGAACACCGATACAAACTCTACTCTTGACTCCAGCCATCCAATCACGGGCACAACGACAACATGTTCTACCCTTTTCCACCGCTGAATACTCGGAACCCAACGTTTCGCCTCAGGATAAAAGTACGGTATTATAGGCAACCCGCCCTGATTGACATGTTTTGCAACGAACCCCTTTTAGCTTTTTGACATATTGACTGATATATTGTTTATAGTCTTCATTGCTATGTCTTCTGGGGTCGATTCCTCTGTGGCAGCTGCACTCCTATTGCGTTCAGGGCATCCACGGGAAAACTTGTTACCGTTTTACATGGCGAATTGGTCTCTCTCCGCCAGCCCAGACCCAATCTTGCCGCTGCCATCAGCGTCCGGCGGAGTTCGGCGGAATCCTGCCCCGAGCCGACCACAATCTAGTAAAGCATCCCCAAAATGCACAGAGAGGGAACACAACGACGTCAAGGATGTCTGTAGAGCTCTGGGTTTGTATGAGCCCATATATATGAACTTTGAAAAAGAGTACTGGTGCGAAGTTTTCGTTCCCATGCTCGAGATGTACCGATGCGGAATGACCCCAAATCCGGACGTTGAGTGTAATCGCCGCATTAAATTCGGTGCTGTTATCAAGAGGTTGAAGGATGAATTCCATAGGAGAAGCGAAAGGGTGACGCAAAAGGAGAGCAAGTGGTGGTTGGCAACTGGTAAGTGTATCTCACTGGGGTCTGGACGAATAATTCTGCACCTTCCCTTTTCTCCAATTTGCATTCGTATATTATTGAGCGTTACTCACCGATTTATCCCATCAGGCCACTACGCTCATGTCCTATATCATATCCCTACTGGAGCCCCCCACTTGCTTCGTTCTGCCGATTTAAATAAGGATCAAACCTTTTATCTATCTACATTGCATCCAGACGTTCTTTCCCGACTTCTATTTCCTTTAGGCTCTTACAAACTTTCTAAGCCCGCTGTTAAATCGCTCGCCCGCGAGCTTTCGTTGCCGGGGTGGCGTCCAGGACAGGTCGAACGCCCGGAAAGCATGGGACTCTGTTTCGTGGAGCCCGGAAGCGGGAAAGGGCAAACGGCCTTCCGCCGCTTCTTGTCAGAATATCTTGAACCGGAGCCGGGCGATGTGATAATTGGACCGTCAAGGAAATATCCTAGAGATAGCGAATCTAAAGGGACATGCGCACCAGAAGGCACAGTTGTGGGGGAGCATGCGGGCCTTTGGCATGCGACAATAGGAGAAAGGGCCCGATTCCAATTGCCACAAGGGAGTCCAGAATACCAAGGCAAGTGGTATGTTTCTGGGAAGAATAGAGAACTTAATACTTTGGAGATCGTGAGAGGCAAAGACAACGCTAGGTTATATGGGAAAGGGATGATTATTGGGAACTGGAGATGGTTAGGCGATGATGCTGCGGATATAGTTCGAGAACGATCAACTTTCGGTCAGAGAGGTTTGGTAGCTCAATTTAGACACAGACAAATCCCCTTAAAGGTTTCTGGCGTGGAACAGTCTGGAGGATCTGAGCACCAACCATGCTTCGAGGAGAATGAGCCTCACGAGCTGAAGGTTATCTTCGACAGTCCAGCAATGGCCATCGCTCCTGGACAAAGCGCAGCATTATGGTTCGGAGACAGGTGTCTAGGAGGAGGTGTCATTAGAGATGCTATAGAATTGGATTAGTGCAGGTTCTGTTATCTCTTGATTTGTGACCTGAGCCCCGCCCAGCTTTAATGGAGAGGTTATCATAGTTCCTAACAAAGTGGTTCAGCACCCCGTGCCCCATAATCAAACAGCAAATCAAAGACCTTCGTCGGTAGACGTCCATTCTAGAACAAAGACCACTTTTGCTTTCGGCTTGTATCTCCATCTTGCAAGTTTCAACTCCTATTTTACCAACTGGGGGGCTGCGTCATCGTCAGACTACCGTATGGGATGGGGCACATTTGTCTCGTTATAGCGTTTAGTTGTCCATTACTATTCGTCAGACATTTCTCCTGGCCTGCCCAACCACCTCTAAGCCAAGAACCTCAAAAATTGTATTGTGCGACTATTCTTTTATGGGAGAAACGACAGGTTTCTCTTCTATAGATCTCGTGGATTGGGTGAATGGTTATTGACAAGGTGCTAGCCATATCGGCCCAACGTGGGCAACTCCTGCCGGTAACTTTTCAGAGACGCTGCTATTGACCATCAACTCGGGCTTTTTGGTGAAACCAAAATTCCGCTTTAATTTTGGGGCCCTTGCAAACTCCTCATTGAGGTTATTATTGGCAATGGAGGGCATCTGCCCGTTACGTATAGAAGGTATTGCACCCCTATTGCCAACTTTGATTGTATCGATAACTTGAGGAGGAAAGATAGTGAGCGTTCCCCACGAGACAACGTGCCCGAGGGCTTCTCGACCCAATTTTCAGTTCAGTCACGATGGTGTTTCCACTCCGATCACCCATGGGCTTCGTTGGCTTTCGCTATCATTGTTTTCACATTCACTAGCGCTTGTCAGATCCAAGTGTGCCATCTTCACTTCTAACGGGATATGGTGCTCCCGACAGATATTGATGTGTAGATACTTTCAGGCCCCGCGTGAATCCCACGTTTTGGGAGTGGGGTGGGTTTTCACATGTCATTACGGGCGCTCAGATTATCCCTCTCTCGGCACCTTGCTTTACCTCAAATCCGAAGCCCTAATGCTGTTTTTGGTAGAGTTTAGGACAGGTTCTATATTTCATTGTGTAGCGTGTGTGGACAATTTAACCCAAACTAGTCTTCTAATCCTTGGGGGTCTTATCATCAGATCCCCAACGCCATTAGTTTCCATTCCGTTGTTGTTACTGTTGTCCATATTTGGACAGCGTGCGTCTCACTGAATATGATATTAACCGAGTCGGTTTACATTGTTTGTCAATCACTTTCACCCGCGGTTCACAGGATTTTCGAGCCTTCGTACGGCGAGCGTACAATACCCGATACCAAGGAATTTATTGGGAAATGGAGCGAAATTTCCTTTCCGCGAGTGTTACTTTTGTTGGCTTACGCCATTTCTTGATATTCGAGGGGCTGGTAGGCTGCATTCAAATTTGCCAACGTGAATGCAAATATTATCTGTTGTATGGTATGGAAATATCCTCGTGGGCTGCCGAACAAAACCGACCACCATTCCACTGAGCAGTCGGAGATTTCGAGGTACGATAACCTGTCGAGTCTCTCGTACTACGCCTCCTTTTATTTTCTTTGTTGGTAAGGGAAAATAATAATTAAGGACTGAACGGTTACCCTTGGGGGTTGGATTCTTTCTGATCTGGATGAGCTTCGTCCATGTTTCCAATAATGGATCGCCCACCGTGCTGATCGTGAACTTTGTACTCTAACGGCAAAGATTAGGTGTGACTGGTCATTGGCACAACCGGATACTGGATTCCATCAGAAAGCAACTGGCCCCGTAATTTACCCTATTTATGAAACAAGCTGCTTTTGTATCCTGCTCCACGAGGTCGCTACTAAAAGGGTCAAAAAAAGGTTAATCTTTGCGCCGTTCTACGCACCGTTTAGAGGTGCTACTCCGAAGATTTCTAGCCTCTCTGCATGAGATCGGACATGAAATACTTATTTAGGATACAAACATAATGCTATTATTTAAACGCGCTTCGGGGAAACATTTTGCCTTTCTTTGATCATGTTATTGAAAAGGGTTCCGAGGTATTTAAAAGTGGGTAACAGTTTATGGTCTAAATACGCAAGACATTCTCGGGTCTTTTTACCAATCCAAGGAGGACATTTGAGCAGCAAGTCAATACGGTGGTAGGGAGGATTTTTTTTTTTGTTGTGACTTACTGCCTTTTAGCCGGTGGGCGGGTTGAGGACAGGATTGTGACAACTTATTTTACTTGTCCACGCTATTTGATGCTAATCAAAACAAGCTTTGCCTGGGATTTTCGCTTAGGCAAACGGAATGCAGAGCCGTTGGATTCGGATTCGGATTCCGGAATTTTGAAGTTAGGCTGGGGTATGCAGAGATGGCCGGTCGTGGATTTGGAATGTGAGCCATTCATTCGCAAGCCACCTATGATACCTCTGGCGATGCTTAGGCTCGAGCCAGTGGTTGGGTAACTACGAGGGGTTGACGCCTCCACAAAACAGGGACTTTAATACTCTTTAACGCATGTGATCTTTTGCTCTGGTATCCGGGATGGCTGGTTGATCATAGTTGACCTTAGTAGATAACTAATTTACTTACCAGGTTATCGTGAGCGGACGGGGTAAACGAGAGGCCAGGGGAGTGAAGGGGCTGGTGATACTGCAGGTCAAATACAGGGATAAGAAGCATCATTTCCTTCGGGTTCTTTCTTCGAATAATTACCCTTTTTCTATTATGCGGCCTTATTTCATACCAGAATTTGGAAACATCTCGGGATATTTGGATTCCTTTCGTTTCTGAAGGTTGTTGAGAGGAGTTGCTATTGACATTTCTATCCCAGCATCAAAACTGTACTTGGTCAATAACTTGCAACTGGGTTTTTCTCCGAGAATTTTTTATCCTTTTCTTCACACCCTCTCAAATATTTCTATTGGGCTCGATCTCTCTTTTCTCTCTTTTCTCTCTCCCACCCTTTCTCAGCTCTTCCACCCCTTCTTTATCTGCTAAACGATCTTGGAGGGTCGGGGCATTGTAATTAATTGCCTTTTTTTCTTTCTCACCCAAGTTAGCCATCAACGGGTATTGCTTCCACCACTCAAGTGTAACGATTCGAACGCTAGGAAGCGTGATACACCACCACCACAAAATCGACCGTCACGAGTTTTTAAAGTTTCGATCGCAACCAAAGCAACGTGGGGCTTGGGGGATTAGACTCCCTCAAATTAAATCAAAAGGTCGAGGGAGAACAAGAAAAAAAGGATTATTTTTTTCTTCAAGAAAAAGTATGTGGATGCCAGACATGCATGTTTCCGAAAACGGCGGCAACGCCTTTGATGCAGTGCGGCTTTTCAATGAAGATGTGCAATACGGCGCATTATTCGACTTTGTGGTGGATTCCCACGGGAGGGGAGAAGGGGAAGAGGTCAGTTTTGGGAGAGATGGGGACGGTGACGATGAGTCTGAGGGGCGGATTGTGGTGATTGGAGAAGATGATGGCCCCGCGACTCCGACTCAGGCGAGATCTGTGCCATTTTGTGAAGATGGAAGGTGGGTGGAAGGGGGGGCAAGGCTTTGCGGGAGTGACAAGGACAATTCCAGGGAGGCTGTTACGCCAGAGACCAGTACGGACAGGCAAAGGAGCAGCAGCAGCGAGACTAACATGGGAGGGGGGAGCGATGGTAACGGTAAAGATAATGATAGGAGCAGCTGTGGCAACAAGCACAGGGCGGACAGCATTACCAAGAAGACTGGCAACACTAGCACTCTGACTGGAAAGCTATCTGCTGCAGGTCCGAACGATCAGCATGCAAGGAGATCTTGGCAGAACTTGTCTACTAGTACACTAAATTTACAGAGGTCTAATGCAGATACAAATAACTTGAAGGCCGTCCCACCAAACCAACTCTTGCAAGGCCGAAACCTCCCACTCTCTGCACTCGCAGTATCGCCATACACCGGTCCAAAAATGGCGGCCCCGCCTCTTCCACTTCGGGCCACTCACTCAGCACCCACTAAAATCATGCACATGCACACCTCTGCCCGCTATAAGGCCGACTCTCTGTCTGGACAAAAATCTGTGAATTCTGTTTCTTACTGTCAAAATTGCCTTTGTACTTCTTCCACTATTTTTTCCTCCCCCTCCCCCTCCCCCTCTGCCCCTGCTCCTGCTTGTGCATGTTCTGAGGGAGAGTCTGGTTGTAATTACGAATTTAAGTCTACAGCATCGACTACTCCTACCCCTACTCCTGCATCTGTTGCCACTTCTGCGGACCCGTCCCTTATACCAGAATCGGACGGCAGCACATCGACCCTAGGAATCAACACCCCTTCCTTGCACTCCTCTGCTTCCCTTTCTCATAAAAAGCCAATCATAGTTGCCAACGCTGGGAATATCCCCCCTACTCCTGTTGAAAAGAAATTTCGTTCCCTCCGGCGCCGTAAAAGTCGTGATCTGCACCAGGCCAGGAGAGCTTATTTGTCAATGTCAATGACGATGGGAGACACTCCCCAGCAGAAACACCTGCATCACACCACTAGTACAACCAACTCTTCGGCCACTCATTCACCTACTCCCCCCTCCACTGCGGCTACTTGTTCGACAACAGCCACCACTCCGAACGATAACAATTTAGGTTTCGATGAGATTCTTTCTTACACCTTGCCACAACCCCTAAGCACCATCCCTAGATATGCCCCCTCAGATATATCACCGAGACCCTTGAGCTCCCGCTCGGATTACTCGATCAAGACACCTTTTAGTCTATCAGCCGAAGATCTGTCGTCTCCCTACAACAACGACCTAGTGACACTAGCTCGTCCTCACAGCATGTCCTCCTTGTCGACACCTTCGACTATAAGTGAGCAGCAGGCCCTCCACTACTCCGTCCGCCGGTCAAGCGCTCCCACAGATACTGCTATGTTCTATGAGCAACCAGCGACTCGCGGCCTGTCAATCGACTATACCCCTTGGGTATCTAACGCTCTCACCCAACATTCCTTCGAACTATCAATGCCTTCAGATACTCCTGCAGTCAAGACCGAGCCGTCTGAATCTTGGTGGGGCGAGACTCCCAAAGTCGATATCCGAAGGTTGAACATGCTTCAGTCTCAACCTAATGAGGAAGCATCTGCCCCAACGGTTGGGAGGTACAACAGTGGTAGTTCTCGTCATTCCCCTTATGGGAGCTTGCTTTATATTCACCAACCCCCCTCGCCTGCCTTCGACGATGAGGATAGTGGCATCTATCCTCACAGTATGGCATCCCCAATCCCTTCCCCTCCTGAATCCCCAGACTTTTATTTCCCCTCCGCAATGCCCACTCCAGAAATTGGCTATCCATCTACCCCGTCCATCGGTCGAAGTGGCTCACCACCGGTTACAGCGGCGGTAGCGGCGGCGGCAGCTCTAGCAGCATCGAAACCCTCGAAGCTGAAGTCGTCACGGCCTGGCTCATCCTCACGAAGGAAAGCGAGCACAGGGTCAATGCGTTCGCAGGCAAAATCGGGTGCCCCACCAGCTTTATGTATGCCGGGGGAGACAGAACTAGCCTTTGTTAACTATACACCCCTCGACAAAACACGAATTCTTAATGGTGTAGCACCAAGCGGGTCTTCCAAAACCAAGGCCAGGAGAGAACGGGAGGCTGCGGAGAAGAGAAAGAGACTCACTGCAGCCGCAGCAGCCGCCGTTGAAGCTGCCGGCGGTGATGCCTCGGTGTTAGCCAACGTTGTCTGATGGGTGCTACGCGAATCCCTGCATTTATCCTCCCCTGTCGGGGGAACTTTCCTTAAGTCTTTTCTTTCTTCATTCCCTACTTTATCCCACATCTGTGGACGGATTTGGTATATGGCATCGTTTCCTTTTGTTATTTCCTTTGACTCCTGGCAGCAGAGGTCACGTCTGGGTGGTAATCCACTGCAGGGAAGGCGTTAGATGCGCTGTTCTTTTCTCTTTTTTTTCCTTATGGGATTCCTTTACAAGGATTTGGGTTTTCTACACAAAACGGATACTAGGAAATGGAAACAATGGGCCGTATGGATACTGCGAGGGCTGATTATTTTTTCTTTTTCGGGTTAATACTATCTAGTTCTATCTTCTCGATATTTTATTATTATTTTGTCCACTGACCGGGGGATATTCTCTCCTTTCTTTTTATTATTATTATTTTATATCTTATTCTTTTAGCCATTTCTACTATATCCTTCTTTCGATAGTATTATTAGGACTAGTCTTATTTCATTTGTTATGGGTCCAAGGTCTGTTTTGAGTACTATGTAGTATGTTTATTACTCCGATATCATAATGCTGGCAAGTATGCAATTGTAGTTCTTCGGTCCTTTGTGGATGAGAAGGGGAAACAAAAAATAAATAAGAAGGGTAAACCCAACAGAGGGAGGATACCTGTTAGTTAACCTAGAAATATTATCGTGACCCCAACCATTCCTCCGCCCTCTGCCACCCCACTACCATGTCAAGTCATCCTCCATCCTCCCCTAGCCCAAGGGGCGAAGTAAACACAAGAGGAGAAATACAAAGCAAAGTTTGAAACCCCCCAGCAAGTTATTGCCCCCCCCCTTCCCTTCCCTCCTAGTACAGCACAGTGCTATCCCTCCTGCCAGCCAACCACACCTGACACCTAGCACATTTTGACGAGCCCTTTCCGTGCGCGGCTACTATCGTACCGTGGACTTGCCGGCCTCAAGATCCACTTCTACCCTTTACCATCTAGCCTGGAAGGAAAGAAAGAAAGAAAGTAAAAAGAGACCTATCATACCTGCAGCGCCGGAACATGGCTTTTTGTGCAAAAATGGGAATCGACGATCCATCCGCTGGTCGTCGGGACGCATGGCGCCCCGAGGTGAGTGAGAGTCTCTACCAGTTCCAACAAGCCTGCTGTACCAGCACAGTCCGGCCCCCACTTGTGAATCTGGTACGGGCAAATTGTACTGGTACTGTGCTTTGAAGACCCGATTGGTGTTGGGAGGCGGCATAATTTGCCGGCATGGTAAATAGCAAAGGCTCTCGGGAAACACTGGGTATGGAGGGAGGGGCGGTGGTTTGTATAATGCATTATGGAAATTTGCCAAGATTTCTGGATTGGTTCTCGCTTTCTTTCTCTTTTCCTCCTCTCGGGTCCTTCGTTCATTCATTCATTCATTCGTTCTTTCCTTTCCGTGTTCTCGCACTTCGGCGTGGTGTACTAGTTAGTATCATACTCGTACCGGTAGTGTGATAGCAACATAACAATAGTTACTATCATAGTAAGGCAAGGAAAAAGGAAAAAGAAATCTCCTCCCGAGGATCGCTCAGCCAGCCAAAGCCTCGACTAGCACCAATGCGATAAGTGGTAATAATGATATTATAATACGGGCAGTTAATGAATGACATAATCTGGAATTGATCACCGCAGGGATCTCTCCCACGAGTTTGGGTGGGGGTTGAGAGCATCTGGGCCCTCGCTTGCCCCCCCACCTATGCCATGATTGGCTGAATTTCCGGTTTTTTGGCTGCATTTTCTGGTGCCGAGTGAGTGAGTTGTGGCGGGGCTGTGGCTTGGGGTGGCTAGGGGGGTAATGATACACCAAAAAAAATCCCACGAGTTAAGTATTTCTTTTTTATCTTCTTAGGGGTATTTTATGAGATCTTTTTATGTTTATTCGGTGTTTCGTATGGTGCTTTAGGGTATTCTCTCTGGATATCATGTCCTAGGAGTGGGTGAGATCGATCCACATACTCCCACTCCTCCCACTCCTCCCCTACCCCTCCCCCCCTCGTCCTCTTTACTCGATCTCTAGTGTATGTCCCTCTCAGCCAATCTTTCTCTTACCTTTTTACTGGTTCTCCCTTAACTGCCGTCGTCCCCCCCATACCTCTCGAGTGGCTGGGTCCGGATGAGTTATCGGCGCTTCATCTTCTCCTCCTCAGACTCTCCCTGAATGTTTGACGCACTCCCTCATTTATGCAGGGTTGCTAGCGCACTTGTGAGTTGTAAGTATTGGTGCACTAGGGACAAGGCCGCTGTCACGCCCTATCCGTCTATCCATATAGAAGGGTTCGTAGGTTGGCTGATTGAGGATCATCTCCCCCTCCCTCCCTCCCTCCCTCTCTCCCTCCCTCTCTCCCTCCCTCCCTCTCGTTTTTTTTTGCTCAACTTGTTTTCAGCTACAAGTGGGGAGGAGGTGGAGGGAGAGAGTGTGTAGGGTAGTTGGCTGTTGTTTGGCCATCACGTAGAAGTGCCATTATGTCTACCTGTTGAGGGTGGGCATAGCTACGGCTCGCGGAATGTGCCGTAGAGTGCGTTACGCTGTAGGAAACGCCGTAATACTGTACTGTCTAGGGGATAAGTTACCATAGCACAACAGAAGATGTAGGCAGTAGTTACACACCCTTCCACTTTTCCAACGAATGGATAGATCAATAGGGATAACTTGATTCTGCTGCCTGCATAGCATAACGTCGGCAAGCACCACTCATTCACCCATTCGCCCAACCCGCTCTTGCATCGATTTAGGAATGCTGAGCCAGGTAGAAGTGTTGTTTGATATTTCGAGCACCTGACAATTTTCTTCCCACTGTTTTTTCCCCTCCCTTTTTTCCTTTCACTTTCTTGCTCACGGATATTTTCCTGGTTTGCATTGCAGCTTGATTTTGTGGACGGACTGGTGGAGCCTTCTGGCTCCCTTGTCATTCAGTGAGTCGGTCTATCCGACTCACTGACTATGCTACTGCGTAAGGTGCCATGTGGAGGCTGGATACGATAACATTAATACACTTTCTCTCCCTATCTCATTTCCTCTCATTTCACCTCACTTCTATTGTGCTAGATTGTGCTGAATCGTGCATCGGCGAGGTTGATAGAGCATAATGGTTTTGAGAGATTAAGTGATTGATGTGCTCGTGGATTAGGTTTGATTTGATGTGTTGTAGGTTCGTGCTTCCGTTTCGCTCCATTCTGGTCACGAGGGATAGGGATAGGGATAGGGTAGGGAAGGCAAGCGGGAGGGAAGAGAAACAGGGAGTAAAGCAGGTTTTCAGAGACAGGTCTAGCACTATCCAGGGGATAGTCATCCAAAGACTGTTTCTTCCTCTTTCCTTCCTTCTTTCCCTCCTCTCTCTCGGATCTGAAGGGTCGGCGTGAGGGCGTGGGAAAAAGTCTGAGAGTGGTGGATAGGTGGGGGTTATCGTGGGCCAGATTCCTATCGTAGCTTCCCGTGGTAAAGCCTTGTTTTCTTTTCTTTTCTTTTCCTTCCCTTTTGCTTCTTTTTCTTCTTTTTCCCTTTTCGTCCTTCATGGGATTGCGGGCCGGCTGGTGAAAGTTGGAGTACATGCGGGACTCGGGTAGTAGAGCTGGACTGAGCCATCGTATATTGGGATCTCTCGAACCAATCCTAACCCTCCGATCCTGGTCCACGCCCGGAACCGTTACTTCTGAATCTATAGATTTTGACTCTTGCGATGGGTGATCACTGTCTCTTTCCCCTTTTCATCTTTTCCTCTCTTTTCTTTCTTTTCAGTTTCATTTTTTATTTTCAAGATCTTTAGGCTCAAAGGGTGGGGATGAGAGGAATGTGTCGTATAATCCTCTACTATATGTTTCAAAATCTATATAGAGCTAACTGTATATAGTTCCACCAACCTAAATTTCAATTCATAAAGGAGTCTACTTGATGTTTCTTTTATTCCTATTTTTTCCCCATGCTTTTGTTTCACCGGTATCAGGGTAGTAGCTGCCGTTGACTCACTCACTCGGTCACAGCGCACCCTGCAGAGGGAGGAAGAAGCAAAATGAGGTAGCGGGAAAGCCAATGGATACATAATAGCCCTCAGGAGGTTCTGCAAGGCTTCTCCAAACCCGGCGGCGGCCTTCTATGTGCGGTGAGTTAGTATAATAACCTCGTGCAGCACAGAGACACGACTGCACAATGGCTGTCAAATCTTGTCATTGAACTGAGCTGGATTGTTAGACAGACCTCGTGGACAATGCCCTAGCTATCATTGTGGATGCGTGGCCCTTTGTGCAGTTTGCTCTGGAGTTGGCATTGCTATGCTTCTGCCCCTGCGGCCTCAGTCGGGGCATTATGCTGTCAGAAAGTAGCATCTCTTCGCGGGAAGCCCTGGGAACTAGAGCCTAGGATTTCCGAGCCGGAATAATTTATCATACCTCGTGCCCGGCCCAAGAGAGGGCGGGTAGGTGGGGGAGGAGCCACATATCTCTTAGCCCGAACATCTTTTTGCTTTTCTTGGTTTTCTTTCTAAAGAGAAAAAGAAAAGAATGGAAGGGAGGAGAGGAAGGTGAAGAAAATACTTACCGGCATTAGAGAGCGCACTAGAGGGGCTGGCCAATCCAGACTTGGGTTCCTGGTTGTTCTATGGCATTAGTCTTCCTTTTTTTTATATTTTTATTTTATGGGAGTACAGCGCCCTACCCTTCCCCGTGTTGTACAGTACCGACTGTACTGGAACTTCTTCCCAATCGATCACACTTCCTCCTCGGGATAGATTGTGGTGAATACCCAGTCAGTAAACTAATCAATCGATCAAGTGGCACTACGGATGGCCACCTTTCTTTCATCCTCTTCATCCCCTCCATTCTTTCCTCACCCGCACCTTCCCTTCCTCCTTCCTCCTCTCCCTCCAAGTATTCAGACACCCCTTGGCGAACGCAATTCATCCACAGGCATCTTATCAAGCCTTATTCCAACCTAGCCTCGCCTTTCTCTCTGACTCTCCCTCTCTCTTTCTCCCTTCCGCCAACTACAAGTGCTGCGCTGTACTCCACGCAGCACTTCTCCCCCCTCCGCCACATTTCCACAGAACCGCCCGGTACCCCTACTATCACAGTAATACTAATCCTCCCCAGTAGGAATACCAGATTGCGCAAGCTACCGTACGAAAGTATCCTAGTTACCCTAGCCGTTCCATTGAGGTCATGTCTAAGATGGGTGGTACTTGCGCGTAGATAAAGTTACCGCGTAACAAGCCTCGCTATTTCCTTTCTTCCCCCTTGGGCTATATTGTCTTGTGCGGAAAGTGGGATGGGTGGAGGGAGGGAGGAGGGAAGCACGAACCAAATGGGGCACATACCTGTGTTTCGGATGTGCGGGATCATTGGGATTAACGGGAGCGGGAAGACTAGACTCTTTTAAGCGATTTTTAAGACGATTGGTGGGTAGGCTGGTAAATACCGCTCGGCTCGCGGAGTTGCAGATGGACGTTGTGTCAGGGGTTTTTTTTCTTTTTCTTTTTGTTTTGTTACTCGAATATTTGGGCTGAGTATGATAATAATATTATTATGATATCGCACATACTTTTGTGAGTGAGAGTCGGTGATTGGATGAATTTTGTTTACCCCTTACGGTGTTGACAGTGCCGAATTTCCGTATCAACGCAAATTCCACCTCATAGAGGTGTAATGCTGTTACACGAATCCGGGTCTTGGTCCGCAACAAAAGTGCATTACGGAGTAATACCTCACAACTAACATCACCCCCGTAACAGGTTTAGCGCCGTGTTGCCGGAAAAAAGCCCGTAGCATACTATAAACTCGACCTGAAATGCCTTTGATATCACTCGATTGGCATTTCTAAATAAAAGTCCGGAGCCACCGTGCGATAGTTTCTTTACTTTACCTTTTAGCGGGATGTGGGAAAATTCGGCACTCTCAGCACTGGAAAAGGTAGTGGCTCTTGGAATTCCTTAAGGCGTTACATAGACGGACTGGACGAGTATCATACCAGAGATTCAGACTTCACGACCAAATACTCTAAAATTCCGTACTGTACAACCCACTATCAGATTATCGCTCGATATTTTTCCGGCGTGGGCCCACGACAGGATCTGTTTTGTTCGGCTGGGTACCGGGATTTCGAAAAGTGGTTAATCAGATCCATCACACTCAGGCTTAACACCATGTGAGGGAAACACTAATCCCGCTCAGGGGTTTTCCTCTCCAAGCACGGAGATTGAGGTCAGGTGGAGGTAGCGGATAATATGATACCAGGTTTTGCGGTTAAGATTCAGAACCTATAAAGTCTTCTTTATATAGGGCATGCTCGGTTTACAGCGGACTCGTGTTTATCCCGAGCGGATAGCGCAGAATTTGGAAAAGGAATCCTTGCCCCTCTTGTGTTGCTTGGGAGGGAAGCGTTGATATAGGTCTCACTCCCGCTGGGGGGAGGTTATCCAGAGTCTGCGGTGGTGTTTGCTCTTAGGGACACTCGCATGTTCTGGGTATTTATAGCTTCGCGCTGAGCGTTGCACTGACGCTGACGTTCTATTATTGACTATAGGTTCTTAGTTATATATAGCACTGGATGGCTTCCCGTGGGGTCTTGGAAGAAGTCTTGCGAATTTCGGTTGGCTGTGTTTCTCTTCGTTAAAGCACTGTTATTGGAAGCTCTGAATTGGGATGAGCATTAACCTCCGGATGGTGCAAGGAAAGTTGTCAATTGAGTTTGTGCTGGTGGGTGTCGTACTGCGTGTCATTGGTAACTCGGGGCTGGGAGATTGGAGGGGTAGTAATGGCAATACGCATACGGAAAGCTACCCGTTGTTAGGATATTATACATTCGCAGAGCTAATATAATATGGTAGGCATGCACTTGGGGTCTAAGGCAGTAATTTGCTGGGTAGTAGCATGATAGTTGTTGATAGAGTTGCGGCAATAGAAAGCTTAGCTAGCACCAAACAGCTCTAACGTCCTGTGTCCTACACTTGAGACTGCAATCCCCAGAACGCAGCATTTAGTTCCTGCAGATCACCAAGACACTAAGAAACTCGGCGCATCAACTCTATCTCAACGTCGTGAGCAAGCGGAATTTCCCGTGCGAGGGTTTCGTGCCTCGGCATGTAAAATTGTCCCACCCTCAACCCCTCCTTATCCACCTCGCCTCATCTATCCATCCATCGTAGCTTATCGGGAACCTCACAACCACTCTAACCACCACCGGGTCGCTGATAGAAACAATCACCAACCAACCAACCAGCCAACAATTCCAGCCAAAAAAAAAGAAAAAGGAAGACAAGATGCCATTCACACCAATCTCAGACCCCACGCTCCTCCAATCCCCCCTAGATACCCAAACCCTATACATCAGCGGACTTCCCATAAAAATCTATGGCCTCTCCTCCCACCCGCCCTCAACGCCGCTAACATGCATCCACCTCCTCCACGGGCGCCAGCAAACCCACGAATCCATGACCGGCATAGCTCGCAGTCTCCTCCTACCCACCACCACCCCATCCCACTCCCACTCCCAGGCACTAATCTGCGCGGCCTTCGACTCCCGCAACCACGGCATCCGCAAGACCTCCCCCCTGGCCAACGAGAGCTGGTCGGCGGGCAATCCGACACACGCCCAGGACATGTTTTCGATATACCACGGCAACGTCGAGGATTTACGCATGGTGACCGAGTACCTGGGCGTGTACCTGCGCCGACCGGTGCGGCATTTCGCCGTCGGCCTGAGTCTCGGCGGGCATGCGGCGTATTTGGCCCTTGCGCTGCCGCGGGTGGAGGGGGTGGTTAGCATTGTTGGGTGTCCGGATTATAGGCGCTTGATGGCCGGGCGGGCGGAGGGTAGCGGGGTGGATGTGCGCGAGGCGTTTGAGGGTGCGGGGTTGGGGGAGATTGTTGGGAGGTTGGATCCCGCGGCGATTGGCGTGGAGGGGTTGAGGGAGGTTTGGAAGGGGAAGAGGTTGTTGGCGTTGAGCGGGGGTGTGGATAGACTTGTGCCGTACGCTTGCTCGGAGCCCTTCTTGACTGAGGTTAAGGGAGCTGTTGGAAGGGGGGAGTTGGAATTGGATGTTAAAGATGTTGTGTATGGGGGGGTTGGTCATGACTGCACCGCTGAGATGGTTAATGAGCTTGTGCGCTGGTTTGTGGCTTGCTTTAAGGATATGGATGGGGGTTTGAAGGGCTCTTCGGTCTTGTGAAATGGCTCTAGTCTGATCCTCATTAATTTCATATTATACATTGTGCGTAGACTTAGGAGATATCATCACGACGTTTGACTCGATCATGAAAAATAATAATAAAAATAACGACTCATAAGAAGTATATAAGTCAGAAAGATTTTTTTAATCCCCCTCTAGCTCTCAACGAGCCTTTTTAAACTCCCCCTTACTCACTCCCTGGAGCGGTGGTTTTCATCAATCTCGACACCCTCCTTTTGCTTAGCAGTAGGGTCCTGCATTTCAAGGTTCTCCAGATTGCGTTGCTTGTCGTTGTGACTATCGTGACCACCGGCAGCGGCAGCAAGCTCAAAGTGACTGCCCCGCTGCTCAGTGCCACAAGCGGCCCAGAAGCAAAGAAGCGAGAAGATAACCGCCATCATAGCAGCCTGAGTGCGTGCATAGTCCGGGCGTTCTTCCCCGTTAACGTGGATGATCCAGTTTTCAGAAATCGTCGAGGCCATTTGGGCCGCTGATGCTGAGATCATGTTTCCAAGCTTTGTTTTTTAAGGAAAAAATAATACGTTAGCCGAGATGTTAAGGGAGGGAGGGAGGGATTGCGCCTGCTTACTTGATAGGCAATACCTGGGAAGGAGGATCTGAATTGAGGAGGGGAGAGCTCTTGAAGATGGATGGGAACAACACCCCATGCGCCTTGAATCATGAATTGGATGAGGAAGGCGCCAGCAGTGAGAGTGCCCCATTTTGACGGAAGGATCCACATAGGGATCAGGCAAGCACCGCAGAAGGTAGCTACCATGATTGTTGCTCGGCGACCGAAGAATTGTGAGTAGTATCCGCAGATCTACACAGGATTAAGTCTTAGGTATGAGCAACGTCTAAGAAGGGAGAGCAGTTACCGTGCCACCGATGAGGGCTCCAGTATTGGCAATAATTGTGGCCTTGGAGGACATTTGTGGAGTGAATCCTTTAGTCTGTTGCATGTAAGTCGGGTACATGTCTTGTGAGGTGTGGGACATGAAGTTGAATAGGGCTGTCCGTTCAATATTAGTGGATGGTTGCGAGAGAAATGAGGCATTGGAGTTTATACCCATCATGACAACAGCGTACACAGCTCTCTTCCAGTACTCTTTCATGATACTCTTTCCATCTTGCCAGAAAAGCTTAACCTTCTTCCTTCCTGTTGCCTGTTCTCCGCTTCTCTTTGCTTCGATGAACTGCCTGGATTCGGGGAAGAGTACGCGGGCGATAGCAACGCAGAGGGTCAGTCCTGCGCCGATAAAAAAGAGGGACTTCCAGCTCTGGGCCGAATTGGGGACGACGTATAAGTTGAATATTGCGGCGATGAGATAGCCAAGAGAGTAACCCTGCTGAAGAACTCCCGAGAAAAGCCCACGAGCTTCCATAGGCATATCTGGGGGGCAAGCGTTAACCCTATTTACCCAAACTTGGATAGTTGGGATGGTTTACTTTCAAGACCCATGGAAGCTGCCAAACCCCAAATACCACCCATTCCAACGCCGAAAAGAGCACGCACACCCAAGAACTGATCGAACGTCTTGCAGTATGCCGTTGCAAGCTGGAGGGCGGCAATAATGACCAAATTTATAATCATAGGGTATTTTCTTCCGTAGAGATCACCGGCTATACCGAAAATGGCAGCGCCCAAAGAACGGAAAAGCAACGTCAGGGTGATTGACGTTGAAATGTGTTCTCTGTGCTGGCCGTAATAGCTCGCGAGGCGGGATACGGATAGCGATACTGCATGGAAATCGTAGCCGTCCATTGTCCATGCCATCCATCCGACCTGTCGAGACCCGTTTAATAAAAATTTGGGCCGAAAAAGGGCCTGCAGCAACTAACCAAGAAATATACATAATCTATTCGACCATGGTTAGCGACTGGGACGTCGTAGCGCTAATGCGGGGTGGGAACGAGATACTCACTCATAAGAGTCGGTCTCCTGATTGTTCTGATAGGATTTTCAACTTTAGTCCTTGGCAGTTTACCATAAACAGATTCGCCTTGGTCATTGATATATTGGCCTTCACCGGTTGTGAATATTTCCTTCAAATGTTTGGCAATTCTGGTTATCCTCGAAGGTCCCGCCATTGTCGGGGTAGTTCGTCACCTGCGCGAGAATGGGAACCGGAGTCTGGCTGATATCTTATGATGAGAAAGAAGAGCGCAAGAGGGAGGCGGGATGCCGGATGCCAAAGGGGATAGATGTTCTGAGGCCCCCTGAGGGTGAAATCCGGGGAGGTGCTGGCCCATTTATAGTGAATTCATGCTGGTGCAATTGCTTCCCCTCCTTTGAGAAGCGTATACCTGACGACCATGGTTTACACTACGCATTTTGGCTAAATTTGCTTAATGCCTCGCACATTGTTATTTACTAGCAAAGAAATCTGCTCCGTGCTGCACTCCCCGCTACTCTTCGGGGATCGTAGACCGATTGAAGAAGGTGAATATGATAAGTTGGGGTGGCAATGCTCAGCATGAGAAAACTAATGCGCGAGGTTGAGCAGATCACCATACGCCAATCTAATTTTTTCAAAATCGTTTATTTGGTAGCATAGTGGAGGAACGGCGGACAGGAGGGGGACAGAGAAAGAGTCCTACCAAAAGTGACAATTGCCACTGGATTGTTTTGGCGCAGTGTTGGTTGTCCCTACCTTTCGTTATCACGTCCTCCATGCTATTTAACATGTTCGAGCTCGGAGATCTAGCAGAATGGGTATACCAAGGCCGAGACATTGGTTTTCAAGAATCTCTAGCGATGCTTATCACTTAAGGATGAGGCAATTCGGGAACTCTCCTTGTTTGGGATGTGCCAAGCCGCCCGATACAGCCAGACAGGTCGCTAGAAACATTCTGCCCCACCATTCGCATAAGTTCGAGAGCTATTGTATCATAGAGCGGGTGCAGAGCTCGCACCTGGGCGTTGAGCATTCGCTCCGCGGTTTGGCTTGATTCTACCTGCCCACTCTCAAAATTGTCAAAAAAGTGTGGGAAAAGTGTCGAAAAAAAGATGGCTACCCACGCGCTATCCTGCTCACTATGAGGCTAATGGGGTGTGCCTCATTTATACCAGAACCTAGGCCCCCGTTAGTTTCCGCGAGATTGGTTATAATATAACACTTGCCGGTGCCGTGGTGCCATACTTCCAGTTCTCGGGTTTAAACCTGGCTTAAGGCATAATCACTCCGGGTTAACTGCGAGAATATCTTGTTTGTCTGAAGCAACCCAACACTAGAGTACTTGGGAGTTGCGAATGTATCACAAATCCGGGCGTTTCCTTGGCCTAAATCGTGCCGAGGTTTCCGGATATATTGCAATATTCAAGCATTCTGGAGCGAAGGGTGAGAGCCGTGTGATGCCCTGCAGGATAGTACTCGAGTACTGGGTGAGCACTGGCCAATCATTCAAGTTGGAGATACAGGAAGGTGAAGAGGTTGGGCTAAGACTGAGACCCTAGAAACTACGGTGAGGGCGCCGTAGCCAAGATAGTGTCGCGGCTTTGTTCTGTCTACCGGTGTGCAAGATTAATTGCCTTGCCAATGTTCTCTGCCTGGAGATAGGATGGGTACGTGTGTCAGCCCCGCGAATTATGGATTTCAGCACTCAGTGTGACCACCGGTACTGCCTTTTAGCTGTTTCCGTTTTCGGGCATTCTCGGAGTGTTGCGGGATTAGCTGTAACACCCTGAGCTTAGCTTCTGGAACCGCCATCATCAGTCCCGGACACTCCGGTTTGCGGTACTGGTACCGTTTAGATGCGGGGAGAGAACCGGTCTGGTGCACCCACTGCAGTCGGGACAGGGCTGAAGGAATGGCTTTGGAACAATTTACTTTGTCTTTGAGAGCATCCTTGTGGCTAATATGTCTAGGGAGAGGGGGGGTGGGTGGTACTAGTTTTAGCATGGGCAATTGCGGGCGTGGGTGAGTGGGGGCAGGGCAGTGCATCCTAGAAACAATACATCTTTTTCTTAGTAAGTCCCACTCTAGATCTCGAGCTTCGTCGTTTGGTCTACAGGCGTTACCTCACCATGGCATTCTTACAACCGGTACCGGTATTGGGCCTTTGCTTATTTAGGTGCTTTGCATGCATACTGTCCCTGGACCATTTTCTCCTGCCCCTCCCATCTCCCAAGGGTTGCCATGGTTTTAGCGGCGATGGGGGACCGCTCCCACCGAGGAAAACCGGGAGCCTGATGTTAGGTTGTGGGCATGGGCGGCGATCTTATCTGACGAGACAGGCAACAAGCTGTTCGTTTAGAGGACAGCACATATCAAGAAAGTGGAGGTCTGTTGATAACCAAAAAGATACTTCCCGTGAGTGAGCACCCGGAAGCGGTTCTCAGTAGCTTATTGATTTTCTTTTGCTTAGTCAAAGGGTGGTTTTAGTATTGGTGCTCTTTGCATATATATATCTGTGCCATGATAGAGCTTATCCCGAAACAAGATGTTACACTGGTTTCTGCTGTAAACCTTGCGATAATGGGGTGGGTCAGGTAGGTTTAAAAAACCCTGGTCCCCGGATTCTAGCCCGACATTCCCCGTAATGACAATCAGGATTTCAGGACTAGGTTCCGAGCTTGCTTGGTGAGTATTTTTTTTTTTTGTAAAATCCTTTGAGTTTATTTCGTATTTAACTACAGGAAAACTCCGGCATGCACCCTTAAGTATGGCCTAGAAAAACCTTAATATAACAAAAGAAACTCCATCACCATCTTCTTGACAAATAAAAGTGTAGAATCAAAGTCTACGTAATAACTATAACAAAAATCATAATTATCAAGTGGTCATTTCCTCCTCGTCTCCGTCTGATCCTTTTCCTTCAGGTCTCTTAGGGTGGGAGGGGCAGCTCGTGGTATGGGCGTCGTGTGGGCCCTTGCAATTCACACACCTGAGTACGGTATGGTTGCAGGGACGGCCGCGGATACGACAGGTAGCAGTGGGGCAGGTATGGCCCCCAGTAGGGTGTGGGGAAGCACACCACCGGCATGAAGCCGGGTTGGTGCATTTGTTGTTATGGTGTCCATAGCCGTGGCAGTTGGAACATTGGGTGTGGGAATTGAAACGCAACCGGTGTTCAGTCCTATAAGTTGTTGAAAAAGCAGCCAAGCGTTTGCCGACGTAGTCTGCTGCTCTGGGGCCTGTAATGTTGATTACGACTGTAGAGGCGGTTTTGCCAGCCCTAGCGTCGTCGGTGGTAAGCCATCTGGGTTGCTCAGTAAGTGACAGCCCGGTGTTGTAAGTAGTGAGTTCGTTGGCGATTTCGGCCAAGGTCTTCGAGGTGGGGATTCCATGTACCAAAATATGTGACACGGGGAGTCCAGGTGGACACTAATAGTACCCGGTATCAGGTGTAGAAACGTTCCCACCTTGCTATTAAGCGAGGCGGCCTTGACCGATTCCATGGTGGTAAGGGTGACAGTGTTCCCCCGGAGGGAGACGGTCTGTACGTAGGTCGCAGCTAGCGCCTGGTTGATGTCATCTCTGAGGTCTAGGGCGTTGGTGTCAAGCGGTTCGCCCTCTCGTTTGATGACGAGGCGGCGTTCCCTGGCGGTGAGCCCCTTCTTTTGTTGGGGTCTATTGGTGTTGGACTTTGTCGGGGCCTGAGCAGCCCTGGCAGCCATGGTGGTTTTTTCTTTCCTGCCCTTCCTGGCTACAGTGGCCCAGCTCTTGGGTTGGGCAGCTATGGGAAGGGGAGGGGGGCGAACATTGGAAGTAGTAGCTGGGGAAGGACCTACTGTGGGGAGTGGGAAGGGTATGGGGGTAGGTGTATCTGGCCGGGGGGTAGCCTCCTTGGTGCTGGCTAGTTCCTCCGTAAGGACTTCGATCTGTTCGCTAAGCGCATCGATAGCCGACCTGTAGTCTTTGTGGATTTGGTAGATCATTTCGATCATGACCACTGTATCCTTGTTGGCTGTTGTTGCCCCAATTTCTAGCTCCAGGTTGATCTTATGAAAAAGATTCAAAAAGTAAGCGCTAGGGGGGGCGTCTCTCAAGTATTGTTCATCAATATGTGGCAGGCTTGAGACTGTGGTGCTTCTTGGTCGCTTAAGCGAAGGGGGGCCTTGAGGCATGAAAATCGGGGACAGGGTAGGAGCTCCTTCGTGGGTAGCACTCCTAGCACCTGCAGGTGGTGGCTTGGGATCCGTCTTCTTTCCTTTCCCTTTGCCGCGACGAGCCGAGCCAAAAGGTGGGGCCGTGGGATCCATATGGTATTCGTGTAACCTGACAGGTCCCGTTACGCGGAAATCTCGAGATAGTGTACGTCGTGTTTCTGAAAGTGCAAATTGCACTTGGAGGGAAAATAGAGGAGTTCAATATCTTTTAGTTATAACTAAACTAGCTACTGGAGCGACTACCTATCCGGGCTTGCACAACCATACGGCAGTACGTTCCAAGGAGTACGCCAGTCCCAACCCCGCCTAGCCCGCAGTACATCTGGAAAGTACCACCCGCGCGATTCGTAGACCGAAGTCCGAGTATCCGGCCAGCACACGGGAATCACAAAATAAACCACCCAACTAGGGTACGAACAAAGTAAATCCACCTCCCATAGCCATCCACCAAACACTACCGTAAGCAAGGTCATAGCCACAACCAAGCCCACATTCCGGCAAACCGGTCACGCATCCCTCCAACCAAAAAACACAAATCCAAATAACAAATCACAACACATGGACCGCCATCCATCCCGCAAACCAACAATCTATCCGCGTCTCCACACCACTTCCAACCCCATACGCAAGGCAGGGCGACCACCATCCCTCATCCATCCCTCGAACATGGCGGCTATACGCTCCAAGCATGGCTGGCCGTCTCGAAGTCGCAAATGGTTCCCAACAACATCGGGGGAGGTCCAACCGCAAACACACAGGCCAGGCTGGCTCGACCACCATTGTAAAACAGTCGTATTCCGGTCGATCACGGGCAATTCGTCCCAGTTGTGCACAATATTATACCAAAAAGGCACAAAATAATGCAAAGCGCACCCAGGAAACCGGTGAAGATGAGCGCTGAATATCTTGGCGCTACTGCCGCACTCCCCACAGGGACCGCCATCAGGCCACCACGCGAGGGCAACTGTTTGTCCGCCACTACCAGTAAACTTGAGCGGAAGCTTACACTTGTCACTGCCGTTGCAACTCTTCAACAGGCACCTAGTGCACCTGCTATCCGGATCACCGAGATGGAACAGGCTGAGAGTACCGCCGATCAACTGAGTGACAGTCCGCTGGAAAGGATTCCGGCACACTGTGACCACACCATCATTGTCCTTGTGTTCACTCGGAATACCCAAACCCAAATTAAAATGGGACTGCCACCAGTCACGCCACTCCGGAATCCGCTTATCATTGAACAAAGTCGGGAAACGGGGACGCTTGGCAAGATATCTGTCGCATGACACCAGGTGGAAGCGATCATCAACACCCTGACAGCCATCGTGTCCAACAACATTGGTACCACTGCGAATTCTCAACAAGATATAATGATCAAGTCTGCTGAGACTGCGTAGGTGTCTGGGCTTCCTCGGTATACGATTGTAGTAATCGTGACCCTCCGAGACGTGCCAATGTGTCCATTCAGTCGCTCGGAGTTCTCTGGCAATCATGGCATGACCAAGACCCAGCACGACACCAGCCCAATTCCGAGCATGTAAAGGACCTCCAACCGCCGCCTTGGCCTTGGCGTCCGACATTTCGTTGCCAGCAATACCATAGTGACCAGGGATCCAGCAAAAACGGATCGCACTAAAGCGATTAAACAAGGGAGTCAAGACATCCCACATGCCAGCAGATTCACCCTCAGGCTCCATTTGTGCGATACACATAATGGCTGGGATGCAGTCAGAAAAGACGATAATCATGCCGCTGTATTCCGAGTGCACATCCCTCAGCGCGGCGATAATGGCGAAAATCTCGCATTCCACGATGCTCCACGAAGAGGGGGTAGCAAAGTGTAACAGGTTTATTCCTGTCTAACGAAAATACAATAGGACCGGCGGTAGACCTGCTAGCGCTGGTGCTAAGGGAGGCTTCAAGGGACCGGAGGTAAGAGATAATAGTTGAAGGACAAATAGAAC
>Ga0307517_10002328_pt1 | contig 30644 bp, 28 predicted proteins | sample 23_EM_MG_FD_194515 | JGI IMG/M metagenome (GOLD analysis project Ga0307517, IMG submission 194515) | Populus trichocarpa ectomycorrhiza microbial communities from riparian zone in the Pacific Northwest, United States - 23_EM | ecosystem: Host-associated > Plants > Roots > Unclassified | place... | reverse complement strand
TTTTGAGTCAGGTGAGTGGATAATTTTCCATATGCATGAGAAATATTATAAATATTTGATTTGTTAATATGAATTGGATTATGCTTCTTGATAATATATATGTTGATTATTAACCTTGTTTTGATAAAGCATGATCAATTGTTGAATCTGAATTCTTGATATGAACCAGTATATATTTTGAATTGAATTCTGAATTGATAGCTCCTCATTTGATTGGTGTCATGAGTTGAGCCTTGAGATATGAATATGTCTGTTTGATTATGATTATGAATATATGGTATGCCAGTCAAAATACCCATGCTAACAGGGTAGTGTTAGTCTTTGTGCACATCGTATCTGAACCCTAGTTGGTCGGGGGAGTCACCAACCTGTGTGAACTGATCATCCCACAGTACGGAGCCTCATGCTCATTGCATTTTGATTTTCTGACAAGTTTTACCATATGACATTCTTGTTATGGCCAATTTGAGAAACCTTTCTGTAAGAACCTAGAGCCATACTTGTATATATATTTCTCATTGTTGTATTACCTCGTGTGTGTATTGAACGTTATCTACTCACTGAGTTGTTGAACTCACCATCTCATTAATTATCCTTTTCAGGCTTATAGTTTGATAGCAGGTCACTTTTGTTGAAACTTCCGAACCTGCTTTTTGGTTGTAATTTGTACCTTTCTTTTATGTCAAGTTAGTGCTCCAAAACTATGAATTATATTAACTCTTGTATTAAGACAATTCAATTATATTATGAAGTTGATTTTGTTATTAATGTTGCGTTGAACTCTGATTAAGTTAGGATAAGTTTGTGTGTAAGTTTAGGTTCGCATAGGTATGGAACCTTGGAGGGGAACCTTGCCTATGTGCCGGTCATGGATCCGGGATTCGGGTCGTGACAGAAACCATACAACCTCCCCACCTTAAATTGAATAGTCTCTGGTGATCCAAGATTTGGACAAGGAATATCAGGCAATTCATCCTTGTTAGTGAAGGAACTAAGTTTTAGCTCTTTCAGATTTCAATAGCAATTTTTTACGTTCTTCATTTACCTCCAACCTTCAAGAGATACGCTCTCCGAACTCACACACCCAGAAAACAAGTCACCCACAAAGTCATCTGCTAAAAAGCAATTTCCAAGAAACGTTGTCACTGACCTCAGGAAGTCAAGCCCCATGAAGGCAATACTCATTATTTTGTACTGAAAATAATATTTAAGCCTCAAAATCTTAACACATCCATTTCTTAGCATAAAGGAAGAGAAAAGTCTCCGAGGGAGAAATTGAAGTAAATTTCATGTACATTGCCCTTAATGGCATAATCAATCCACTGGGGATACCAGAGCGAAGACAGAATTTGAAACGGGAAGAGGAAGGAGGGTATTATCAACAAATTCGATGCAAACGGGGAGGGAAGTGCGGTGGGAGTAGTGAGAGTCATCATCATACTATTAATAAAGACTAGTAAACAGGAATTTGGATGCACTAGCTATAAGCTAGTCAGAAAAGATCAAGCATGATCATTCGCATGAAATGCTGGGGGAGGGAAGAACTTCCGATTGAATAAAACTCAATAAGTTCATGAATCATACTTCTTCGGATCGAAATAAATCATCTCTGGCATTTCTCTTCTGCTTCCTTCTTACTGTTTTTCTCCCTGGTCAGTGGTGACAATCTACTTCAATCTCTTTCGGCCTCCATTATCTCATAACTCACCTTCCTTCATTCCTCCACCAATCTTGCAATCACTTTTCCTTCGCTTCATATTTCCTGCAAGCTTTCTCTCCTCTGCTATCATGATACGTTGCCCCATATTCACCCCACTTAGCCAACAACCCCCTAAGATCGGATCAGAAGAACCATCCCCAGAGGAAATAACCCTAAGAACCTTCGGCAAGTTAATATCCGCGAAAAAAGATGTCAACAGCTTGCAAGCTTTTGCAACCCCCTGAATAGGACTTCTCAGCTTGACAACCCTCGTCTCCTCCAAAAATTCCACTTACTACTCATCCTCCAGTAAGTATTCATCCTCCAGTAAGTATACTTCCCCAGAAATTGATTCACCAATCCAACCACCATTATCTACCCGAAAACTAGGAAATGATTAGATGACACCCGGATTATAGTTAAAAAAAAAAATTGAAATTTGACTAATCAAGTACCAAGAAATTAAATAAAATCTCAAAACTCAATTTTAATCGTAAACTCAAAGCATACAAACTGGATTCAAGGTCAGATCGAAATTACTCAACAGATTCAATACAGCTCAGAAAAATATAACATCAAAACCAGACCAAACCCCACCAAATTTCATCTCAAGATTCAAACCTTTATACATTACAGAGCAAACATTGCAGCAGCAACTATGCCAACTGATCCCACCACATTATTATGTGCGAACATAAGTGCACTAGATATATCCACAGGAGCCACGGGACTCTCTACGGTTGCTGCAGGAACTGCCTTTGTAGGCTTTGCTGGTGCAGGTGCTACCGGTGCTGGAGCTGGAGCCTTTGAAGCAAAAATGTCCTTAGGAAGTAGCACCTTCTCAATCTTATAAATGGCTAGCTGGTTGTCCGTGTATACCGTGCCAGATAAACTTGTATTGGTAAGTCCTGTGGTTATGTTCACTGAGTTTGGATAACTTGTGACATTAAGTGGTAACCTACTACCTGTTCCAGCCCATGTTCCGAGAGGGTTACTTACGGTCTGGAACTGGGAGGTCGATAAGAAAGTAGGAACTACATGAAACTTCACTAACTCAGACTTGTCTCCATCACTTAGAGTGTTGAGAGTTCCTGATTTGAGTTCCGAGAATGCGCTATCAGTTGGTGCAAAGATGGTTACACCAGAGCTTGAATCATTAAGCGCGGAGAATAAGTGGTTTTCCTCTTGGGTGGATCTCAAAAGGCGGATAAAGATCGTGAAATGTCCAGCCTTCTCAAGGATTTTGGTGACGTTTGTGATGCCGTGTGGCTGAGCTGCCTGTGTTGGGGTTGCAGCTGGAGGTTGTGCTACAACTGCTGCTGGTGCCTGTGCTGGGGTTGCAGCTGGTGACTGAGCAAAGGTATTAGCACAATGGAGTAAAAGAAGAAAAAATGAAAAAGAGGAGAGTGAGTGCTGTTGCTTCATCTTTACAGTCCCTGATATAAAGCTTGAAACAATACCAAAACACCAAAGCAAATTAAGCTCTATTGATCGATCGTTGAAGTGTTTGATGTGTAAAGAAGGGATAGAGTGAGGTTTTTATAGTGGTGGGCAGAGGATCAAGTTAGGTTTAGTGTACACTTCTAGCTACAAACTAGGTTATTATCCAGCACCTCATCTTACTTCAAAAGGTGGAGGGTGTCAATGGAGAGGGAATTTAACAATGCTGCAGCAACTAGTTTGCTTGGAAAAGCAGGAAAAGATTTCAGTGGTGTGACAGCAAATAAGGATGTCTATGATTGTCAAAATTATAGCTGTCAGCATCCACAGGAAGAATAGTTTTATGATTGCTAGAGCCTTCAGAGACATGGTAGCTTAAGATAGTGAGCAACATTCACTTGCATTTCAGAAAATAACTCTCAATGAAGAGATCTTAACGTCCTGCAATCCATGACACGCATCGATGGACAGATTTTTCGAGATTTACACACGCACAAATCAAATCATACGCCACACCATTACTTAACACAAGAAACAATAACCTTAATTGCTCAAGCCCCTTCGAAACCATAGTCACAAGATTTTGTTATATACAAGCCTCAAATCTTTAACACACCCGTTTCTGAGAAAAAAGAAGGGGAATCTTTGAGTTTTTGCATCGACAGACCAATATGAGGAAAGCATGAGCTCGAGGTCTTTCACATGGTGGTCAATACCATTATGCATTAATCATGATAGTCTTAGAAGTCTAGTTGGAAGTAAACTTGTGGAGAGGAGGAGGGGAAAGAGGGGGCTGGCAGAGGCAGGTTTTGTTGAAAAAATCAGAGGGAGGGTAAGGGAAGTGGAGGCAACGGAGCTTTGTATCAGATTTCAAGCCATTTGTGGAAAGTTCAGAAGGTTTGGATTGCAGTTTTGGTAGGAAGAAAAGAGGATGTGGACTGTAGAGTATCTCTCTTCTGATGAAGTTGTTTAGGCTTTGAGTGGTGGTGGTTGTGGTTCTTGGCTCTGCTGCCATCTTCTTGAACTTACTTGATTACGCTTGCAAAGAACAAATCCAGAAGCAAATCATAGAAGGGTCGGTTTTGGCAGACATTAGTCACATCCTGTTTACCAAGAAACTCATTTTTTGACATTTTTACTGATAGGAATCCACTTTTTCCAGCTTCAAGTGCATCTGAATGCTCTCTCGCACTCTTTTTTTAGGCCATTACCAACGCCAAAAGTTCCGAAACTAGAAGAACACAACACCCTGAACCTGAGCAACAATACTCATGGTTTAAAAGTTCACCGAGGTTGCTTAGATAAACAAGTACAAGAAACCTTCTACTTGTCCTTCAATTGGCGCTTGCATCGATGCACTGACACTCAGTAATAATACTTTCAAGAACCTAAAAAAAGTGAGCCATAATTTTAGCCTCATAGATTCATCAATGTTCCTCTTCAACCCCATGGTTTAACATTTCAACAATGTTACCGCTATAGTTTTTCAAATGTTTCAATTTTACCCTTATTATTTTATATCTTCTCATTTTTTTCCACTAAAAAATCATAAATATCATAATACTCGCAAAATACTTGGAAACTTTATATATACATATATAAAAAGCCCAACTCATAAACATAATCAATTTTGGAAACCATAGGGGTAACACTGAGAAGTTTAAACTATTGGAGTAGGAGTGGAACAGTGATGAATCTATAGGAATAAAACTGAAGTTTAACCCAAAAAAAAAGAGAGAGAGAAAGGACAAGGCAATCTTTTTATTTCATTCAAGAGCACACCTTTTTAGCATGTGTATTGGTAAAAGTACGATTGGGCTTTTGTCATCTGCCTCAACAAACATGTGACGAGAAGAAAATGGCAACACAAAAATACAAAAACAAATACAAAATTTCCACACAGGAGACAGCTTCCCGCACCTCCAAATAACTTGGTGCCACTAAATTCTGGTGAAAGGACTAGCAAAATTTTCACCGACAGATCGTCGATGCAAGCAATGAGTTATGTTCAAGGATTTCTTGCTCAATATCTTCTATCGATCATCAAAAGCTAGTTTACGTCTCTTCTCATGTTGCTTTGAAACTCTCTGACCAAGCTTTGTAATATTGTATTTGCTGCTTACAAAGAAAAGAGGGTTAGACGAATATAAGCGAGGATTTCTGCTCTCTGTTATTAGACACCAGTAAGAGAGAGCTGTACCTTCTCTGACACGGATGGTGAAATTTTACCAAGGGCTTGCTCAAAATGAGTGGCTGTGATATTAACTGCTGGCTCATTTTGTGCGGCCGTGATTGTACCTGAAGTCTCATTCAAACATCTTTGTCTCTTGGCCTCCTTCAAAGCAGTCATTGCGGCTTCCTCCATCTGGGAAATAATTCCAATCCAAGTTAACAAGCGAAGGCTGGTCAAGTAAAGTCAGACCTCTTGAAAGTATCACAAGAATTAGAATGTGTTCCAGCTCTAACATATGTCAATAAAAAACCGAGACTAATAGAAACATAGACAAACCAGCTTCCTAAGATCAGCCCCGCTAAGATTTTTACAAGCCTCCATTTGACCGATGGCAGCCAAGTCGACACTAGGATCAATAGGTTTTCCTTTAGCGAGAGCCTTTAAGATCAATCCACGGTCCTCTGAACTTGGCAGAGGGACATAAAGAAGTTTGCCAAACCTACCAGGCCGCAGGACAGCAGGGTCCATCACCTCAGGTCTACCATCAGAGACACCAGCTTCAGTGAGAGAAGTGGAGAGGAGAGGAGAGGAAAATGAAAGAAGAGAGAGATTAGTGTACCTGTTAGTGGCACCAATGATAAAAATACCAGGGCGCTGATCTGCACCATCTAACTCTATAAGCAACTGCAATTATAAGCATTGCATTCAATTGACATATACTGGGAACAAGTTGATGATATGGATCACATAGAGAAAAACAGATGTTTTAATTCAGTTTATGTCATTGCATCTTATTGACCTGATTTAAGAGCCTCTCAACAACCCACCCCCCTTCTTTTCCACGCATTGTTGTCAAAGCATCCACCTGTATAAAAACAAAATAAATTGTTGCAAAGGACAGAAAATTTAATGGACTTCAGATAACATAGAAGTGCACAAAGTAAAGAAAGCCTCATCAGCCAGAAAAAACCATTGATTTACTATACAGGTCATTAGATGGAAATCTCACAAAGTGAAGTCAAATAGATCTAAGAGGAAAGAACAATCCAAATACAGAGTATCGTACAATTTCCAACATACACAAAAAAAATATCAGAGTTCATTAGAGTAGGGGAAGTGCCAAATATTTCAGTCATCTATCTTTCCAATCTAGATCTCCATTATGTCAAATTAAATAACTGGATACCGATAAATACAAAGAAAGGAGAGCCACAAACCTCATCGAAGAAGATTATGCATGGCGAGCACGTTCTTGCACGACTGAATAACGTCCTAACTGCCAGTTCGCTTTCTCCAACATACTTATTCAGAAGTTCAGGACCCTGATAAATTATGGAATTCACAATCATTAATGTTTTGAGACAGATTTAGAACAGATTCAGTAAGAAAACTGTGGTATCAAGGCACCAAAAAAGAATAGAATGGAAAAAAAAAATTGAGTAAGAGAATGAATGGAAGGACTCACCTTCACATGAATGAAGTTAGCTCCTGCCTCGTTAGCAGCAGCCTTAGCGATCATTGTTTTGCCACAGCCAGGAGGTCCGTAGAGCAAAATCCCTGTCTCTAAATTCACTCCAAATTTCTGAATTTACAAATAATGCGCGTGATTAGTAAGTGAATCAACCAGAACAATACAACTATGTTGTCATGCTAAATCTAACAGAACTTCAAAATAATAAATACAATACATATGAAGTTATAACCTAGTGCAAACTGCTATTTAGAATAAATGTAAGGAGGTAAAGGAAATGAAAATTATCAAGCATTAACCAGACAAAGAAATACTGTCTATTTGTTAGACGTCAATAACGTGCAATCCCTTATCAAGAGGAATAAAGTGCTTTGAAAAGATACAATTATGTTGCAGAAACTACATTCAACAGAAAATCAAAACATATAAATCGGCTCAACTTTGAAACTGAAACAGAAAAGGAAAGGAAGGGAGGGGTGCAGAGAAAGTGTAACGGTTACCTGATAATCATCAGGATACTTTATACGACTAATGATATAGAGGTCAAACTCATCCCTTATATCATCAAGGCCACCAACGTCTTCCCATTTGACATTAGGGATAGTAGAGAATCCTTCTCTTTTCGATGAGGGCTGAACTAGCTTGGCTGCTTTCTGCAAGTGAAAAAGGGGGGATTAATTTTCATCCTAATGTCAAACAAACCAAGGAATAAAGAAAACACAATGGAGTTTTTAAAAGCTTTTCATCAACAGGAAAGTCATAGGCTAAAGCATAAACAGAAGTTGAAGTACACCAATCTTGAAGTAAAAGAGCTTGAGACAATGACAGATAATGCAGTTCCAGATTACCTCGAAATCAGCCATTGTGATGGCAAGCTTTTCCATCTCCTCAGGCGACCAAGGTTGCTTCCACCAATCCTCATTGTCTTCCTTCTCTGTCAATTGTCCTGATAGCTCAGATTTTCTCTGGGAAGCAACTCTCCTCATTGCAAGATTACCAGCCATGTTAACCAAAGCATTCAAATCAGCTCCAACAAAACCTGGTGTAGACCTGGCTATTTGCAAAATATCAAGAGAACCTTCAAGAGTACAATTTTTAGTAAGCACTGAAAGAATTTGAACCCTAGCTTTCTCATCCGGAACACCTAAATTAATCTCGCGATCAAATCTCCCAGGCCTCCTTAGTGCAGGGTCAACAGCGTCAGGCCTATTTGTAGCTCCAATAACAAGAACATTTCCAGGTATTCGATTAGAGCTTTCTGAACTTGAACTGTCATCAGATGGTTGTCCTAGCCTGTGATGTTCATCCATGCAAGTCATCAATTGTGTCACAATCCTTCTCTCCATCTCTCTCTGTAAATTCTCTCTCTTTGAAGCAATTGCATCGATCTCATCAATAAAAATGATAGATGGTGCAGTCCTGTATGCTTTAGAGAAAAGATCTCGGATATTTTCTTCCGATGCACCTGAGATTACCCAATGAACCAATGTCAGTCACGGTAGTAGCTTCACTTGAAGCTTTTCCATCGCGGGACTCACTCATAGGTAGTTAAAAAAAGCCAAGATCATAACAAACAGCATGATAATGGAATTATAACCAGCCAAAGGCCTAATTTCTGCAAACCAAAAATCACTTCACTTGACAGATCATTAAGGGGAAAAGAGGCATAAAAAACACTCTGGTTTTGCATTTCTGATACTGCACCTGTGAACTGCCAGACTTCTTTAGTTCAAGAAAATAAACAAACGAATGGCATCCACGAGCAACAACCACAAAACTAATTCAAGCACTCAACACCGCATCACAAAACATTATAATCAAATTTCCATCACTAAAAAGCCTCTATTTACACAAACCATTTAAAAAGAACAAATAACACCACAATTTAGTGTTAATAAAGTGGAAGACATCCCAACAAACAGCATGATAACCACATTGTAGACCGCTAAAACCCTACGTTTCTACAAATCATAGGCAATCTAGAAGATTAGAACTACCAGTAAAGAAAAACAAACAAATACCATCATGATTTTGCATTTATAAAATTGAGTACTCACAGACTCCTCAACGTCATAATTGCAACATGATAACAAATTTAATGACATCCACGAGACTCAAGAAACAGAGCACATTCAAACACCAAAACAGCAAATTTCCTTCAAAACCCACATCAAAAAACTTCCCTTATAAAACTCCGTACCTGAAACACCAGAAACAACCTCAGTAGCAGAAATCTTGTAAAAAGGCACCCCAGTCTCATTCGCAATAGCATGAGCCAACTTAGTCTTCCCACACCCAGGTGGCCCATGTAACAAAATCCCACTTATAGGACTAACCCCAAGTCTCAGCGGCACATTTGGATGATACAATGGCAAAAACACCTCCATTTCCAACTCCTCTAAAATCCCACTCAAACCCCCTAAATCCTTAAACCTCGGCCCCCCTTCCTTCCCCTTCGCATCCTCACCAAGCCCACCTTTCAGTTTCCCCAAACTACCCTCCAAGTCCTCTCCTTTTTGCTTTCCTACCCCTCTATTTCTCTCAATCATGTCAACTTTACTAGTAATACTTTCTTTTCTATCATTAGCAAGCTCAACTTCCATATTTTTCTCCGCCACCCCATAACTTTCCCTTAACATTGATTTCATCAAATCAAACTTCGGTGGCTCTAATGACGTCGAAGAATCCGAACCCGAATCCGACTCCGAACTGGACTCCGTATCCGAGCTCGAAACCAAAATCGGGCCCCGATTTCGATTCCTTCTTCTAGAATGCGCATTTTCAATCTGCATCAATTTCTCTTCACTCTCATCAATTCGCTTCTGCTTCTTACTAAGGTTTGCTTCTTCGTCGTCGGAATCGGATTCTGTTTCCAATTCATGTTTTCTGAATTTCTTCGGCGGCGGTGTTTGTTGGTTTAGGGTTTGCTGGACGATGCGAGTTAGGGTTTTGAGTTCCATGCGGCGGTAATTGGGGTAGCTATTGCGGAGGTGGTGGACTATGTCGTCTGTTGTGGTGAATTTTTTGTTACAGGTGTCTATGTGGTGTTTAAGCAGTCTTTGGTTTCTTCCTCCCCCGCTTCCCCCGCCACCACCGCCGCTTCTTCTTCTTCCGCTTCCCATTTGTTTGCGATACTGTGGATGCTCGAGGTGTTTAGCGGCAGCGGTGGTAGAGTTAAAAGAGGAGAAGAGCCGCTTTTTTGTGGGAGAGATCTGTCTGGTCAGTTCTTAAATGCCCAAATCAAACCATGGGCCTTAAAGCCCAACAAAGTGTATTTTTTATTTCTTGGAAAAATTATCTCAAAAAATATTTATGATTTATGATTTTTTTTTTTAGAAGGTATTTTTAAATCAGCTTCAAAATTTAGTTTTTTTAAGAATAATTTTAAGGATATAAGGTTAAAATTCAAGAATTTAAAAGAAGATGCAAGCTTTTTTTACCATCAAATTTATTTTTATGGTTTAACCATATGTATTAGTTGTGAAAATAAAATTGAATGTGAATCTTTTCTCCAAGCTGAATGGAATACCAAGTAAAAAAGAAATTCTTAAGAACCATGTAAGAAAAAAAAATTTCTCTTAAAAATGTTAATCTCTTGTATATTGGTAACCATCACCTTTTAAATTTAAATCATATACTATAATTATTAATCAAGTTTTATTCAGGCTGGTGATTTAATAACCATGCATGGAAGCATCATGTGCAAGAAAGAAAAGTTCAAAATTCACACACCTGCATAAATGGAATGCAAGAATCACAGCATTCCTAGCTTTTAATCAATTGAAGATTATGATTGTCCAGAAAGAATTATGACTGTCAACAAAATTCAACTAAAGATTCCTAAAATATTCAGAGAAACTATGAGCAAATAACAAAGAAACGGAGGACCGATTCGAGACGGTGCTACAGTGAAACAAATGCTGCCCACCACCCATTTCTAGGCACCAGATGAAGAAATGAAATTGGGAACCTCAGCGCTCAGGGCTTCCTTCAACATGCAGTGAAGATTCTTCGATAACTTCAGCCCTTGGAGGCCTTCTACGCAGAATTACGGGAGGAAGTAACATCCCATTATACAAAGAGACTAGAACAATCTTTTCTAGGACAACTCCTTGCTTTTTCAGGAGGGACACAAATTGACTAAATTGATTTTGATTTTGTCCTGGGACGTATGCTTTCAGCCTGACTTCCTTGAGGTTTGGCATGAAGAGATTAATTGGTTTATTTAAGAGTTCTTCTGATAAACTCTCCTGAAAAATGAGAAACATGGTTTATTTACTCGTTAGATAGTAAAAAAGATAGCAAACATGGCCTGTATTGAACATATTGCCTGTTGGAACTGTAAAAGTTATGTAGGGATACTTACATCTTCAACTATCTTGTATAGGGGATCAAGGTTCATTGTCTCAAGATTGGGGCAAAGCTCAAGCAATGCAGCCATGCCAAGAAGATCATATGTCGTATACCCGGTTTGTAGCTCTAAATGTTTAAGATTGTACAGCAGAAAATCTTTAGGAAAAACATCCTTCGGTGCAAGCTTTTTGAATCAGCATCATGCAAGGAAAGCAATCATATGAACATTTCATAAGATGATCAATTTAAAAACAATTTTGAGCAGCCACTCTCAAGTTGCTCATTACATAAGAGTAAAAGTTGTTAATAGTAGAATTTCTTCCTGTCAAGAAAACCACTTGGAAATAATGATTGATGTTTGAATCAAGAGGAAATCAGCTGCTCCAAACTAGAGGTAAAGCACATTGATCACAAGAAAAGAATATTTGAAATTCAGTATATTGTGACGGTGCTTTTTCTATCTAAACACGAAAAAGTTTGATAATACTACCACTGGCACTCAAACTTATCTTGATATGCAAACATGGCTTTCCTAGCAATCCTTTTCTTGAATTCTTCAGTCTTCAGTCTTAAATTGCTTAGCAAAGCATGTGCAAAGAGAGGCCCTTTTTCACTACTTTGTGCAAAGAATCTGATAACCAAACATGTGATACAAACAGATTCCATACAGTTTCCTTGATTACTGGCCACAAGAACAAGCAATTGCTTCACGCAGTGAATCCGTAGTTTGCAAAGAAGGATGATAGAATGGAAGAGAGTTGTTAAAATGCTCAATGCACAGCCTGCACATTACGAATCCTTGACATCTGGTTACTCAAAGGACATATTTGAGCATTAATAACCATGTGGTGAGCTTTAACTTAGAGTTCATTTAGCTGTTTGGGAAATTAATCCACAGACGAAACCTCACAAACCCATCCCTAATCAGTTCCTTTAACGTAATCAAAATATCTATCCAGCACAGAACAAACCTTTAGTATATACACAGTAGTGATGATGAACAAAGGATTTCGTGAAAATCTCAAATGAAACCAAGCCTTACCAATCCCACCTATCTCAACCTTTCATGACAAGCTAGGGGACCTTATTCTTAGTCCTCGTTCCACGTTTAGAAAATGCATTTTCCCACACAATCACGTCTAAGAAAAACCAAAGGCTCACTACTGAAACATTTGAAACTTACGAAAAACAAGAAAAAACGAATCGCTAACCTTCTACATAAATCAACATTGCTACCGATGCAAACATTACACAATTAAGTCAGAAATGAACACAAACACAAAAATTGCAGAGCAATACCTTAAGCCACCAATTTTGCACCACGAGATGCTTGATGTGTGCAATTCGATGAAGCTGCTTCACTACTTTACACCATTGACCATAGTACTCCAATCCATGCACAATAAAAGTATGAAACTCAACCAAAGAAGACAAATTTTTAACACAAAACTGCCCCATCTCAAAGCAATCAATATTCAACCAAACAAGATTAGGACAATCAAGCTCCAAATGCAATTCCCTCTCAGCAGTATAAAAACTAGAAAGATCCAGCCTTTTCAACTTCTCTGAACAAAGCCTCAAATTCTCCATCCCATAACAATCTTCAAACTTTAAAACCTCGATATTAGGACAAGCTTTGAACAAATCCAAAACCGTGTCATCAGTCATATAAACCTGATCAAAATAAACCTCATTCATTGACCAGAGATTCATACTTTCCATATTAGCAGGCAATGTCAAATCACATCTACACAGCTTCAAGACTCTAACTTTACTGTTTCTAAGAGCAGAAAAAGGGAAATCATAATTGGGTTTTGCTTCTGGTTCAAAAATATGAAAACTTTTATCAATAAAGAAATCAAGATCAAGTTCTAAAACTTGGTTCTTGATTGCATAACGTACCCATGAATCAACATGGTACCCATACCTATCCTCATAGATGAATTCAAGCCTGAATTTTTTTAGGGGCAACTGGGGTTTGAGAATTAGTGTTCGGTCAATGAATTCTGAAAAGAATTGGCGGGTTGTGGAGAAATTGTTGTAAGGAGGGAAATGAGTGTAAGAGAAGTTTAGAGACGGGACTAAGGACCAAAGAGGTTTCCATTTTGTGGAAATAAGGCTTGTTGTGATTGTGTCTAGTGTGGGGAGGAAAGAGAGGATGTGGATCAGGATGTCTTGTGGGAGATCGTTAATGTTCGTGACTGTTGTGGCGGTGGCGGTGGCGGTGGCGGTGGCGTCTGGCTTTTCTTCCATTTTGTTGTTTTCAAGATTCTGAAGAAACTCATTGAGTGGCCATGTAACCGCAGCAGTTTGGGTGACTAACGTCGTGTCTTTTTCTTTTTAAGGGTTAATTGTATTTATTTGGTCCTTGTAGTCTTGAGATGTGTTTAGTGTGGTCTATCTACACTTTTTCTATTTAATTAGTCCCTCTACTCATGAAAATTCGTTAATGTAGTCCCTCTATTGAATATCCATTCAATTTACCATTAATCCTTGATGTGTGGCTTCACAAGGTGGAAACAATTAATTGTGAATTGGACAGAAGGACCATATTAAAAACATTTCAGAGTATATGATTTCTTAATGAATATTGGATCGTGATTATATGTAACCCATCCTATATGTATTTTCTATTAATACACTAGTTTATTTCTCTCTCTTTTTTAGGATTTTTAAGAAGCCACGAGTTATACTACTTATAGTTTTTAAACCCGACTTGATAGTTAACTTGGTATAATGATCGGGTCACGAGTCAGATGGGTTGAACTGAATCACCCAAAAAAAAAACTTTTATAATTAATAACCAAGGCAATGGATCCTACAATATAACGTAAACTCAATAAATAAAATAAAATAACAAAAACATTCAATGCATCATAAATTCTACACCAACCTCATCAAAATCAACTCCACATTCAATAGCTAGAGCTAAATCCAATGCACCACCAAATCCTAAAAAAAATCCCAAATTACAAATTATTCCAAGAAAACAAAAAAAAACAAAATCGTAACAAAACTCATTTTCTCAAAATAGAAACTGAACCATAAAAATCATAACTTGATAACAACAAACAATAATTTGTTTGGATTCAACAACTTCTTTTCGATTGAAGGAGAGAAGAGAATTAAGTCATCATATAAGTACTAGCCATAACGTTGAAGGGCGAGTTTTGGGTCATCAGCAAGCTTGAAATCAAGATCGAAACCACGAGATTTGAGAGAATTGAAGAAGATTGAGTGGGAAGATTTGAGTGACAAGTCGTCGAGGAGGACTAAGAGGCGATGATCTGTTGGGGAACATGTGGAGAAAGAGAGGGAGAGAACAGGAAGGAGTGTGACAGATAGAATTGTTAAGATTGACAAACTGTTTCTTCCCATTTTTGCAGTCTTGGCTGCCTAAGTATGAGAGTGCGAGAGAGAGAGAGAGAGAGAGAGGGCTTACCAAAAATTAATATGGCTGTGAACTTTGAAGAGAGACGGGGATTAATCGATAGTAAAAAGCTAAAACCAAAAACGACGTCGTTTAATATATAAACAGCGGGGTCTCAGCTGGGTTTACCCGGGTCAACCGGGTTTTGCCGGGCTAATTCCCTAACGAGTCTTTTCATCAACCCGGCCCGGTTCCAGTCCCGGGTCTACCGAGTCTCGGGTCAACCCGTCAGGCCGGGTTTTAAAACTATGATATTAATCTCTTTCATTATATATTTCTATTTTATTTTTAAAAAAAAATATGAAAAAACAAATATTACAATTTTATCAAGAATATTACTTGCTCATTCATGTAATAAATTATTGGTAAATATATCATGTAGTTAATAAGATGGTTATATATAACACTGATTTTATTCATATAAAATATATTTATTAGTAATAAAGGTTTTTTTATCTTGAATATTCAATTATATTTTATTAATAAATTTAATATTTGATTAATGAATCTAGAGGAAAAATAAAGTTTATTAAACAAAAATATTTTATATAGAAAATTATAAAGTTGTTATAGTTATGAGATTATTATTGCATCAATATGTTGTTTCTAAATGCTCCTGTTCAATATTCTATTAAAATTAAATATTTATTATAATTATTGAGATTTGTGCATATTATGTCTCTTTTTTTATGAAATGAAGCAATTGTTCTTATAAATTAAGGTATGATGGATACATGGAACTAATATGTATATGCTTGTTAAATGATATCTATATTAAATTGACCCACAAGATAATTACATATGAAGAGATCATTTATATCTATGAAGAGATCACTTAATAGTTGTTTAAGTAATTTTTAGATTTAAGATTATTAAGTTATCTTATATGAGCAATGTTATATTTTAATTTTGGCCATATATTGTCCCAATCAAGAGTAATAAACAGGTAGATATTAGATATAGTATAAACTATAAAGATATTTAAGTGATTAAGATATTGGGTAATGCATGGTCCGACAGCAAAAATAAACACTACATTAAGCCTAGGTTTCCACGCCAGAACCCTCTTTGATTTTCCTATTCCTTCTCCTGTTAAGCTTGCCGATCATCTTGCTGTTGAAGAAAATAGAGAGTTGCAAAAAGGAAAGGATGACAGTCGAACAGATTAAGTAAGATCAGTGGTTTTATTTTGGTCTTTCACCACAAATTCGAGTCCCACAACCTACTAGCTACACCGCAATGCAGGTACATCCTACAATCTACAAGACCTTGAAGGAATTTATGCTACTGCGATGCAGTCTCATTAAGTTTGGTAGGGCTTGGACAGAGAAGGCACAGATCAAGTGTATTCTGACCGATCCATGACCTCTCCATTCTTGCTCGAGAACCCGTTGGAAAGTATGTGTTAAAGCTTGAAAAACTAATGGAAAGTAAATGAGAAGAATGGTTCTAAAGGGTTAAATCATAACACTAATGGATGGTGTTGGGAATGGAAGTGGAAGAATGATCAGGACCAAATTATAAAAGGAAAAGTTGCAAAAACACAGCTCTTTATTTAAATCAAAAGTCATAACTTTTGGTGGAAAAAACAATCTCTAACACTCCGAGCGAGGAACCATAAACAACAACCCATTACAGAGCCGAAAACCTTGAAAACACCAGTTGTTTTTAGAGGAAATTAAGTTGTTTTTACTTTAAAGCCGGACTCTTCTGTAATCTTGATGGAAAGTTAGTGACGAGGCTGGAAAAATTCTCAGTAAAAAGATTGAAGGTGCTTTCTGTAGCTTGATAAAATTCTCAGTAATCTTGATGGAAAGTTAGAAATCCCAGTATGAAAGGATGGGTCTGTGGTTGTTACCTGATGTCAAGTTTTTGTTGACGTTTTCGGTGTGTTTCTTGACAGAGAAGCTACTGTCATTAATGGAGTTCCATTCCCTGCAAACGCACTTGCATTGGGCAAGAGATTGCTGCTTCATCTCTCTGCTCTATGCCATGGTGGTTTAGTGCTGAGACCCTGAGCATTGCAAATAAGCTTTTAATTTTATAAATAAAAGTTAATAGAGAAACACTTCATCATGAAGCTAGTGGCATTAGACTAGTTGCATGTTAGAGTTTTGTAACTTTATCTCTTTCTTTTTGCATTTTAAAAGTTTTTTAAAAAATATTTTTATTTTTTTTTATTTTTTTATTTGTTTCAAATTAATATATTTTTTTGGTGTTTTTAGATATTTTAATGTGCTGATATCAAAAATAATTAAAAAAAAATATTTTAATACATTTCCAAGTAAAAAACAACCACAATATTCTCAAATACACTATCAATCCCAAAAATAAACCAAAAAAAATGGTTGAAGATGGAAATTGATTTCTATTGAAACTAAAGGCTTATTAGAGTATTAGGGTAAGTGACCATATGTGTTCAAAAAATGTAATTAAATCTGGTATGGCGAAAATAGATGGAGTTTTTAATATATTTATATTCTATTTAATATTTATTGATTAAAATCATAAATATCTATATTTATTAATCAAGTTTCGAGTGTCTATTTAGATATTTATTATCTCAAAGTTTTTTGTTTTTTTGTTATTCAACATAAAATAAAAAAGTAATATATATAATTAAGATATGCATACATGTATTAAATAATAAAATTATAAATGATATACTTATATGACTGTATTATATTAATAGTTAGGGCACGCTTATATTATATTGGATTTAAAAAACATAAATGTTATATATATATATATATATATATATATATATATATATATATATATATATATATGTGTGTGTGTGTGTGTGTGTGTGTGTGTGTAAATGTAAATATTTTAGGAAAGATTTGAATTAAATTTTAGATCGAATTTGACAATATTCATATTATATTATATTTACCCATGTGGTCCTGGCGGAGCGGTTAGGCGCGCTCTCGTCGCTTACGAGGTCTGGGATTCGACCCCTCTCTTCATCTGCAGCCGGCCCTTTGGGGAGCACTTGCCACCCGGTGCGCAAAGGGATTAGTCTGGGTCAGCGCTCAGGATACCCTTAGTTCTACCAAAAAAAAATATTATATTATATTTATTATTCATTGAATAATGCAACAATTAAAAAAAAATCTATCATTTAAATCGGTTTGGTATCTATTTAAGGTTAAATTATCACTCCTAAATTTATTAATAGATATCTCAAAGAAAACGTGGTTTCAATAATTAAACCACATAATCACAACCCTTATATGAATGTGTCTGATTCCCATATGACTACTTTTTCTGTTATAAATATAAAAAGAAAAACATTATTGAGGAATCTCTCTTAATTAAGAAAGAGAGCCTTTAATACAATAATCATACTGCCCTTCTCTCCATCGGGGCCCCGCCACCGCCACCGCCACACATCAAACGAACTCTGTATGCAGGTAACACCCCCAGGCAAGCCGCAAACAAGAATAGCCCTCCACTCTCTATTTTGCCGACCCCATATCTATTTTGTAAGTTAAGCAACAACCACCACAAGCTTTGAATCATATCATAGAGACAGTTTGAAAACCAAGCCTATACTCCCTCAGTAAACTCTTAATTTCCCTCCTCTTTCCTCGACCACTGAACTTCTTAGAGATCCAAGTCAAAAAACTTAAAACATACGAGTAGGGAAACACTCATAGAAGCCAAATGAAGCAGAGTTGCAAGATCTCTTTGGAACTTTATTTCCCTGCCGCCGCTCCTTATTTCTTGTTATCATGCCATCCACTTTTCCAAGTACCGGTACCTCCCACCATGAGCACCCAACCCAGAGAATTTACCAACCCTCCAGGTCTTATTAGCATTAAATACTGGATTTCCTACGTGCAAATACTGAATATAGGAGCTTGATTCATCTGCGTGTGGCTGCACCTTGTGAAAACACTTCTTTTTGGCAGAGAGTTGAATTGATTTCTTGCCGCCCTTTCTTTTGCTACTTGAAGCGTATGACAAAAACAAATGTGAACAAGCAGTTATACAAAACACGTAAATTAGTAACCATATATCAGGTGTTAAAAACACTAACCATAGCATCAGACAAACACAGTTCCACATAGGGTGGAAGAGAGTGGTGGCAACTTTGAATTTTGGGGATTTGATACTGTGATTATAGGTCAAATGGAGCATAAGTGGGAACCACCTTCCGAGACAGTCTGCAAATACAGAAGGTTGTTATTGTTCAGATGAAGCGCACAGCTACTGATTAAACCAGCATCCAAGTGCAGTAATTTGGGAGTGCAAACTCCATGCAAAGCTAAAAGCAGCCCTTCTATTCGTTCTTAAAGTTCGCAACAAATATGTCAACGAGAAAATCTGTAAGTTACTATGTCAACCAAAAACATGCCATTTGACTTGTGAAGATTGGAATAAAAATAATGACGTGGCATTCTGCAAAAGGGTAAAAAGACCAATTCATATGCATCAGAATATAGATGCCAGTGACACGAAAATTTCATTTCCACTCAGGTGTATGACCATGAAGAACAAGCAGCACAGTGAATCACTTTTATCACATCCAATAATGTCATATAGACAACAGAAATTCCATGGTTAATACAGCACTAAATAAGTCACCAGTCACTGGCACAAGAGCATTGCATAACTCCACTTCCCCGTGTCCCAAAAAGGATGATTAGCCTAACCAGTACACTCTGACTGAGTGATCACCTTACAAGCAATGCAATGTGCCATTTTCCCGCAAATAGTTTAATAGATTTAATGATTTTTCTATTCTGTTAACTAACAATGATCAAATATGATCATCAACCAACACGCACCAGTGCTTGAGAAATTTGAAGGATTGCATTTTAATAAATCTCCAAAGTTTTCCTTTCATTCGACAATATTATCAAGAAAAATAGTAAGAAATAATTATAAAAATTAGAAGAAGAAAGAGGGGGGAAATCACTAACCAAGCTTCTGGGATAAGCTCAAGATTTAGCCATTCTTGTCACCAATAATCTCCACAGGAACAAGCTCCATCCTTAAAATGATGGAAACGACATGCATCCCTGACAACTATCTCCCTACTTACCAGCTTTGAGATGAGCTTGATTGCAGCATGACAGTTGTCGCATGCCCGAAGATTCTTTGTTATCCTAAGGGTTGTTCCAGGGGGAGTACTGATGAGGCCATAAGCAATCGCTAGTCTCTCACTATGATTACAAAGTGTCTCCTCTGTTTCCTCATAATTCAAATCATGCAGGACAGATTCTGTATGGGGGACAAATCCAGCTTCCTTTAATCTTCTCTCTAAATCCTCAACTTCCTCAAAAATCTCTTTGGATCTTGGATGCGTCTTATCTCCAGCCTGAAATGCCTGGAGCTTTCCATTGATCTCAATCACACTATAACCAAGGTGCTTAGTAAGTCCTTTCTCCCTCATTAACACCCGTACCTTTGCAACACAATCCCATAAGCAAGAAGAAGCATAGAGGTTTGACAGCTGAACATAATGCCCCGTGTTGTATGGATCTAATGAGAAAAGTCGTTCAGCTGCATACTCCCCTAGTGTCACATGGCGATGGATCTTGCATGCACTCAAAAGGGCTCCCCACACACTTACACCTGGTTCAATTGGCATGTTCATGACAAAATTATAAGCTCGATCTAAATGGCCTGCACGCCCAAGAAGATCCACCACACATGCATAATGTTGGTGCCTTGGTTCAATCCCATAATCTCTCATGCGGTGGAAGAGGTCCCAACCTTCTTCTACAAGACCTGAATTTTTGCATGCTGTGAGGAGCCCAACAAAGGTGACATCATTTGGGGACACCCCAGCTTGCCTCATTGCATGAAAAAGAATGATAGATTCCCGACCTTGCCCATGTAATCCATATCCCACCATCATCGCACTCCACACAACAACATCTTTATCTGGTATTCTGTCAAAAACAAAGCGAGCCATATCTACACTTCCACATTTTGCATACGTGTCAATGAGGGAAGTATTGACAATCACATCATTTCTAAACTCACTCATGCTGATATACTCATCCATCCATCTTGCTAATTCAAGAGAACCTATTTGTGCACAAGCTGCAATGCTAGAAGTCACAGTAATAGAATCTGGTCTTATATTTTTACTTTTCATTAGACGGAACAGTTCAATAGCGTCCTCGGCATACCCATTTTTCACATAACCAGAAATCATTGCATTCCAAAATATCAAACTTGGGTTCTCCACCTGGTTAAAAAATAATCTAGCAACCATAACGTGCCCACATTTTGCATACAAAGAGGTAAGAGAAATGAGCAAATCAAATTCACATTCAAGTCCCATTTTAATCACGCAACCATGAATAGATTTGCCATGTTCCAAATCCTCTACATCTGTATATGCTCTAAGAACGCTCACAAGCGCTATCCAATCTGGTCTCACATTTGTTTTCCTCATTTCACTAAAAATCCGCAAGGCTTCAATAGGCTGTCCATTCTGCGCATACCCAGAAATAATAGAGGTCCAAGAAACAATAGTCCTATCAACTAGCCTACCAAAAACAGCATTAGCTCGCACAATCTCTCCACATTTTGCATACAATGCCACAAGACCGTTCTGCACAAACACATCCGATTCAAACCCATGTCTAAATATCTGCCCATGTACCCTCCTCCCCATTTCAAGAGCCGGCAAGGCACTGCAAGCTTTGAGAACACAAGGAAAACTGAACCCATCAGGACTAACACACGCAACTTGCATTCTTGCATACATTTCAATAGCATGACCAAAGAAACCATGCCTAGAATAACACCTAACAATCGCATTCCACAAAAACACGTCTGGGTCAGGAAATTTATCAAACAACTTACGTGCACAGCTAACTTCTCCTATATTCGAAGCCTTGTTAACTAATTTTGCTATCAAGAAACCACCATATTGCAACCCCGTTACTAATAACTTAGCATAGATTTGGTTCAAGTGGGTTTTGTGTATCGAATCATCGATTAATGACGCGTAGAATTTGTCAGGTTTGAAGGTACTTTCATTGCAGTCATCCTTGTTGTTGTTGAAGTGGGTTGTTAAATTGAGAGATGAAGAATAATGGGTTTCGAGGAATTTGAGAGTGGAGGCGGGAAATCTAAATGGAGGAGGATCCAACGGTCGAATTTTAAAGGGTTGGGGACAGAGAGCAATAAAAGAGAAGACTTTGTTTGGAGGCCTTGTAAGAAATGGCAGAGACGTAGCCATATATGCCTGTCTCTGTTATTAGCTACAAGAAACTAGCAAAGCAAAGTGTTTGTGCCTGCTAAAGACTTCTCATGTGACAAACCAAGTAGGCAAATATTATTTGTATTGATGAAGCAAAGTTTTCATACACAGTTTTTAAAAAATATTGAGCTTCGAATATTCATTTAATTTTTTATATGTTACTTAATAAGATACTTTAACATTTATTTTAAAAAATACTTTTTTATTTTCATTTCACACTATTAGCTAGGAATGTATCTGTGTTTTTTTTCCAGTTATTTTTTTATATGAGATTATTGCAATTTGGTTAGATTTGGGTTTTTTTGTTATTTTTTTTAAATCTATTTATTTATCAGTTATAACATATTAGATTTATTAGTAATTAAACTTATTAATTTTATTCAATTTGTTTTTATGATTAAGTTATATATTTGACATGTTCATCCAGTTGAACTTAACATAAATAATTTCAGGTATAGGTTGTTTAAAATTTAAGTACTTGTTATGTTTTTGAATTTTTTATGTAAATATTAAAAATAAATTTAAAAAATATTATTTTAATATATTTTTAACAAAATAAATATTTTTACAAACAACACACTCTTCAATGTACCAAAAACAAACAAAACTCAATTACCGAACATACTTTAAAACTAACTTTGATCACATGAAACGACATCGTACCAAAGCAAACAATAACTCCAGAGTCATGTCCGAAGCTCTCATATCTTGATCCCTCTTTCCTCTTCTCTCCATCATCGTCAACGATGCATCAAAATCAAATCTTTCCATTTTTTCTCTTCCATTAACAAAACCAAACCCAAATGGAGAAACACATAGAAAACTTCTTAAACAAAGTCTCATTGGTTTTTATAACCATAGCCACAATCACCCTTCTTTACCTTTACCTTCATACCCCAGAAACATGTATCCCACCAAACACACCCATCACAAAACCCCACCTCAAATTTCCTTCTTCTACATGTGACCCTTCTTTAAACCACCCTTACACTGATCCTACCAAGAAAAGACTGAAACTTTGGTCCTCAAAATCTTGGCTTTCACAAGTCTCTTCTTTCACAATTTTCTTTCAAAGTTTGAATCTTTTGAATAATAAAACCAAAGTACTTTGTGTTTCAGCTGGTGCTGGACATGAAGTGATGGCATTGAATAACATGGGTGTTAGTGATGTTACTGGCGTTGAGATAGTGGATTCTTTGCCATTAGTTAAAAGGGCTGACCCCAATAACTTGCCCTTTTTTGATGGGGTTTTTGATTTGGCTTTTAGTGCTCATTTAGAAGAGGCTTTGTTTCCCTTAAGGATTGTTGGGGAGATGGAGAGGACTGTGAGGAATGGCGGGGTTTGTGTGGTTGCTGTAAAGGAGTGTGGTGGAGAGGAGGTGGATGCGATTGCTAGGTTGTTTAGGAAGTCTATGTTTGTTGGGGCTGAGAATGTTACATTGATTGGGATGAGGATGACCAGGATTATTATGAGAGTTGGCATTTCTTCTTCATCATGATTTTCTTTGGTAATTATGCTACTTGTTTACTTGATTTGATTTGATTGCATCAGTTTTGATGATTTTGACAATTACTGTGGTTTTCTTCTGATAATGAAAATTAGTAGTCTTTGTTGACATTAATCCAAAACTGAAACTTAATAATCTTTGGCAAATAGCAATGGATGTGGAAAATTCATCTGGGAAGAAAAAAGGAAGCTTTGTTTGACCATTGGAATTATTGAAGCTCCTAAAATTCTGAATATGTTCATGACTTTTGTAGAAATTAAGATTGGAGAAGTTAGTTTTTGTATGTTTCATGTTTCTTCACACTCTTGCAGTGGCTCAAATGGTATCAGTTCTGAATCTGACTAGAGAGTTTCTTTATACATGAATTGTATTTGTGTCTCTAGTTTGTGTCCTTGTTCCTCAGAGTGGAGAATCAGGAGACTGCAGTGCTGGTATTTTTCTTAGTTCAGTAACTGCACTGTGATTTTATTATGCCATCTGCTTTATCTTGCATCTTTTGTGCTGGTTTTTTATATATGAAACGAAACTAACAATTATTAACATTTGTAATTGGATGTGCATGATTAGTATGACTAAATTTAGATATAATCATAACATTGTATAAATGAATTGATATGATTTTGTTGGTTTACTAGTTGGTAAATAACTTTGTCCTGTCAAAATTGCTTCTGTAGTTTTCTGTGCCAGTCAAAGAAAGGCTTCAAGAGGCATAATTACTGTCTGCCCATGAAAAAGAGCAAATTGAGTGTTGGCAAGTACACCATATTTCCATTGATGATCAGCAATATGTTTGGAATGAAGCTCAGCTGTTTACCTGCTTTAGCAAATGGAGTTTGGCGGTGGAGGAAGTCACAATTAGCCATTAGACATCAATTTTTTCAGAGATATGGGGCACTTCAGTGTCAGATTTATGACATGGCACTCACTCGAAGTGTTCCTAAAAAGTGCAGTAAGATTTTCGTACAGAGTTCTGATATTGTTTGTCCTTGAATATTAACTCCAGCTGTCTATTCCTGTAGTACATACAAGGCAGGCATTTAGTTTTGCTTCCATGTCCATTTTTCTTCAAGATTCAGTATTAGGTTGCACAGAAAAAGTAAGTCTCCTGTAATTCATTGTAGATTTAGGTGTTTCTTTCTAGTTTCATCATTGCAATGACGGTATTTCGTAGACCAAGTTATTATGTTTATCTGTGTCTTTACCCTGTATTTTTGTTTCTGTATTCTGTTCTGTTAGAATTCCATCTTCACGATCCTCGCTGCTCTATTCGCCAACGCTTTGCACCTTTTAAACCTTTCACTGAGCCAAAGTTTCTTCATTAGCATCAAACCAGGTATTCATCTCCAAAATGAAAATCAATTGGGTTAAGTGGAAACAACCAGCCAAAAGTTTCGTTGGGCGTAAGATAACCTTATTCCAACCCATTCTATTAAGAAACCTCAAAAGTTTGTAAACCTGTCAGCACCTGACTAACCATGGTTGAATTAACAGCTACAAATACAACGAAGTGTTCATATCAGAGTTCAATACACTAGAGCTCATTAGCGCACAAAAATCGCATAAAGGTATTTGTTACACCTGGGGGATGGAGCTATAATGGAACTATTCCATCTAAAGCATGGATGAACAGAAGGCTTATCGAGGGGTACCATTAAGCCAACCCGCTATCTTGATGCATTAGGAAATTTAGCAATCTTGAAAGCTTGAGTAATCCCATGAACTATGAACTCCTTGGATGAGAAGATTTCTGGTGCTGCAATCTCTACTCCATTAATGGCCAAACCCTGTGTCACACCAACACCTTTAGTAATCTTAAGATCTTCATCAGGGAGCAGCGTCCTCAGCCGTTGTTTATCTGGCAATGCAGCAAGTTCTATGTACGTAGCCCTTTGAGGCAGTATGTGCAACCTCACAATCTTCTCAAGCATTGGTGATGAAGATGCCACAAACTCAAGTTCTGGAGGAGCAAAGATTGTTACAGAACTCAAGTTCTTGTGATCGGCAAGAATCCTATCAAGAACAGAATTCAATCCAATTGCAAATGACACGAATCTGTGGGAGCTAAGCAAATGGATAATCCTGGTCCATTCCAAAATGATCCTGGGGCCATTAGCATCTGAAACTAAACTGGAATTGGCATCACAAATTGGAGCTTGAATAGACTCCCATCCAAAGTAGACATCTTTAGACCTCAATGATGAAAATGGTGCAAGAACACCATGAATTGTAATCCGTCTTTCAAGAACCATGTCAGGGTGAGATACCAATACATGATTGATCTCTGCCAGTCTTTCTTTTGCATCAATCTTGGTTACAGCAAGTTTCTTTCGATCAACAAGTGTTGGGAAGCAACTGCCTTGAGGTTTCTTGAAGACATCCTCCATGGATAGTTTCAAAGGAGAGGTGTGGTATTGAAGGAGATTTTTCAAGAACCAGGGAGGGAGGGAGGTGTTAACGAGGGAAGAATCTTTAATGGCAAAGATGGTTGTGTTAGGAGATAAAAAGAACATTTCAGGGGAAATCAAGAGAAGGGTAGCCATGATATTGAACCCGGATTCCCTTAGAGTTCTTGATGCATTCAATGAGAGGTAATTGCTTGTTGGTCTGGTTGGTCTCGTTGCATTGTTGGATGGTGAATTCATTGCGGTGGAGATTGCTATGAATGCCAAGACTGCAGAGGCAATGAAGTAGACTGGTGCATGCCACCAATGGGAGCAAGAAGCCATTGATCTGCAGGGAAGTTCTTGATTGAAGAAGAGACTGGGAAAGAAGATGGTCGCTTTCAAATATGGGTTAAAGACACGTTTGTTATCATTTGTGCTTCATTTCTAGGGACTGTAAATGTGGCCTGAACCGTAAGCCCGTTTAATTTAGAGACTAAACCTACTGCATTTGATTCCACTCCCTTTTCAGTTCATTGTTTGGTAATTAGATCCTACCCACAGGATATCCGACATAATCCATCATGGTTGAATCAGAATACCTGATATAATTAGGATCAATCCATCTACCCAACCTGCTTGAATCAAGATTTAGTAAGTTAAAATTTGATTACTATAACATAAGGGAAAAAGAGGGAAAACGATTAATTTTCAAACCAAAACAAACACCCTTAATGGTGGATTATGCTCCCATGTCACTGTCAATTCCTCCATCATGACTTTAGAGGGCGATCAGTTTTTTTAGCATGAAAAGGTAGATCTTGGTATGCACTGGCTACCTAAGATTCAACCCTACTAGAGGCTCGCAGCCTGATATGTGCTGTCATAACCAAATTCCAAACTTGAATTTGGTGTCTAGCAATTGGCATCAGATTCAGCTATAGTCAATGGTAGCTCTGGAAATTTGTATTGATGAGAATCAAGACTTGGTGGGGACATTAACAAATTTTCTAGTTTAGGGCACATGACAGAAGTGATCCTTCTGTGCCCAGCAAATAATTAAGGGCCTGGTTACTTAATTATAATTTATTAGGAGTGGAAAATTAGTTGAGATCTTGCTTTTCAGTAACTGGTCCTGCCTCTAGTGTCTTTGATAGCTTGACCTAAACTCCTCTTGGCATTTATTCGGGTAGTTTTTGCCTTTGCCACCCCAGATTTAACATTCTAGAAAGAGGGATTACAGCTTAGCAAGATGTCCGACGATACTTACATAAATAATTTTTTAAAAATAAAAAATATTATTTTAATATATTTTCAAATAAAAAACACTTTAAATAACAAATATTTTTTCTCCTGTAAAATAAAATAAAATAAAAAGCAAGTCAATTTATTAAAGTCCAAGTACACCAAACCCATGCTCCAGTGACATACCAGTGCTAGCTCATCAGTATGAACCGTCCTTGAAGACAAATCTCAACAATTCCATAGCACTAGTGGCTTTCACACTGCCATGTTCTGTTCCCACACATTTGGAATACTTCTAAACTGGCAAAGTACCAAACCAGTCCTCCTCATGGGAACATCACACGTTCACACTGTTCTGTAGCTTTTTAATCAAATTAAAAAAGTGGATCACCTGATGCATCTTATAACAAAATCTGCAGCAAGTAGAATCTTTGCGCTTAGATCTACGTATTGGATCAACATTGACTTGAAGTGATCAAGAGTGAAAAGAATAATGGGCAAACCTCAAATTAGTCCCCAAGCAATAACCCAAATCTCATCAAGTCCCCCCAACAATCTGAATGGAATCATCAACAGATATAAATAGTTTAGGGACTTTTTTGAGGTTTCCCAAGAATTTTGATGAGCCAAGCTACCCACCAGATGCCATATGTCAGAGGATCGCCTGGGACAAAAGCTGAGGCCTGAAGGGCATCAGATTACCTTCGTCTCTCAGAGAAATACAAAAGGCATGATCAAAGAATTCTTTTGATGATAAAGTTGCATTTCTCTCTTCCAAGAAAAGTGTACAGGATTTCTCAATTCCTTCGATTTCTCCTGTAAGAACTAATTATCAGCTTTTTTAATTGGCAAATCAAGCCAAAGATCCACACCAGAAACACCAGAATGTTTAGAAAAACTTAATCTATATTCACAGTATATAGATTGCTACTAAGAGAGTATATTAATACAAGATGTGTTGTTTTTTATCAAGATCACCGCTTCCTATCAAGCACTCTTTTGATTTTCTACACTCTAACAATCAGAACCAAAAAATGCCTCAAGAAAACCACAGGAATCACCAGATTTTGAACCCCATTACATTACTTTTCACCTTGATCACCATGTCTTTTTCTAGTAACTTTAATATAGCAAAAAACAGCAGCAAAAGTGGCAGTGGCAAGACCACCAATGATAACACCACCACCAGCAACAGACTTATCATATGAATGATGCTTTCCAAGCCTTCTGATCTCAGGAGCTTCAGCTTCAGCTTCTCTTGACTCTGTCTCTTCCTGCAGAGGACTTAATGCAGGCTTCTCTTCTGCTTCAACCCCTTTTGGCTTCACTCCTTCATGTTGAGCTTCAGATTTATCAGCCATAGCTTGAAGTACCAAGATCCCAAGAAAAATCAAGAAATAGAAACCAAATCTAGCCATACTTCACCACCAAAAACAATTAAGTGATACAGCTAGTTAGCTAGAGAAGTAAGATCAGAACAGGAACTTGTTTGAGTTAGTTCTGGGCACTTGGAGGAAGCGAAGGAGATTTGTGGGCTTTATACAAGGAGAGATTTTTGTTTGGCACTATAAGCGTGTGGGCGTGTGGGGTTGTGTGTGGCTTGAAACAGCTGAGAAGGTTCAACTCGTGAAGCTTTTTGGGAGGAGAGATAGCCTGAAAAAGTTCTGTTGGTGGGGGTGTTCGAGAGGTGAAAAATAGGAAAGTATTTATGCAGAGGAGACAGTTGTACCAAACGATGTTTCATTAAATTTTAATTTTTTTATGTTTTTAAATTATTTTAACATAATAATATTAAAGGTGATTTTAAAAAATAAATATTCTTCGCAATTAATAGAAAATGACATGGGAAGACAACTGTCTTCTTGAGGGATCTTTTTCCTTCTTCAGGTTTTTTTTTTATATATTTCAAAAATATTTTTAAAAAAATTTAAAAAAAATTATTTTTTTCTTTACTTTAAATTAATATTTTTCTAGTATTTTTAAATTATTTTAATGCGCTGATATCAAAAATAATTTTTTAAAAATAAAAAAATATTATTTTAATATATTTTTAAATAAAAAACACTTTAAAATATAATTATAACTATACTTCCAAACAAGTGATGGCTTTTACTCTAATTTATTAATGTTTCTTTACTTTTAGTTTTTTACTTTTTAAGGAAATATACTTTAATATTACTTAAAATTTATGGCTCGTTTTTTTTAAAAAAAAAAATAATAACATTATGATTCTATTACTATTAAGGGTCGCAATTTCAAAAGTTGCTTTCAAATGAAAAGGATTTGATTTGCGTCAAACCCTTTATGGTTTTATATTGAAAAATATTAGATAAAAAAAAAAAAACTAAAACGCGTTGGCTGTGTAATATGCAATCGGCACTGTTTACATTAACAAAACAATGTGGAAGATACTGTGTTTTTTATAATTTATTTTGGATGATCTGATTATAAATGAAAACTAATTAATTTTGATTTTTTAAATAATAGTGGAATTGGAAGAAAATAGACCAAAATTAAAAAAGCTTCAAAAAAAGACAGTGTACCACTGATTATGTGAAAAATACATTTAAATTCTTAAACTTTAAAAATAACATAAATTATATAATTTAGGTCCCTTAAATTTTAAACAAAATCAGTTTTGATATAAAAATTTATTTGTATTGTTTTTTCAAACCTTATTTATAAAGAGAAGAGAGAGAAGATTCGTTGAATTTTGATGATGAGAGAAAAATAAACTCTCATTTGGGTAACATGAGATAAGAAGAGCTTAATGATGGTTGTTACAATATTGCTTGAAATAACATATCTAAGCTGAGGAAGATAAATCTAGCTCGATTTAATTTGTGTTTTTAGACTTTTTTTGTGTATTTTGAGTTGATGGTTTGGTTTGTGGGTATTTCAAAGGTATTAGTAAGGTGTTTTTAGGTTAAAATGGCTTGAAAATTGGGTTTTGGGGATAAAAAAAGAGCTATCCTGATTTTTCGACCACCACAATAGTAGCCAAAATCTAGGTCTGCAAACAACGTGTCACCTGTTAGTTTTTTCCCATGATAAGTAGGGACAAATCGTCCACCCATTTAAAATATCAATAAAAAAAAACTTAGGTATGCGAGCCTAGGCTTAAAGACCCTCCCTCATGTGTGGCCCTATGGCCTACTCATTATTTATTTTTATTGGTATTGCTGATCTGTGATATTTTTTTAATTTTCTTATTTTTTTTATAGAGATTATTAAATTATTTTGTGGTATTTAATTAGTGAGCATTTGGAGGTAATGATTACCTTTTCTTAAAAATTCATACCTCGCCCGCAAATATATCAAACTAGCTTGAACTTTGCAAGGGTAAATCTTACCTCCGTTATCTTTCTAACAAACATAACCCAAGTATAAATAATGTATTTCACTTGTAAAGTATCTCACATGTCATTTGAATATTATTATACAATTATTAACAAAATCAGACCCCAAAGTTTAAAATATATAATTTAAAAGAAATCCTAATTCTTTTTTCTTTCTTTTCAATTGAACCATATTATTTTCAATGTATTGCTTCTAATAATCACTTATAATAATAATAATAATTATTAAGAAAAATTATTTATAATATCTTATTGTTTTATCGAAATTATATTTAATTGTTGATTTTTGTAAAATTACAATTTATATTTTTGATAAGTGTAAAATAGACTAATATAATAATTTAAGATATAAAC
>Ga0307517_10002327_pt1 | contig 30659 bp, 26 predicted proteins | sample 23_EM_MG_FD_194515 | JGI IMG/M metagenome (GOLD analysis project Ga0307517, IMG submission 194515) | Populus trichocarpa ectomycorrhiza microbial communities from riparian zone in the Pacific Northwest, United States - 23_EM | ecosystem: Host-associated > Plants > Roots > Unclassified | place... | reverse complement strand
AAGTACAAGAAACCGCGTGGAGCGCTAGCTATGGCGTGAACAAAACTATAAACAATCCAACGACCCGCTTCACCCCCTCATGGGAAAAATCAAACCCCTCTAAACCAGAGCCCATCCTCCCCCCTCACAGCACCTAAGACGAAAGCAAGACGGAGCAATACCTTCCTCCAGACACGTAAGGAAAGACAAGAATAGAAAAGAAACCAGGGCAGGACACAAACCCTTCGGCGGGCCCCCCAACACAAAAGAAAGATGCTTACGGCACCAAGTGCCGGCGGAGAGGAAAATAAAACTACTAATTGCCGGATGCCTAAGGGAATACCCCGAACCTATCGGCTTATGGGCAAGGCCTTGCCACGGGCGGACTGCCCGGGGAAATCGGCGACGCCGAAGCGAGGTTTGCGACCGTAGAGTAAATCGCAGGAGCGGGAGGAGGACGAGGGGAGTCACCCAGCGAGGAGAGCCACTCAGCAGTGGAGGTGCCAGCTATCGTGCGGGGCAGTAGGGTGCCAGCCGAGGAGGCAGAAAGGTGCCAGCTAAGGAGGGGCGTAGCAGTACGGTGCAAGCGGATCTAACCCGTGGGGAGCGGGAGAGGGAGGGCTCGCCAAGGACCGAGAAGTACGAACGCGGAGGACCGAAACAGGGTCACGATTTTTCGAACGCCGACTGTACCGACCGAGCAACTCAAGAGAGAGTGCAATACCAGAGAGCAGGGCCACCAGGGCAACTACTTCACCGATAGCCCGAGACTGCGACCGCGTGTTGACGAGGAGCAAAGGGTTGCCGACCGTGCAAAATGCTAAGCGAGACGCGTCGCGAAGTGCGGGGTAAAGGGTAGGAACATCAACGCGAACGAAGACGAACGGAACCAGAAAGGAATCCATAACCCCCGGGAGGGGAGGCCAAAGGCCCCAGAGAAAGTAAAGGGATGAAGGCGTGATAAACCCCCGAGCAGTTGCCACGGACGGGGTAGATCAGAGGCGGAGGACACTCTCACGATGATTTCCCATGGTGTTGAGATTTCAATCGCTGGAGGTGGAGCGGACGAGAAAGATGAACTCATTGCCTGGACAGGGCCCCTTTTGTTACCACACATTGTTAACGGGGACCCGTCCGGGGTATGGGTGGGGCGGTCCCTGAGCGGGCACATGGGCAGGGAATGCCGAGAAGGACAGCCTGTACCAGGCCGTTGAGCTGGGCAGGGCGGGGAAAAAGGCCGGGGGCCCACTCTTTACCAGCCCAAGTCAGCCTAGTAATGTACTCTATCTATGGTTACTTTCGGCCCTGCAACCCCTGGATTTCCCATACAACGACCGCCTCATTGCTCTCCCTCAAGCCCTGAAAGGGCTTTAGCCAAGCTTTCTTCTGTTCAGGGGAACTTGCGCCACTGTTGGAGTCTCTCTGCCTGTATGTTTCTATGAATTGTTTCCATACATGTTTGGGGTATTAGTATCTTAGGTGCTAGGTCAGAGGGGCTTTTCCGCTAGTTTCGGGGTGTTTGATTCTTCCCATGAAGAGGTGAACAGGGCTGTTGTTGTCACATATATGTTTTTTTCTTTTCATACCTTGCGCCTCATAATTCATTGTGTTCCTAAATGAAATAAGACATGATTACAAAGAAAAAAGAAAAAAAAGGGCGAAGAGATAGGTTGACGAACCATCTCACCTCGACCTCTGGCCATTTGAATCTCAACACCACAGGAAATCATCCTCACTTCCACCCACACACCACTCTTCTCCCACGATGGCTACTGCCTTGGAGTTGAGTTAAGCCATCTTCCCTTCTCGCCTGGGGCCTGTTGGCCTCCCCTCCTGAGGGTTCGTGTTCTAGTCCTTCCTTGACACCCGCTCATCTTTTTCGGGTCTCCCCGTCACCCCGCCCTTCCTTTGCACCGCCCTTAGCATTTGGCGCGGTCGGAAAGCTTCTCGCTTCCTTCACGGTCGGAGATATGTCGTCAGGACTCTCGGTCGACGTAAGGTCTCCGTTCCGCGGGGCTTGTACCTCTTCTCGTGAATGCTTCGGCTAGTAACACCACGATCTCACTTGGTTTCACTGGCTTCCCAAAAGTCCTTGCTATTGGCCATTTGTCGGTTATGGCTTGCCCCCTCGCATGCCTTCCTGTACCCACCTCCTGGTTCCATCCGCTGGCACAGTACTGCCCCATGAGCTGGCACCTAGGGCTAACCTCCTCCAGATTTCGCAACGTACAGCTCCCCACCTGGTGGCACCCTACGGCTATTCGCCGGCTCGCACACTACTGCTCCCCTCCGTTGGCTTGCATCCCCTCCACCGTGTGGCTCCCCTCGCCTACTTAGTGTTCGTTATAGGACGGGGCGGGGTGAGTTTTCCCTCGCCAGACCCGGCCCTTACACGGGGCCAAGGGGAGTATGTTTCGGGTAATCCTCGCCCTGCCCCCGTCCGGGGTCCACCCGCACTTATTCCCTGGACGGGGCCCCATTTGTTACCACCTATTTTTAACAGGGGCCGGTCTGGGGTTTGGGTAGGGCGGGGGCCAGAGCGGGGACAGGGGCAGGGAATGCCGGAAAAGGCACCCCGCACCAGGCCGTTGAGTGGGGCGCGGCAGGGAATAGGGTCGGGGGCCGGTGTGTTTCGGGCCCCTGTCCGGCCCGTAGCGAACTCCGCGCCTACCTCCACCCTCCGAAGGGTCAACGGTTCCTCGCTTACGCCTAGTCGTGGTATAGCACTCCTTCTGTGTCTACTGTCCAATGTCTGAGATTGATGTGATGACCTGCGAGACGCCGCGAGGGGTTATAGTAGGCCCCCGGTATCCGTGCTTTCTCCTGTCACCTGTCACGCATCCTCCAATCAGGCCCTGCAAGTGGCGTAGCGCGGCCGTTCTGTCTTTTCTTGTGGGAAGCATCTGCAAGGGTTTGGGTCTTTCTACCTCTACGTTTCTATGTATGGTTTCCTTACTTATCTGTGGGATATTATCTTAGTTGCTAGTCGGGGGAGACTTTTCCTATGGACTCGGGGTGTTTGATTTTTCCCATGAAGACATGAATCGGGCGGTGGGTTTGCATTTATAGGTTTTTTGCTATTCATAGCTCTTGCTGCATAACGCTTTTTGTACTTAGAAACAAATAACCCACAATTACAAACAGAAAAAAAAAAGAAAAATAACGACCAAGAGAGAGGTCACCAACCATTGCAACAACACCTCCTGGGATTGAAGTCTCAACACCACGAGAAATCATCGTCACCTTCCCCCACCCACCTCTCTTCTCCCACAATGGCTACTGCCAAGGGGTTGACCTTAAGCCATCTTCCCTCCTCCTGGGGGGCCGTCAGGCCCCCCCTCCTTGGGGTTCTTGTTCCAGTTGTTTGTTGGCTCCGGGTCGTGAAGTGCGGTTCTCCTCTTTACCATGCAATTCCTGTGAATCTGGCTCCGCATTGTGCATGGTTGGACACCTTCTCCCTTCGTTCATGCTCGGCAGTATAGCGTCGAGACTCTCGGTCGAAGTAGGGCTCGACTTACTGGGCTTGAATCTTGGGTGGGAAAACCTTCGGTTAGTAACACCATGGTCTAGTGCCAGTTTCGTCGTCTTCCCCAATGCCCGTCGTATGGTTAGTAGGTCGGTTGGGCTAGCCCGCTTGTGATGCTTCATCCACCCCCGTCCCCCTTCTGTCCGCTTGCATCATACTGGTTCATTCCTGTCCTTGGCTGGCACCCAAGTGCTCCCGATCGGGTCGCACCCTACTGCTACTCACAGGCTGGCACACTACCGCTCCTCGTCGTTGGCTGGCATCCTCAGGGCACGGTGATTCCTCTCCCCTCTCTACCCCCCCATTGTGGGACCTCCTGCGTTACCCTCACTCGGAGTATTCCCCTATCCCCAATGCCATGGAACGATGTAATTAACCGGTGTGGCCGTACATTAAGTGTCAGCTCTCCGCCCATGGTTTATGTGTTTTTCTCCTGTCCCGGCGGTCACTCAATCATCCCTCCCGGCCCCAGAACGGGCTAGGGGACAACTCTTGTGTTTTGGGGAGCCTCCTGAAGGGTTTTGGATCTCTCTCCTGTAAGTTTCTATGAATTGTTTCCTTACGTGGGGGGGGTATTAGTATCTTAGGTGCTATGCGACAGGGGCTATTCCTATGCATTCTTGGGGTTTGATTTTTTCCCATGCCGAGGTGAAGCAGGCCGTTGGATATTCGGATTTATAGGTTTTGTTCTCTTCATAGCTCAGGCTGCACAAGCCTTTTTGTGCCTAAAACAATGAACACCTGATTGTAAGAAAAAAAGAAAGAAAAAAAGAACAAAAAAAGGCCTGGCAGATAGGCCACGAACCATCTCTCCTACACCTCCCGCGATTGAAATCGCCCCACCACTGGAAATTATGGTCACATTCCCCCACCTACCTCTCTTCTTCCACAATTGCTACACCTTAGGAGTTGACGTTAAGCTATCTTCCCTGCTCTCCTGGGGCCTGGCGGTCCCCCATCCTGCGGGTTCTTGTTTCCGTTCATCTTTCACTCCCGCAGATGAAGTTCGGTTCCCCCCCTTGCCCCGCACTTCCTTTCCCCCTCACATAGGACTTTCCTCAGCTGGAAACCTTCTCGCTTGGCTCACGGTTAGCATTACAGCATCAGGACTCGCAGTCGAAATAGACCCCTGATAGCGATAGCCGTGGTTACGCAGGTCTGGGTCACGCTCGGCTTTGTCGTCCTCCCCAAAGCTCTTCCTATTCCGTGTTTGTCGATTGTGGCTAGCATCTTCGAGCTTCATATTTCAAGCCTAGCCCAGCATACCCCTGCGTAACCTGCCTTAGATTAGGCCATGGCTGGTACCTACTTGACACCACAGGGGATTTGCATCACCAAAAATGATACCTTGTGTTCTGTGGGTTCTGTGCATCGGACGCACCTGATGCTGGAACACAAATTACAAACCAGGATGCACCCACCCTACCACACAACGTATCTGATGCAACCTGACGGAGCACCGAATTTTCAGGAGGAAACAGACGCAGCACCTAATACTCAGGACGCTACTTGGTGCACGACCAACTACTCAGGATTTCACGTGGAACCAGACCACATCTTCCTCAGATAAGCAAAGGGTCCCTCCTTTACCTTATTCTAACCTGGGTCACAATAGATTTCTTACCGTCAAACTGTTAAATATACTACTAGTAGTCTTCAATTGTTCTAATATACAGGCCAATTCATAGAGAACATCAGCAAAAATATTACTCGGCGTTCTGTGCGTTCTCTGCGTCTGACGCACCTGACGCTGGAACGCTAATCGCGAATCAGGACCCAACCACCCACACACACAACGCATCTGACGCAACCTGACGGAGCACCTAATCCTCAGAACAAACCGGATGCAGCACCTAATACTCAGGACGCCATCTGACGCCAGATCACATCTTCACAGATAAGCGAACGGTCCCCCCTTTACTTCTTTCTGACCTTGGTCACCCGGGTCGCGGTCACAATAGATTTCATTCTGTCAAACTATTAAATTTACTAGAAGAAGGCTTCTATTGTTCTCATAAACATGCAAAGTCTGAGCCCAGCCTCCCCCACCCGAGCCCCCCCTACAAGGGTCAGCGGCTTGATGGGCTATGATGCGACAGAGACGTCCTTTATACCGCTGCATAGCTGGCGTCCAGCCCAACACCCTCCCGCAATCAGACCCAGGATCGGAGCCATCGTCGTGGAGGAATCTGTGATCCAGTTCTGGGATCCCCAGCACTCCATTCAGCCCGGTAACCTCATGAATAAAGATCGCGGAGGGATGGACCTTACATCATTGTGAAGCTGGCATCGAGCCCAACAATCTCCCGCAATCGGTTCCAGATTCGGCCCTGCGGCCGTGGAGGAATCTGACTTCAAGCACTGGGAGCGCCAGGATACCTGTAAAGCCAACCCCCACAAGGGCCAGCGATTTCATGAGCTATGATGAGACAGAGACGTCCTTTATACCGCTGCGTAGCCGGCGTTGAGCCCAACAACCATCCGCAATCAGATCCAGAACGGGCCCAGTGGTTATGGAGCAATCAGCCATCGAGTTGTTGTTTCCCCAGCACTCCATTCAGTACTGTAACATCATGAATAAATGTCACGGGGAAGTACCTTATATCATTGTGAAGCCTGTGCCATGGACAATTGCCTCGAGTGAAGGGCATCAGAATCTGTCCTGCGTTTGTGGAATAATCTCCTGTCGAGTAACATATCCCCAGCTTTATACCTGATATACCCGCCACAGAAGACAGCTAATTCCTGAGTTCTGATGTGACCGAGACGTAACATATACTGTTGGAAGGCTGGTGGCAAGCCCAACAGCCTCCTGCAGGGAGCATCAAGATCCCTCAAGCGGAAGGGGGGATATATGTCATCGAGTAAAATAGGGCCACGGCAACTATCAAGATCCTGTCCACAGAAGACAGCGATTTCATGGCTTCTCATGGGACAGAGACATACCTATACGGTTGGAAAGCCGGCGCCAAGCCCAACAACCTCCCGCAAACAGAATCAAAGTCCGTGCATCAGATGTGGACATATCTAGAATCGAATAAAGTATCGCCAGATTGATACTTGATACACCCGGCACAGAACTCAGCGATTTCATGGGTTTGGATACAACAGGCATATACCTTATACCACCGGGTAGCTGGCGTCGAGCCCAACAGTCTCCGGCAAGCAGATTCAGGATTGGAGCCCTGGTTGAGGAGGAATCTGCTATCGAGTTCTGGGATTACCATGGTATCTATAAATACCACTATCACAAGGGTCAGCGACCTTCTGAGTATTGATGTCACAGAGACGTCCTCTATCCCACTGCGTAGCACGCCTCAAGCGCAACAATCACCCGCAATCAGATCTAGGATCGGAGCAGTGGTTGTGGCAGGATCTGCCATGGTGATCCCAGACCCCACCCGATTCAGCCCTGAAACTTCATGGATAATATCCCTCTGATGATGAATCTTATACTGCTGGATACCTGGCATCGAGCCCAGGAACCTCCAGGTATCAGATTCAGGATTCATTGTTTGGGTGTCGTGGAGTGGTGTAGCTGTGGCCCGGGAGTGTGGATACATCACCAAAAATACTAGCTTGCATTCTGAGGGTCCTCTGAATCCGACGCACACGCAGCTAGAACGCAAATCGAGAATCAGGACGCAACCATGGTACTACACAGCGCTCCAGACGCAACCGAATGCAGCGCCTAAGACTCAGTACGTACTTGATGCAGCAGCGAATACTCAGGACACACGGAGGCTGCACCTAATACTCAGGTTGCCACCTGCCCCTGGACCACATCTTCCCGAGATAACCGATGTGTCCCCCCTTTACCTTTTTCTGACCTTGGTCACCTGGGTCACAATAGATTTCATACCGTCAAACTGTGAAATTTACTACTAGTAGTCTTCTATGGTTTTAATATATAGGCCAATTCACAGAGAAAGACTCGGTCATAAGAACCCTTCTGACTTATTGCAATATATCCCGCTTACTACCGCGCCATTTAGCACTCTCACTTTATGCATAATATTCCCGGGAGGAAGGAACCTATACAATTATCTGGTTGGCATCGGGCCCAACAATCCCGCGCAAGCGGATCCTGAATCGGCGCATGGGTTGTGGAGGCATCCCACCTCCCGCTTATCGACCTTTGGAGACAGGACTCTCAAAAGGGTTGGCGGATTCAGGGGCTTTGATGGGACAGAGACGTACCATCTACCACCGCGGAGCAAGCGTCCGGCCCAAAAACCTCCCGCAATCAGATCCAGAATCGGACAACTGGCTGTGGAGTAATCAGGGATCGTGTTCTGAGATCGCCAGCACACTATTCAATATTGTAACTTGATGAATGAAGGTCGCCGGGGGAGCACTTTATATAATTGGGAATCCGGTGCCATGGCCAGCAGCCTCCCGCAAAGAGCATCAGAATCTGTCCAGCGACCTTGGAGTAATCCGCTGTCGAGTAAAATATCAACCGATTGATTCCAAATAGTGTTCAATACGGGGCCTCCGTGGCCCCGAAAAACCCGGGCCCCTGGCCCAATTGCCCACCCGGCCTGCTGAACGGCCTGGGGCAGGACGTGTTTTTTTAGGGTTCCCTGCCCCAGCCCCCAGCCCCGCCCGTTCCCCCGACGGGTCTCCGTTAAAACATGTGGGGAGAAATGGGGCCCCATCCAGGGAATGAGCAGGGAATCGCCGCGGCCAGGGGCGGGCCGGGGATTACCAGCAAAATAAGTCCCCCAGCCCGTTGTCAGGGCGGGGCCTGGCGAGTGAAAACTCGCCCTGCCCTACCCTGTAACGAACTCTAATCCCTCATACACCCTACACCAATGACAGCGAATTCACGAGTTCCGATGCGACAGAGATGTACCTTATACCATTGGGAAGGTGGCGTCAAGCCCAACAGCCTCACCCAAAGAGGGTCATAATCAGTGCATCGGTTGTGGAGTAATCCGCTGTCGAGTACAATATTGCCCGGCCTATTACAAAGGTCCTCTCGACAGAAGACAGCGAATCCCTGGGTTCTGATGCCACACGGAGGCACCTTATACTGTTGCAAAGCTGGTGTCGGGACCAACAACATCCAGCAAAGGGTATCATGGTTCGCCAAGCAGTTGGAGAGTAATCTGTTGTCGAGTAAAATATCGAAGGCTTGATACATATAAACAGCCTCCACTGAAGAGAGCCATTTCATGAGCTTCGAAGCGGTAGGGACGTACCTTATACCACTGCATAGCTGGCGTCGAGCCCAACAATCCCCCGCAATCGGATCCAGCATCGGAGCCCTGGTTGTGGAGGAATCAGCCATCGAGTTCTAGGATTGCCAGCAACACACCCCATTCAGCACTGTAACTTCATGAATAATATCCCTCTAGCGATGAATCCTATACTGCTGGATAGCTGGCATCCAGCCCAAGAGCCTCCAGGTGTCAGATTCAGGATTGATTCTCTGGCTGTGGTGGAGTGTTGCGGCTGTTGCCTCGTAGTGTGGATGTTGAGTCTTGTGATGAAAAGAGTGTGTCGCGTCGCGTCCAGTTTGAGGCTAAGTGCCAAGACACCACTAGGCGGTGTTATGGCTATCACTGGGTTTTAGGGTGCAGTGAGGTGGCATTTTTACTCATTTCAAGATGATGTTCTGAAAATAGAATGTGACTTGAGGTCTTTAGCGCATAATTAAGATTAAGGGTATGATGGCTTTCTCACCAAGCGCCAGCACTAACCATATTTTCTTTACCAAGAAATACCCCTTGCTCACATCTGGGCCAGAAGACAAAGAGGGCTGAAATGGGAATCAGGGGTAGTGGTGAATCCTGATGTGCGATGGTATTGAGGTTTAAGTCAGGATGCATGGGAGGCTGGGTTGCTTAATTGCATGTGTGTGGCCAGAACAAGGTGTAGGCAAGGGTCTCTGGATGTACCAGACAAGGCCTGATATGGCGTATTGGAACAAGACGGACCGGACAAACAGGACGAAGAGTTCATGCCAGGACAGTGAGGAAGTACCACTAAAGTATCTGACACAGGCCACCTTTTTGCATATGTGGATTGGAAGTAAGGAACAATAGCGAGTCACAACCAGTATTGCCCACAGGCCGGGCCGGTCAGGCTTTGGTAAAGCCGGCCCGGCCTATCCAAATTCTCTTGCCTCAAGGCTTGCCCAAGCCTGCAGGCCTGGTTAAGCCTGTGCTTGGCGTGGCCTGGCCCACCTATTGGGCATATAGGCTTTTTCCCAGCTGCCTAATAGGCCGGCCTGGCCTATATAGCCTAGGCCGGCATATCTGGCTTCAGCTGACCCACTCATAGTGAGCAGCTGCTCTGTGTCCCCAGCCAAATTCACCGTAAATGTTTCCCAAATATGTAATAGGAATAAAAACAAAGTATGATAACCCTTTCGCTTATTAGCAAAGAAAACACAAAAGAAATACTACCGGTAGTCAATTAATTAGTTGAATTAAATGTAGAAAAGGAATTGCTGTTAGTTGATCAACTGTGTGCATTAGGACGGTCACTATTGCGAATGGATCAATACGAGAGGTTGACTGTAAATAGTTTACAACATAGGGGGGAATGATCATATGATAAGGTTCTGCTCATGACACTGGAGGTAAATTTCTAAGGCTTTATTATGTTGGTTGAGTATCACTCGTTTTGTCATTAATTAAGAAGTAGCATAATAGCAGATGTTATGGGAGGAAAAACAATTACAGGCGATAAAACAAAAGAGGGGGGTGTTGGTGTTGAATGCCCTTAACGCAATCTGTTCTCAACACTAATCTTCGGGCCTATAGGCGCCTATCAGGCTGAATAGGCTTTCGTAGGCCGGTTGAACTCGGCCTAGATCGCCTATGCTCTCTTCCGGAGCGGCCTGCCTTAGCCCGGCCTATGGCCTATAGGCCAGCCTACTATGCGCATGGCCCGTTGGGAACACTGGTCACAACAAGGCAGTTAGGGAAGTCTTAGCACTTCCAGAGAGTGCAGGCAAGGTGAAGGCCACAAGGGATTATAGCCTGCCTAGGATTGGGGAGTAATTGGCCACCGATCGGCGGCCCATTAGGTCAGCCCCTCTACCACGTGCCTCAGGGTGGGCTCAATCGGTGCCAAGGATCTCAAGCGACAAGGCAGTGGCACCTCCCCTACCGCCTCGAACAGTTGGCATATCGAAGATCGTTGATTAATACAATAGATTTCCTGGATGGTTTTGGTTTTCTTATATCTTTATACTCATGAGATTTTCACACTCTCATATTGGTTAGTATCTCAAGATAATTGTTTGGCTTTGAAAAATTGGTAGCCTAGTTTGACAGTGGTATTATTTATTAATCTTGATTTGAGAAGAACCGACCGAACAGATCAAGTAGTACAAAGAAGTCGCCAAGGAAACAGCTCTATATTCTTAGCATGCGTATCCATCTTGCTTGTCTGTCTAGCTATGGGAGAAGAGGGGCTTGTATAAAGAATTCAAAGAGCATTCGTGAAATTTCCAACCTGTGGGAATCATTCCGGGAAACTGCATAAACCAAGGAGTTCCAGTCCCTCTTTCTTTCTAAAGTCCAATCATCCCACCGCCCCTGCTTTCTGGACCCTTCCCGACATATATGGGCATCCTTCTATATACTATACCATCTAGGTATCTCTGTTCCTCCTCTTTGATTGATAATGATTGCCAAAGGAAACTAAAACCCAACCCACGACATGATAGGAAAGGTATAAGGAAAGAATCTTCATGTAGGGAGAGAATGATGTGCTCGGAATAATTGCCTGTTCGAAGTGATTGCCGGTGATATACAAGAAGTCGCATGGTGTTTTTTGCCGACAATTGACATTGGGAAATATGAAGCTGCGATTATTAGAAAATATTTATATTCCCATGACTTCTGGTTAATTAAACTAACCGTCCTGGTTCGCGCTATGTACTGAATCTATTTGTGGGTTTCCTGGGATAGTAGGCTTTCGCGAGGGAGATCACAACTTTCGCTCACAATTACAGTGGTCATCATATATACTCAGATATCTCAAAAATAGGCTATGATAGTCCGGAGTAACTTGGGTCTTTGATTCTTTCAACATCGCCAGCGGTTTCCTATATATATACACAAAGTTGACTATACAGAAAACATTCCTTCAACTTCGTCCAAGTTCCCCGCAGTCATTCGATCACTGTCTCCTTCCTTCCACATAACAGGTTCAAACTTCTTCCAAAACCATGCGTCCCTCAATCCCTTACCTCTGTTTCGTTTACTTACAGAGTTCCTCCATTCCTAAACGTTCCTGGTACCTTTTCCTGTTTCCCTAACCTTGTAGTTCAACACTTGTTCGTTCCATCTCTTAGTTCCAAACCTTTAGACCTCTAGAGCAAGTTCTTGCATCGTACCGAGACATCTCCGCTGCACCTAACCTTTTATCCAAACGCACCACCACTTCAAATCATATGTTCTCCAACATTCTCCAAACCATACTTCTCCTACCACAAACGATTGTTGTCGTAGATATGGAACCTTCGTGAAAACTTTAACAATATACACCGTGGGAGAACCTCTGGCATAATACTATTCAGCAGGAAAGCCAAGTTATAATTTTAGGCGCCAACAGTACCACTACCGAAGGTGCTTATAGCTCCTAACTTATCAAAGTTATTTCTGCGGGGTCGGCGACCGAGGCAGCCCTTGTTTGTGTAGATGTAGTTGGGCTTATTGTATCGCTTGGGCTTAGGAGCTCTCGTGGATGCCCATTATGGCGGTCCGCGACTTGGACGATAAGGTAGGCTAGTGCTTAAAAACTTGTGCTTGTGTCGCCTCGTCCTGTAGTATCATACCGATCCCGTATCGTACCCACAGGAATGATATCGGTTTCACACCTCTCGGGCGGCCTACCGGTAATTGGTATTTTCTTCGGCACCAGATAACTGGCGTTACCTGCAGGGCCGGCCGAACGCTAGCGGACCTCGCTTTTCGGCCAGACCACTCTTCTCTGTAGACGGGGGCGTCCGGAGACGGAGCGCCCCAAGCGAGGCCTGACACCAAATTGTTGCGCGAATCAACCAACAGCTACACACAAGGGAGGTAGAGCTCCTAAGTTTTGTATGTTCCGCCGGGAGTAAGGGCAGCAAACTTAGAAACCTTAGGTCCTGTTTGGCACACCTTGATTTGAACCGCTCGCTATCTCAAATTAGTGGCGGACGCGATCATGATCGAAGGGACTCCATGATCGAATGATCGATGAAAGGGGGGACCATGATCGAGTGATCGATCATGGCCACTGCTCGAGCATTGTGGAGCATAGTCGATTCTCGTCGACTATACTCGAGTATGATCCATCTTTCGGTGATTAAATAATGTTTTATTTAACTAATAAAAGTAAAATTGTGAATGAACTAACTGATTAAAGTCTGGCCGAAAGAATTGGTATCTAGTGTACCGGCAGTGTTCTCAACGGGTGCGGGGCCCCCGTAGGGCCCGACGGGCGGACTGCCAAGAGCCCTGGACCGGACGGGACGGCAAAATGCGGTCCACACCCGTCCTAGAAACCTCAGGACGGCCCTCTTTGTGGCGGACGGCGGCCCTGCAAGGTAAGACATTTTATCGTGGGGGATGGCAGGGGACGGCAGGGGACTATGAATCCTATCAACAGCATTTCATGACACCCTTCTCGAGCAAATGCAGAAATTCATCTAATAAGATTAAAAGAAACCTGAGGCTATCTAGGAGAGATAAATAGGTGTAGAATATATCCCATAATATACCGCTAGGTCCGGGCATCGGGCATATCGTTTAATCCAGAAATCTTGCATACCTACCATCCTCTTATTGCAACTTTTCTTACTTCTCTTGCATCATTAAGCCCTGATCCAAGCTAGGAAAACATGTCGGATAAACACGCTGAGCCTGCATCACAAGCAACCATCTAAGATTTGTGAGAGAAGGCGTAAGATGAGAAAGAGTTGCGTCTTTTCTGAAAATGGTTCGGAGTATACAACTTCTGATGGAAAAACCTGGTGGCGTTGTGCTCGTTGTATGTTCCCCTTGCTTCTTTTTTTCTATCATATACTAGCACTCGGATTCCTGCTATAAGAATAATAAGAATATTCCCGCCTCCAGACACTGAGGAAAGCTGGGATGACATAAGCAATCTTGCCCCGAGGCAAGATTTCTTACTAATTCAGGCGTGTTCCTTGGGATGAAACATGTTTCAAGGTGGACGGCGGGGGACGGCGGGGCCCACAGTCCTTCGCACCGGGGCGCAGGGCAAGTTTTGAAAAAGACCGGACGGACGGACTGCCCCGTTAAGAACACTGTGTACCGGTAGACTCCCTTCGTATAGGTTCAAAGTATCACACAATCACTAAGATGAGTAGAGTGATCGGTCATGATTCAAGATGCTCGAGTATACTCGATGATGGTCGAGCATGATCGTGTCCATCACTATCTCAAATCATGATTTGAGAGATTCATGGTGTCTCCCGGGTGGCGTTTTCTTCAAATCATAATTTGGGAAATCTTGGCAATGTATGTGTGAATATCTAGGGTTGCAAATTCTCATTATCGTATGACGCCCTCAAGTATTTTGTTAGTAAATGCGAGTGAGCCTTGAGGTCTCCTCATAATGTTAGCCCCTGACTGTCACATGAAGAATTGAAAATTGCGCTCACATTTAGCGGTGGGTGGTTTGAAAACCCTAATTTCAAATTACGATTTTCAAGTCATGATTTCGGTTCAGAGGCCCTCTCAACCACCGTCCAAAAATTTCTCGCTGATCCAAAAATACTCCGGTGGGGCTTGGCAGCAACAGAATCATCAATACTGTATAGTATTTTCATCGTTGTATTCGGAATTGGGGACTCCTACTCCGTAGATTGTGCACTAGTAGGAGCACCAGTCACAAAGGGGGGTTCTGAAAGGAGACAAAAACTAGGCTCTAGTGCTTACCCCGATTGATTATTTTTGTTGGAGATTTCTGATTTTAGGCTGCTCACCACATACTGTACATACTTTCGTTCCTGCATAAGGCGAAACGCATTTGCAATATTGTTAACTAGATGGTTGCTGCGACCGCGTTCCACCGCAGTTAGCTTGTGACACTCCAATGCCACCACCCTGGGTGCCTGATGCGACACCATCAAACACCTATCGATTGACAATGAAACAGGAACACAGTCAATAACAGAACATCTACCATACACTCGGCCATCATCTCGATCCGAGGCATCTGGCATACCTGTACCCTCGGAGGAGCTCTCCCCTCGGAAGTGTTTTGGCAAACTGGAACAGAAGGACAACCTGGAAGTGGAAGGTGGGAGAAGAATCATGCATGCGCAGGAAGTGTGCCGGGGAACCAAGTTCCCTGTTGATAAGGATATAAGGCGGCCTGTTCTTCCCTTTGTTCATTTAGTTGTTTATCTCACTCATCGCATCTGTCTCTCACGGTTTTACGGTCATCTCTTGTTTCGTCAAAGTCATTATTTCTTGCACACCATCTCTTCATTCTTTGTTGCTCTCTGATATGTTTTGTCTATCACCGTTTTTCGTATCAATAAAAGTTTTGTGCCGTTCGGTAACTTAGGATTGGATCCACTGCGCCTAACCACCCAATAATTGTTCAAAACCCCATGTTAACAAAAGAAAGACAAAGATCACAACTTCCATAGCTCATAGAATCTGAGCATCCCCCGCATTTATACTTCTTCCCAGCTCTTTTTTGCACACGATTATCCGAGCACCCCACGCCCCCTAGCGCCGCACTGATCAAATGGGCTGTACCGAAGGAACGCGCATATCCGAAGCCTCCGCCCATTTTAGACTTGGACGGCCAAACGATAATATGGCGACAACGAAACGAAACGGTAAACGCCAAAGTGCTCATGCCTAAACGATCTCACTCCGGAGTGGGGAAAAACTCTTCACTAACTTGACAACAACCACAGTCTCTCACCCAACTCCACCATGCTCGATGCTCAACCCTCTAACTAACTATGGGCGATCAAAGGAGTATATATCAATCACGAAGACATCATATCCATCCATGAGGCACCACACTACCCCATGTGAGTCTCTCCTTTCCCTGCGAACACTCCCGGCTAACTAAAAGGAAAACAAACACTTTTCCCATCCCCTGGCTTCCAGCTCTTTTACGCTGGCCTTACAGTGCTTCCGCTTTTCTCTCGGCTTTTTTCCCGGTTTTCCCGAAAGCCGCACGATCCCAAAACTATCACGCATTCCTGCATTCGCAATGCTTTCCCGAACGTATAAATCAAACGCCCAAAGCCGAAGCCATATGCCCAAATCCTCAGCGCATATCCAAAGCCACAAACAAGCATTCTCCCGGAAGCTATCTGAGCAAAGAAAGTATCGTGAGAGTATAGCGAGCAGCACTATTTTCAACAGTCCAAACCAGAAGTGGATGGGCAGAAAGTGATATTGTGCTGGCGCGCGATATCCTTAACATGCCCCCAGCATCAAATACTTCCAACGGAGGTGACTGTATGGAAGTAAGCCTGATTTCTTTACGATTCTAAAATAGGGACCATTGTTTCTTTGAAAAACATGAATTTATTCTGTATCAGTACCACTATAATAGTATCATGCACTCTTTTTATACAGACTGGTCTGGGGCCGGTCCCAGACATGACTAGACCAATTGAGCTGGGCTAGTCAAGTCATTAACATCAAAGAGGACCGACTAAACGGTCATGTCCTCAAGACCAGACCAGTCGGACTATTCGGAACCCTGGTCGGTAGCGACAACCTGTGGTTAAAACCTATGATCGGAGCCGTCGATTCATCGATTGTCTCTCCACTGTCCTGCATTTGTTCTTGTTTCGTTTTGTTTCACTAACAATGTCGGACAAACTCTTGTTACAGACTAAAGGAGCATGTATCGTGTGGAGGAAAGGTTTTCTAGTCGTTTTCATCGCCCATAGTTCACAGTGGATAAAAGCAGGATCTTTTTCCTATTGTATTACTAGTTCATCAGTCTTTTCGTCGTTCACGTCTTTACGTTCTTTGTTCTTTCCTCTATAGTCAATATATCTACATTCGCTCCCTCATAACAAATCAATACTGTGCTCCTGGCAAAAAATACCTGAGGGACTAACCTCAATAATTCCACAATATAAATGCTGCCAGCCGTGAGAAAAAGTGGAGTTCACATTGGCCTTTCGGCAACTACAGCAGCCAACTAACTTGCGCCTTCTAAAGTGAGAATGATTGTGCCCATACCTATGAAACTTATTAAAAGATGTTTACATACTGTCCAATGTCGTCAACTCATATCTTCTATTGGGAAACGGCATTTTGTCGCTAAGGGGCAATTGGTTGGGAAGGTACCGGTAGAGGTGTTACTATACTTCGCTAAATGCCAAAGTATAAAGTGGAACTTCACCTTTTCCCACGACTGATGCCAATAGCGACACGAGTGATCGCGAGGGGGGGGGGGGATGATGGGAAAATAGGGCGACCGGAGTTGCAGCTCTGGAAGCACAGAGCTATTGTGAATGGTGCTTGATAGTACAGTGTAGTGAAGTGAAAACTTCTTTCCCGGTGTGCGTTGCTAGTTCCTCCTGTGGAACGCACAATCACTTTCGTTGTCACTGCCAAGAATACTTCCACGTGCCGCTATTCTGCTGGTGCTCTCACCAAATATTCTGCTCAAGAAAGTAACTTATTCTTCGCAAAGACATGTGAATATTTTGGGCCGGAGTAGTCGCTACAAAGTGCAGGGCACACCCGGGTGTAACCCTACAGCTATCACAATACCGACGGTCACGGTCTCACCTAAATTTGCCCCTTCTGATGCGCTTAACCCACATTGGCCGCAGCAGGCAGCTCTCCAACGTTAAGCATCGCCTGGCCCTGGCCAAACTCTGGACAGCGAAAGGTGCGGAATGATATACTTTACAAAAGAGCCGAATGTCTAGATGTGCCCAATCTCTCGGGGCCTCTTGCCCATCGCAATGCTCGAAGACGACGAGAAACTCACCACTACAACCCTGCACAAACCTGATGGTCAAGAATTATCCGTAACTTAAGACATTACCCCTCATAATTGCACTTACGGTCAGAAATCAGACAATGGGCCAGGTTTCGGAACAGTGCTGTCCATCTGTCTTGGAGGTAAGACCGGACGGACTGCCAGTAGTGGTCTTTCCTTCTCCGAGTCCATAGACAGACTAGGGAAGGTGGAGTTAGGACCGGGCCCTCTCCTGGGTCTGGTAGCGCCCTGTGATGTTTTCCTGATGCATCTCTTTAGCTGGTGTTCTCTGGGACTTCATGTTCATGATTTGATCTCCCTCCTAGTTTATGATCATGCGTGTCATGTGCCATTTGCATAAATTAATAAGGAAGGAAGAATATATCTTTAAGAAATAAAAAAGCTTAAGGTGTTTGCCAAATTAGCACTCAAAAACCAGCGTCTTCAAGGCTGTGAGCATACCCTCTTTGGAGAGAACACTAGGAGTATAGTCACCCAAATGTTCTAACATTTGTTGCTGATATCAGGATCAGAGTGAGTGGCAACTAAGTTTCCCGGTAAGACTTCTGGAGAATCCCAGGCAGTGTGCTGCAAGTCGACTTCTTTTACATTTGTTCTTTCGCTTTGCTGCAACATCTCGGAGCCTATGGTTGAAGTGAAAGACTTCTGGAAGTATTTCAATGAAAAAATAAGGATTATAGCAGAATGATTGGTTCAGTGTCTTAATACTTGGAGCACTTGATGATTTATCTCCCTCCCCCCACCCCATTCCACAGGTATATCGTTTATTGTTTTCGGTTATAAAGTATCACCATATGACTCATAGTTTGAGTGCAGCGGCTGGCCGTCCTCCTCTCTTTTTTTCGCATGTGCCCAGCCATCCTTCCTAATACCTCCCGTTTATCGCCTCTCCCCTCTGCGATCCCCCATACCCTGCAGTCCTTACCTAAACCATATCATCCGCGGATACCCCCTATAATCGCCATCTCAATCCCGACCATCCTACCAGCCCCCCCCTGCCCTCAGCCTAAGCAGGCGCTTTCCCGTTTCTCTCTTATATCATACTTATAAAGGCCTATAGTGTAGGGGCCATGCGTCGCAGCCTAGCCCCCCAGTCCGAGTAATTTGCCCTATACAGGACGCGGGCTCGCGCCCCCGCCCCGTCTTCTTGAAATTACCCCTGCCCCCCTTGTAGGGCCCCTGGACTGTGCGGAATACTGCAATGGGTGATTATGTGTGCTGGGTTCAGAATTGTCGAGGTTTACGAGAACTAAAGTGACCGCCCCTCACCAAGAGGACTTCTTTTACCTTTTTTTGAGGGTAAACTATATCTCCACTATGGGCCAGTATATAAACCCCCACCGAACATCTTGCAGTCGCTTTCTCCTTCACAGGTATCATACAACAACCGTTTCCAACACTTCAACAAACCTTGAAAAAGTATTACACTATTATCAATCAAAATGAATCCACTCACCAAAGCAGTGGTCAAACAAATATCCGCTTACAAACTCACAAACAAACTAGTCGTCAATGGAATTGGCTGTGGTATTGGGCTCCATCGCAGGTTTCATACAACTCAGGCAAGATATCTTGGGATTTCCAATGCTGAATTACTTCTACTAACCAGCTTTCTCAGAGGAAAACACTTTACGAAAATATGTCATCCCGGTTCGCGGGAAACAACAAACCTCGCCAGAACAATCTACCCTATACGACCCGAATGGCGTTTTCCAGCATGAATACCCAGCGTATGAATCGCTCTTCTGCGGTCGAAAGTGTATGTTCTCAAGAAGGGCCGAGAATAGGTTGTTGAACAATAATACTAAAATCTATCAGGATCGCGTAAATTACGCTAGTCAACTTAGTTTGTCCTTTGTTTATCCTTAATTAGGTTGGAGACTAAGATCAATTTAGGGTTCGCAGAAATGCAAAGTAAAATGCGGGAAGAGGCTCGCCTCAGGAAGGAGGTAAGTGCTGGATTTTTGAGCATGAGTAAATCTACTAATATGCAATAAGGCCGAAGAAAGGCTTGAATTTGTAGCTTTCGTTATTGTTTTATTGTACCTGTACCTGGTATAATGTGACCCCCTTTACAATTTACCTAATTTATTACTAACGTTTGACAAAGCTGATAGGCCTCTACATTTATGTGCTTCTTGAGGCTCCTACCGGCAGGGACGAGAAGGAGGGGTAGTTTTGCTTTTCTAGGCATGTCTTTCTGAGAGAAAACCTAATGGTGTTGCTAGAATGGTTTATCGAATCTAATACTGTTTGCGCTGTTAGCTCTACGATATGTTGAGATGCGGCTACCTACTTAGGTCGTGTCTTTGGGTTAGTGTAGTGCATGTCCATGTTTGCGATTAGGTCTATCATTGGCTGTGCGGGAGTGGGCTTGGCATTGGTGTTTCTCCTTAAATAGTCTTCTCTCTTGTATATCTAGTCTATAACGAACATCTCACCTCACATACGATATAGCATCCCTTCGTTCGTACTCCAAATTTCACGGAAGATTAGTCACGTAGTGTGCCGTAGCGGCGGTAGCGCAGACAGCGACGCATGATTAACCATTCTTCCAACATACTAGCGAACACACCATGCCATAAAAGAGAAACTAAAAAATCAATCAAAACCCAAAAGAAATAAGGAATTAAACGTCAGAGGCACCTATTCTTGAGTTATCCCTTGAGTTGGCACTAACTTACTTTCGTAGTTGTGATAGGAAATACCTCGCTCCCTGCAAGTAGTGTATTGCTCAGAATACCACAATATGTGTGCTACTCATTATGGCCATGATATAAGCATGAAATTCCACGTATATTTTCTCCCGACTATCCGAGTAAGTTAGTGCTGCACATTCTGATTTCGTCACCTCCCCTTTTTCTCCCCCTCCATGACTCTTAGTAATCTTTCATAGTCACAATTCCGCTTATAGATAACACCCGAGTTAAGTGCAGAACTCGCTTTCATTTCGTGAATACGAAAGAAGGGATACAGGCAACAATGACTCAGCTTTCATGTTATGTTAAGCCGGATGACGGGCGCATGAGTTTTCGGCTGTGAATGAGCCGACACATACAAAAGATCCATACCCCAAATACCGAATTGTCTGAGGATACTGGAAATGGTGCTATAACGGAAGGGGATAAAGAGGCGAGCTCGGCCAGTGCTAGATAGTGCTCAAGTACTACTAGCCTGTTTGGGTAATTGTGATAGGAAAAATATTATTTCAGAAGTGTTACGGTTCAACATTGACTCCATTAGCGTGCTGTTTTCTAGCCTATCTGCAATTAACTTTTACGAAATGATAGTTAGTCACGATCTTGGCTTTGGGAGGTTTCGCAGTTCTGCAGGGGTGGCTGTTGCCTCGGCTTGGGGGACAGGGGCTTCTATGTAAGTCAGGTTTTGTCTTCTCTCCAGCTTTCCTACTTTTCCCTCCTAGAGGACGAAAATATGACGACAAAAGCGATGAAGAAACGGCAACGAGGATCGTGTAGTTTGAAGAACGAAAATTGGACCTGTACTTAAGCTGGTCGGACAACCTGCTGGGTTGGACTTTCTTTGTGACGGGAATTTTCTGGTCTTGTGTGGTTTGCCGGAGCGGTTTTGCGACATAGCTTAGTGAGTTTGAGTTGATCGTGATTTGTGCAGTTTTATTTTCTACTTGAAGGTTCTTTGAAAGTGACAGTTGTTTTCACGTACTTCTCCCCTGCCTTAAAGTAGAAACCATTCCACCGATTCTCTTGTTTTCAGTACTGCTCCGAATACCACATAATCAGCACTGCTCAGCATAGCCATGACGGAAACAAGAGTGACCGCGTATATTTGCTTCCAGATACTAAAATAGGGTAAGGTTCAACACCCAGAACGAGGCTAGCCAGGAGATAAACAAAATGGGTCGTGATGGGCACCGGAAAAATACCCTGTCGGCCGTGGACCGACCGCACTTCGCAGAACGCTAAGCAGCCATGAATTTCGGCCACAAGGTAACGGATACTGTAGTTATCACAATTATTCCTAACTTTGCTCTCTTTAGTTACTTCACGGTCCAATCGCTTCCACTACCAGCCGTGCCCGCACTTAGCGCGAGTGCCTGAAAACGAACCAAGGGATGGTTGGATTCGGGAGTAAGGGGGCGGGGTTGCTGTGGTGGTGGTGGTGGAAGCTTGCAGCTCAAAATGGTCGGTTACTTCTGCTAACGTGCAATATACTAGCTCAGTACTGACTAGCCATTGCTGATTGCCACACTACAGCAACGCTAAAAAAAAGTCCTGAAATTCGGCATCGAATGAAGGGATAATGCCAGGTACTGCTAGACGCTTGAATACTGTAGCCTGTCTATAATTTTCAGAAATTGTCATGGGCCGGGTAGCTAGTTTCATAGCTGCAAAAAGTGGCAGAGACGGTGGATAAGGGTTCGTTGGTTAGTTAGTGGGGCCGTCTTCTTTCCGCGAATTGAGCATTGGGGTTTATTGAAACCGCCGGTGTGTGTTTTTCATCTTCAATTATCAGTTTTTAGTTTGGTTTCGGTTATCTTGCTGGCGATCTTCGCCTGTACTACCAATAGCCAAGATTGCCAATCCCCACAAAAGACCGCCTCCAGTGGAAGAGCCACGACAGTACTGCACTTGCATTTTCATCGTGTATTCGGAATCTGGTAATATTAAAGATTTATCTAATAACACTATGACCAAACATGGCTAGTAGTAGTTACTTATTCCTTACATCATATATTCCCGTACCAGGCCAAGTTTCTTCTCTTTTATTATCTTTTAGTTCACAATTCGCTCCAAGGTTGGGCTCCCATTTTGGAAGAGCCATCATGAACCTATAAAAAGTATAGTGTTTGTGCTCTTTGAAAAACCGCAGTGAACAATGGCGGGTTGGTACAACGCATTGCCAATTGGACAAAGCATAGAGGCTGCAACCTATGGCCAAATGCGGCGCACCTAGCACAGCGGCGGAAAAAGGTATCGCCGGTTGCCGGGCCAGGGCGGGGTCATAGCTCCACGACGCACGGCCAACGAAATACCACTACTTGAGTCCCCCTTTTCTCTACCCTGCATTCCGACGACATCACCACTCTTCCTGCAGCTCCTGTTAGTTATTTCTCGCGTTCTTTATTTCTCGTGTTCTTTATCTCTCACGTGCTTTATCTGCCCAAAACTAGCACCTGTATCTGCACAATTCCCTACCCATTCCCAAAACCGATAGTATGGGACCCAGAAGAGCTTCAGCACGTGGAGGTACCAGCACACTAGCTACCGAAGGAAGAGCACCAGGGGGAGCAAGAAAAAAAACGCGTCCCCGGCAAGCTCCAAATCGTTATGGCCAACAACTGGATCCCCAACACAGTATACCAGTGGAAGATACCAACGAACCCTCCCGCAGTAGTCAAGATCCCGAACCCAGCACTCCCCAGTACAGTGACAGTCCTGCAAGTAACGAGCGGATCCATGTCGGGCACTCACTGTACTCAAACACAATGTCACCACCTCAGATGACACCAGTTCAACCAAGCGAAATACATAGTCACACCTTATCCCGTTCCCCGTCCGATATTCCTATCAACCTAAGTACCATGCGTGAACTTCTCCACTTACACGAACAGGAGATCGTGGACCACGTTATCCTTCAACTCACTTCCCAGAACCCGATCCCCGAGCACCCCAACCCTCATTTCTCATCCTCATCACACCTGCAGCCAGTGCACAATCCGATACAGGCCACACCGCTACCCAAAACTAATGCAACTCTTGCAAGGATCACCGAGTTAGAAAGCCAGTTGGCACAACTTCGGAAGGAAAGCGAATAGCAGTAGACACTTGTAAGGGAACCACAATTCGTCGGTAAGTTCGACCCCACCCAGCCCCCCATTTTAGAAGATCTTGAGAGCGTACCAGGTACCGTGGAGTCAGTGGAGGTATTATTTCCTGGGGTGGAACGAAGCACTCTGGTACAAATAATCGACAATCGGTTGAAGCCGACCAACATCTACCGGCTGCTGGCGAGTGAAAAGGAGCGAGCCTAGTTACAAAGAACAATTACTATCAGAGGAGTTGAGTTTGGGCAGGCCGAGCGGGACGGCAAGGAGTCTGAATATACTATGAGCAGCTTTTTCAAAGCCTGGGTGGTCTACTCAGGAATCCTGGTAAAGCTGGCACCATTCCCACGCGAGGCAGACCTCACCACAGCCATGTTCATCTAGACCACGAATCTGAATGACTTACTCGAAAAATACTCAGGGGAGGGTGTGAAGGCATACCACTTCCAATTTCAGTGGAAGAGAGTAGCAAGCGGAAAGGGCATGTACCAGTCCAACGAATGGCGCCTGCTAGACAGCCAACAGATAGCCTCAAAATGCTTCGCGCACCCTGCACTACGAGGCCCTTGGACACAAAACAAGAAGCCAGTCTTACCACCTACCCGGAGAGTAAACGATTTCCCGATATACGAGAACATCTCCGGTCAACCATACCACGCACCCAGCATTACTACACGCTCTATAACCCACCTCACCTTCCCAGACTCAACGCTGGACTCACACCCACAAACCCCCAGCCATGCCGCAATTGGAACTATCGTGAGTGCCAAACTATACCATGCCGCTATCACCATTCATGTATTTCCTGTGGTAGCAACCCCCGCGCAGCACATTGTACATCAGGGAATAGAGGTCCCTTCCCCACCGCATACCATGGGCCCAATAGACGTTAGCCCTCCCAGCTTTGCTCTTTTTCTCCTGACTTGCTGTCTCCTATTCATTTCCTATATCCTTACCCAAAGCATAATTAATAGCATCGCATTAAGCTTACTACTACTCAAGTAGCCCCCACCTTCATTAGCCAGATAAAAGAACCATCTTCCAGCTCAAGAGGCAGCTTTCCTTCCCCCTCCGTTAGCTTACAATCCCTGTACCCAAATACACTACTGCATTACACTCTCTTCACTAAGCATAATCTACCAATGCTACCCGCAGGGTTGTCAATAGTCGGCCGAGGACCGGCTCGAACCAGCTAGACCTGGTCAAAGTCTAGTCTAGTCCCATGGTAGAAATTAGACTGACCAGGCAGTCATGGTTGCTGGAACTGACCGGACCGGGCTCAGTCCGACCGGGCGGACCAGGCAAAAAACGAGTGATAAGGGGTGCGTCGGCTGGTGGCTTATTGGCGAAAGTTCGGGCTGAACAGATCACTCAGCGCTAAAGAAGTTCTCTCGTTCACTAAGTGATTAACTAACTGCACAGAGAGGAGCATTTATAAAGCAGAAAAGTGCTCCTATCCTTCCATCGATCACAACACCCAGCCTTTCTTGTCAATGTATGTTCCCTTTCTTCTCAATGTATTTTTTTTGCTTACATCAGGAGGTTCACATTGGTGTGAACTTGCTTACAAATTGTTTTTCGCCGCCTCAGACAAAGGCCAGAAGGACAGGTTGGGGACTAATCCAGACCAGTCGTGACCACATATTTTAGTCCGGTCCGGTCTCGGACATCCATTTAGACTGACCAAGTGGTCCTACCTCTGAGCCTTGACCGGTCGGACCATTGAGAACCCTGGCTACCCAAGCAGCTGAGGCATGATGGATGGACCATGCTCACACAAGCATACTCAGACCAAACAGTAATTACCGCCATCCCAGGTATATGCACCTTTGGCGCTAGAATAGGCTACAAAGGCCACCGTGATACCATCCCAATATACCCAAACCTAAGCACAGCGATGACAGACTCTCAACTCGTAGCGGCTGACATATTATTAGAGGTTAGCAAAAGCCGCTTACAGGTCCACAATGATAGTCGAAGCCTACCGAGCCACAACATAGCATCCCCACTGGGATTAACTGATATGGGAGAGGGGAGTAAAAGGCGAATCCACCACCTATCTTATCCCGTAGGTGACATGACTTCTACCAATCCTGGAATCCCTGAACGGTATGGGACCATACAATGCAGCGGTATTCGGGACGCAATTCAAGCAGTCCAAAAGTACGGTAAATAAACCGTTCTCATCAAAAGAGACTTCGAATCAGTGTCCCGTCATATCCCTGTATTGCCGAGCGACTCCCCGCTACTGGGATTCCACTGGGATAATCAATTCTCCTGTGAGCGTTTTCTTCCATTCGGACTAAGAACAGCCCCCTACCTGTTTGTTCAATATCTTCGCCGAGGTATTCCACTGGATCCTGGATCAGCAGCTCACAATCACGAAGATTCTGGCCACTATGATCCACTACTTAGATGATTTCTTAATAGTGTGGCTATTACCCTAGCCGGAATAGCTTGCATAATCATGCGCAAGGTATACGCCACCACAAGGGAGAGCATATGTCCGAACCCAAGCTTCCTGAGTAGGGACTTCCCAGAGGCATCTTGGAGACTACTCAGGAACCACGAAGAGTGCACGTTTCAAGATATGTCAAACTGATTGGAACGGGGATTAGCCAACCAGTTCTCTACTCTTACTAATGCCTACGCATTATGCATTGATAGATGAATATCGCACTTGATCACTGCATATTCATGATACAATTGGTATGTGGGCATTTAGACTGCATATTCCATTATAGTCTATCAGGACAAAGAGATCGAAGACTGACTACTGGTGGAGTGGGGACACCCTCAGAAGAAATAGCAGTCGGGAGATTCTCAGAGTCAAGCTGGGCAAGATTTAGGGTCAAACACTGTTTGCACTTTGTTCTGACGAACTGAATTCTTAGAAAGATACTTCTTTACTAGAGAAGTCAAAGTAGCGTGAACATTGGTATAAATAGTAGAGCTCTCCCGGATGGTTGAGAACATCATCAAGCAACGGAGAAGAGACCTTAACAATATGATAAGTTATTACGATATTCTTGTATTACGTTATCAAACAATTCTTCTTGAGTCTTCCTGACCTATAATCCATTGACTCGAATATCCCTGGTCCTCTTAGCCCGGAATCCTACCGTGTTAGCTACCCCGTAACACTTGCCCCCAGAACTGTCCAACAAGCTCCACCAATGGAGAAAGGCCTTCGACACACTCACCACCCAAGTAGGACTATGTATCAATGAATCAAAGAATGAAGAGGGTACAACAGTAAGCTTAGCGGGCTTGGAGTTCAACACCGACAGCATGGTAATCCGACTCCCAGACAAGAAGCTCAGCAAAGCACGTACGATGATCCAGGGAGACCACCAGTGTCGATCCCTTTGCTTCCTCAATATACAGAAGATTACCGGATCCTTAAACTTCGTATCCAACGTGGTGCCACGTGGGAGGACCTTTCTACGCAGTCTTTTCAACATGCAGCTATATGTAACAATCCTGTTGTTGGACAGGTATGCAACAGGCAACGACAGTCGTCTCCTGCGTAACTGAGTCTCGCTTTTCTGCACCAAGGCGTATGGAAGTACTATCTCTTCAGATAGTACGGAACTGGCTTGCTTGTCTTGTGGGATCCGCCACAGGATACTATCTGTTCAGATAGTAAGATGGGTGGATTGTCATCCTTGGGAGAACTATCACAATAGTTCTATGTTCAGGCGGCCCGTCGAGACTATCACAATACTCTCTGGGTTCTTTTTAGAGCGTAGGCTCTCGCACAAGAGGAGTGTATGTAAAGCGAGTAAAGCGTAATCATATTGCAATATCATGAGTATAGAAAAGTACTTAGACAGTTGCGTGAAGATCGTATCTCTTAGTCTTTTTTTTTTTTTTTTTTTTTTTTTTAATAATTTGTTATTTTTTTTATTTACAAAAAGCCTTATGCAGCGCTAGCTATCAAGAGAAAAAAACCTATAAGCCCAATAACAACCGCCCGCTTCACCTCATCATAGGAAACATCAAACCCCCCGAGACCATAGAAGAAACTTCCCCCGCCTAGCACCTAAGACTCGCACCGCAGACACGTAGGGAAACAACTCATAGAAACGTACAGGAGAGAGACCGAAACCCTTCAGCAGGCCCCCTGGTAACACTAGGAAAAGAATCAAAGAAATAACGAGATGTGACTACTATTGCCAATATGCCTAACCAAAAGGCCCCGTGGCTAGTCGCCGTAAGGGGCAGGCCAGGTCACGGTCGGGACTGACCGGAAGATGGCGACGCGTCGGCATTTAGGAGAGACCAACGAGGCAGTGCAATACCATGATCAACTATAACCTAAGCGAGGTTTGCGACAGCAGAGTAAATCGCAGGAGGGAGAGAGGTAGGTGGGCAGGCGGAGCCACCGGGCAGAGGGCATGCCAGTCAACGATGATCAGCAGTAGGGTGCCAGCCGGTGAGTAGCAGTAGGGTGCCAGCCAAAGGGGAGCAGTAGGGTGCCAGCTGGGGGAGGATTTCTGGCAGTAAGGTGCCAGCTGATAGAGCAGTACGGTACCAACGGACGGAACCGGGAGGGGGGTAGAGGAAGCATCACGAGCGGGCTAGCCACAACCGACTAATGGGCCATAGCAAGGGCTTTTGGGACAACAGCGAAACCGAGCGAGAGCGTGATGTTACTAACCGAAACTTTCCCCATCAGGGGTACAAGCCCAGCAGAACCGAAGCCTTATTTCGACCACGAGTCCGGACGCCATATCGCCGACCGTGAACGAAGCGAGAAGCTTTCCAACCATGCAAAATGCTAAGCGATGTGCAAAGCAAGTGCTGGCAAGGGGGAGATCCGAACTTCATGAGCGGGTGTCAACGATGAAGGGGAACAAGAACCCCAAGGAGGGGAGGCATGCGTGCCACAGGAGAGGAGCGAAGATGGCTTAACGTCAACCACTAGTTAGTAGCCATGACGGGGGAGGAGAGGTGGGTGGGGGAAAGTGACGATGAATTCTCGTGGTGTTGAGATTTCAATCGCCGAAGGTAGAGGAGAGATGGTTCGTGTCGTATCTCTTAGTCAGAACCAAGTTCCTTTTATAGGCATCTTCCCACAACCCTACCCCTGATGGCTCATCACCATTGCGTAACATAGCCACCATGACTCATAATTAGTCATGCGGCGAAATCCGGCAGCTGATTCTTACGAATCCACTGTGCACATCCTCTTTACTCGATCTCGACCCATAAACCCGATCATGCGCTCGAATGAGTCACATGCGTAAAACCCATGACTCGTAATCTGCATCATGTGCGAAATCATGACATCATATGACGTCACAATCGTGACGTCATGAAACCATTAACCAATCATAATTAACCAATGACTTGCAAGTGCGCAGTCATGTGAAAGCTATAAGTCAAATGACGTCATAGTGCAAAACCCAACATACCTTATGACTAATAATTATTAGTCATGTACAATCTGCCTTGCTTAGTCACGATTTGGGACATTAGCTCCCGTCTCCCCCTAGCATCGGTCCCTCGATGCTAATTGCCCAAGTCGAGCAACTTCTGCCCAGGTCTTCTCAACTCTTTTTTAAGCTCGTGGTTCCGGCGCTCGAGCTCCTGGTTTCCTTTTCTCCCATTGTCCTGCTATTTCTTCAATCTTCCCAAGCTGAAACCTGATCCTGCGACCGTCATGCCAAGCCGTTGCATGTCTTCCTGTTGGCGCTCCATCTTGGCCTGCTGGTCCGCTATCTTGGATCGGTAGTCGTCCTCGTTTTTTAGGCATTGCTCCCTCTTGTCTAACAGTTCCCTTATCTGCCTGTGTAAGTGGTCGATGTCGGGTTGTGTTTTTTCGCTCTCCTCCCTCTCCTGTCGTGTTCCCACGACGCCTTTTCTTCGAAGGCGGAACTCTGGGTCCCGGTGGTACCTGTGCCAGTGTGAGAGGTCCTTCTTCGTTCCATCCTTCTGCGGATAGTACCCTGCGTCCACTTTGTATTGGAGGTGTGCTGGGCACTTGTCGTTGTAGCATTCCTTCCAGTTTCTGGTTGCATGTCATGTCTAGTGTTCGTTACGGGGCGGGGCGGGGCGGGTTTTCACTATGTGACCCCGCCGTTACTCCGGCCCGGGGTGAACTCTTTGCTGTTCCTCCCCGCCCCGTATGACACGGGGCCCTGGCCGGGCTGTGGGGCGGGGCGGGTATTTTACTTTCCCCGCTGATTGCCTAGACGGGCCCCCGTCTTCTTGTTCCCCACTCTTGGCCCTGTGCCGGGCCCCACTTATTCCTACGAGTGATATTCTCTGACTAAACAAATGGCACGTTGAAATCTAAGGGGTGTTTGGCCTCTCAATTCTGATCTGAAATCACAATTTGAGATCAGAATTGGCTGGCCAAACACCCCCTAATTACTTCGTATGTCTAGTATGATGACTCCACTATTTGGATATTCCATATAGCAATCCGGCAACTATCTCAAAAGATAGGATTTGAATATAGTGCTCACATTATCATTATGATTTGGGCTTCTAGTTTGAGATAAATAGTGTTTGGAAATCGCTCTCAGTATATGATTGTAAGCGTATAATCTAGGTATGTTTCTAAGTACTTCTAAGCATATGATTCCGGGTACATAACTCTCAGCGTATAGTTGTATAGTGGTGCATGCACGATTCCTATCTTCCTGAGGACATGGTCTCCGGCTTATCATTTCGTGATCTCATTCAGGGTGTATGGCTTTGGGCTTATGGCTTTGGGCATTCAGTTTTGGGCTTTTCATTCAAAGACTATTGGTTTAGGCGTCACGTCTCACATGCCTTGCAAGCCATCCACCCAAATACTAGCCACTATTTAAATCTGGTCTGAGGTTCAGGCAATCACTTACCCTAAACTTGCAGATAGTTGGTTAAACTGGGCGCTCACTATGGTGTATAAAAAGCTATGGTTTTAGGTGACTCTCTTTGGCGTATGGTTTTGGGCGTATGGCTTTGGGCGTATGGTTTGGCTTTGGGCGTATGGCTTTTGGGCGTATAGTTTTGGGCGTATGGTTTTGGGTGTATGGCTTTGGGCGTATGGTTTGGCTTTGGGCGTATGGCTTTTGGGCGTATGGTTTTGGGCGCATGGTTTTGGGCGTATGTTTTTGGGCGGATGGTTTTGGGTGTATGGCTTTGGGTGTATGGTTTGGCTTTGGGCGAATGGCTTTTGGGCATATGGTTTTGGGGGTATGGTTTTTGGCGTATGGTTTGGCTTTGGGCGTATGGCTTTTGGGCGTGTGGTTTTGGGGGCATGGTTTTTGGCGTATGGGTTTGGGCGTATGGTTTGGCTTTGGGCGTATGGTTTTGGGCGTATGGTTATAGGCGTATGGTTTTGGGCGTATGGCTTTGGGCGTATAGTTTGGACGTATGATTTTG
>Ga0307517_10002325_pt1 | contig 30679 bp, 31 predicted proteins | sample 23_EM_MG_FD_194515 | JGI IMG/M metagenome (GOLD analysis project Ga0307517, IMG submission 194515) | Populus trichocarpa ectomycorrhiza microbial communities from riparian zone in the Pacific Northwest, United States - 23_EM | ecosystem: Host-associated > Plants > Roots > Unclassified | place... | reverse complement strand
TAGAGCTGATTGGTAGCTATTCTTGCGATTGCGTGCATGATGTATGAGTGGTGTTGATAGACGGTGGTTGCAAAACGACCTGTTGAGCAGCGTCAGGTTTTGACCGTCTAGCAGCAAGAATATTAGATGGTTGAAAACAGGGTAAACAGTTTTGCCACGTCAATCGGAATAAGATCCTGGTTGAGACGCCACCGTCTAGTTTCCCCACCAAAATGTGAGAACTAGACGGTTAGGTAAACGGGTCCTTAGTATCACTCTCCTCGCGAGCGAGAAGATGCGCAGGGTATTGTGAGTGGACAAAGTTAACCGAACTTAAAAGATGGAAGACAACCGAATACTCCGCAGCACCTAGCAACTCTACCCCACCTAAAGAAATCGCTCTCGCTTGACCCTTGGATCAACATCTCCTTGTTTAAGATACTAGATCTAGTATTCTCTGTAGTTAGGCCAAATATTCTTTTTATTTTTATTTTGGTTATCAGTATGGTGGAGTTGGTGGGGAGAAGTGTTGGTATAACATAATATCTTCCTATTCCTTGATGTCCGGTTAATTTTGTCCATGCACAATAGAATCGGAGGTTAGTATTCTCTTCCTGATGCAACCGTGTTGGTATCGCCGGATGACCACCACCCTAATAGAACATGTCGGGACAGCAGCTGGGGGGGGGGGGGTCTCCGGACTACGCTCTAAAAAGGCACTCAACAATATAGCTCCCTTCCTAATCATTACTAGAAAGCGCCAAGGAAACCTAATACTGACTCTTTCAACCCCGTAATGTATATCTGAGTCTGCTAAAGTTCTCAGATTCGTGCTTGGGCATCGAGAACAATGCCTATTCGCAACAGCCGGCTAACTAGAGTCTTCCCGATAACCCCCCCTAGGACATGCCTCTAGGGACATTTGCAAGCTCTTATCACAATTTTCTCCACTAAATAATAGAAGGAGAGAGTTAGCGAAGCACCCCCAGTGGCGATTTGTACTTGGAAGGGTATGAGAATTTTACGAATACGGATGTACTAGTGTACAGGGGTGCCCCCATCAAGTTGGAAGTAGAAAGACGAACGAGGCTCGGCACTGAACTGTCCCATCTACTAATGGGGAGTCTACCTGGCAAACCCCATGGGAAAACGTGGTCTGTAGAGGAGGCTAGGAACGGATTTCAAAAGTGCCCGGACAGCCTTATATCAGCATTGGAGCCAAGGTGTCCGGATAATAAAAAATCTTCTAGCACGTGTACTGTGCCGGCATGCGAGCGCTGGGGATCAGAAAATATGGGTAGGCCTAATTGCCTGTGAGCCCCTAAGCGACAATACTTGGACATTGCAAAAGTTTTCGGAAATGGGTACTTTGGCCTGGCGCTATCTTGGGTGTGTCCGCCTAATAAGAGGCTGTAGGTCTAGCCGCCGCATTTCCGGAAACTTTTGCTAAGTACTGTATTTGGTTGCTGTTTGAATGCTTGGATACCGGTATACCTCTTGCCTGTTACCCTAAAGCATATCCCCGGGAGATACAAGGACTCGCCCCAAGGTGAAACATTGGGTATAAGCACCATGCAAGGATTCTTATGAATCCCATGTAGAATTGCGATCTCTTAACAATCCCAATCACCATTGTTCGCCTTATGTAAGGCTATTGTCACTTGCCGTAGGTACTCAAACTCGAGTAAGTGGCTTTTAATAAGCGTTGAGGTGATTCTCACTGGCAACGGCACTTCATAGACGTGCTGTGCAAATTCTAAACGGCTTGTATATTACACAATTGAACAGGAACCTTGTCACGGTTAATGCCTTATCATTACAGTGATACAGTAGCAAGAAGAATAGAGTGACTAGGTCCCGGCGCATAAATCGAAATTAGAAGTCAGAAGTCCCAAGCCCCGGCAACCATGCCCTAGGCAACGCCTGAGTGAAGCCAAGAATATGCAATAACACAAACTTCTGGCGGTGGAGTTTTTCTTCCCTCTCAAATATTCAAGAGTTTCATCTTTCAACTTCCAACTTTATTCTTAGGTGGGGCGCCATAACTCTAATTACACCCATCTCACAGAAGTCCGAGTGACATACTAATTAGAATTTTCTTAGGCGGACCTACTACGCTGCTTTAACATCAGCAGACCCCGCGTTGTTCAGCCAGACCCCTCTTCTCTCTCCCTCCTCCGAGGAATAGCGTCCATCAACTTTACCCCCCAACCCCTCCCCCATTTCTACAGCCTAAGCAATAAAGAGTGCAAAATGTCTCAATATATCATCAATGATGGCACCAGCTTTTCAAATAAAAGGAACACTCCTGATCCGTGCAACAGCGATACCTCCACCGAAGATCGGCCCCAACTCCTAACCTGGTTATCACCCCTCGATCCTGCCTTGCGGCATTGGGACATCCAAGAACGCCGCGTCAACGATGTCGGAGAATGGCTCCTGGAAACTAAGAATTTCAGGAGATGGTGCGGATTGGGTAGGGAAGGTGATGGTGAAAGCGCTGTTCTATTTTGCTATGGAGATCCGGGGGTCGGAAAGACATTTATCTGGTAACGAAGATTATTTTCGGGAGAGGGAAGAAAGTGAACCCGTGCTGACGCTCCCTCGATGGCAGTTCGCTAGTAGTGGACAAACTGTGCAATCAAGCCAGTGGACGGAATACTGCCGTTTCATGCTTTTACTTGGACTTCGCAGCCAGAAAGGATCAGTGCGCCACCAATGTGCTCGGTTCCTTGCTAAAACAAATAGTTAGCGGAATGAAAACGATCCCAAAGGAAATTTTGCAAACCTTTCAACAGCAGAAAACGACCATTGGCGGACACAGACCACAACTCGTTGATATCGTGAGGATGCTACAGCTCGTTACCTCCAACCAGCCTACATTTATGTGTCTTGACGCTCTAGATGAATGTGATCGAGTGCAACGGGCCAGGCTCCTTGATTCACTCAAACAAATCCTCGAGAAGTCCCCGCGCACTCGAATATTCGCGACTGGGAGGCCTCATATTCTGGCTGAGATCGAAAAGCGTCTTGCTGGACACGTGGCTAGTGTCTCTGGAAGTCCAAACAGAGTCGACATCACCAGGTTCCTTCGTGTTAAACTCGGCGAGGACGACATGCTAGATGCTATGGATGACGGCCTGGAGGCAGATATCCTGGAGAAGATTCCCGAAAATATGTCAGAAATGTGCGTGGGGCCGACGATGCCGAGAATCCCACTCCACGTTATCCGCTAATAATTACATTTAGGTTTCGACTTGTTTCCTTAAGTATCGAGGCAATCTTGCGAGAATCAACAATACATCGGAGACGAGAACGGCTCAGCAAAATGGCTGATGGGTTGGGATGGGGAGGCGCTTACGGTACCACGATAGAACGGATAATGGTGTCAGATGGAGATAGATCGAGACTTGGAGTGGAAACTCTCATGTGGATTACTCACGCGGAACGGCCGCTAAAGGTTGATGAGCTCTGCCACGCCCTTGCGGTCGAATTGGGCTCCAAGGATTTTAATGCCGGCAATGCCCCTTCAATATTGACATTGATGAGCTGCTGCCAAGGGCTTATCAGTGTCGATAGTGAGACATCAACTGTGCGACTGCTCCACCCGACTCTCCGGGAGTATCTTTTGGCCCGTCCCGATATTTTCAGTAGGCCTCACGCGGGAATGGCAGAGATCTGCTTAACCTATTTAAATTCCGAACAGGTCAAGGCCCTTTCAGGCGATTCCGGTCACGGGCCCTTTGACGCACCTTTTCTTAACTATTCCTCTCAGTACTGGGGAGTTCACGCAAAAAGGGAAACCTCGAACACCATTAAGTCGCTGGCACTGGAGCTGCTTTTGGAATATGATGGCCACATATCCAGCAAATTGCTTTTAGAACAAGTAGAGCATCAGGTTGGCATGAGTTTCGATGGCGACTTTGGTAGCGACTTTGGTAGCGACTTTGGTGGCTATGGCAGTTCTTCCTTCGGTGGGCTGCACTGCGCATCATTCTTCGGAATTGTGGACGTTGTGGCTGCTTTGATAGAGATGGGGTCTTACAATACCAACGAGAGGGATACTCGAGGGTCGACTCCACTTGCATGGGCTGCTCGCAATGGACATGAGGAAGTGGTGAAAATGCTACTCAGGCGGCGAGAGGTTTACACTAACCAGAGCAATTATTTCGGCCAGACGCCACTTTCGTGTGCCGCTTTTAAAGGATATGGGGGAGTGGTAAAAATGCTACTTGAGCAGCCAGACGTCTACCCCGACGAGCCCGATGACTGCGGGGAAACACCGCTCATTTACGCTGCTATGGCTGGACATGAGGAAGTAGTGAAGATGCTACTTCTGCTAGGGGGGGCTAGCCCGGACAAACCAAATAGATGCGGCCAAACACCACTTTCGTGTGCTGCTCAAAGTGGACGTGAGGGAGTAGTTAAAATGCTACTGGAGCAGGAAGAGGTTAACCCCGACAAGCCAGACAATGGTGGCTCCACACCACTCTGTGCTGCCGCGTTTAGTGGACATGAGGAGATCGTGAAAATACTACTGGAGAGGAAAGAGGTCAACCCCGACAAGTCAGATAATAAAGGCGTGACCCCCCTCTCGTATGCCATTTCCTTCGGGGGTGAGGGAGTAGTGAAAACATTACTCGATTGGAAAGAGGTCAACCCCGACAAGCCTGAGAATATGGGCAAAACTCCCCTCTCCGGTGCCGCTAAAGCTTCTTCTAGATGTATGGGGATAGTAAGAATGCTACTCGATCGGAAGGAGGTCAACCCCGACAAGCCTGACAATTATGGTCAAACACCGCTCTCGCATGCTGCCTCAAGTGGGTATGAGCAGATGGTGAAAATTCTACTCAGTCGGGAAGAGGTCAGCCCAGACAAACCAGACAATGATGGCCGAACACCGCTCTCGCATGCCGCCTCAAGAGATCATGAGGGGGTGGTAGAAATGCTTCTCGAACGGGAAGAAGTCACCCCCGACAAGCCTGATCACGATGGCCGAACACCGCTCTTGTATGCCGCTCGCAATGGATGTACAGGAGTGGTGAAACTACTACTCAAGCGGGGGGAGGTCAACCCCAACAAGCCAGATAACCTCGGCCAGACACCGCTCATGGCCGCACCTCGGTGGGGCTCCCAGGAGCTGTTAAAGCTGCTAGAGTCTCACGAAGATGGAACCCCAGCGCGACTTAAGGCCTAGGAGGCACCACCTCGTGGGAGTCGCCGCCATCCCTTCTCCTTTGTCCCATGTTTCTCACGGAAGTATCCCTTCGACATCGCCCTTTGCTGGAGAATGAGGTCCTATGGAATGGAGATGAATATATATGTTGTCACCTCTCTAAAATCCCCCCACTAATTTAGTGGAGTGGGGATTCACGGGCCGCTGTTTGCAAAGCACGGTAGTCTTGCCGGTAGAGTGGAGCAATTTTATTATTGTGAGAAGTTTTAATTTATAGGTTGCTATTTCTATCCTATTGTATTTAATTTTCCTTTAAATTATTCCCCATACTTTTCGTTCTTTTCTTGTACTATTTTCTTTTTCTTTCTTCCTCTGCTCCGCCGCCTACCCTCTTCTCTCAGCGATATATACACTGTATATAGGGCGCTTTTTTTTAGATGGGGAAAAACGGTGTATGATAGCGCAACGGTTTTTCAGGCGATTGTGGATGATTGTATAAAGAGAGTATCTAGTGAAGGAGGCTGGTTACCACAAATTATATGGCTTAACGAAGAGTACGGTGTCAATATTGCACATGATGTATACTCACTGGCCACCCCCCCCCATTGTTGGAGATTGAAGATTTTAGGCTGCTCACCACATACACATTTTCCGTCCCTGCATAAGGCGAAACGCAACTACGATATCATTAAACGGACGGTTGCTTCGAAAGTGTTCCACTATTGTTAGCTTTTTACGATTCAGCGCCATGACCCTGCATACCTGATGCGACAGTACCAAACACCGATCCACCAGCAATGAAATATGAACACAGTTGATAGCCGAATATCTACCTGAACCTCGGCGATCTACCCAACACGGGGCAGGTGGGATAACTCTATCCTTGGCCATGGAGCTTCTACCTCAGAAGTGTCCCGGCAAAGCGAAACAGAAGCATGGAAAGTGGTAGAGGAATCCGGCATGCGCAGGAAGTGTGCCGGGGAAAAATGTTTTCTGTTGATAAGGATATAAGGCAGCCTGTTCTTGCCTTTGTTCGTTTAGTTATCATCTCACTCATCGCATATTTCTCTTACGGTTTCATGGCCATCTCTTGTCTTGTCCAAGTCATTCGTTTTTGTACACGATCTCTTTATTCTTTGTTGTTCTCTGATACCTCTTATTTACCACCGCTGTTCGTATCAACAAAAGTTTTGCGCCGTTCGGTAACTTATGATTGGATCTACTGCACCTAACCGCCCAATAATTGTTTAAAAGCTATAGGGGGTGCATCATTCGGCAACAGAAAATAAGCTCTCCATCTCACCCGCTAGTCTCACTTGTATCGTGATAAACTTGATCGCATGAAACATACAAGCAGGGAATAAATCAGCAAGATACACTGTAGTGCGCGCTCAAAGCCATTTTCACCCCTTCCGGTAGAAGTCACAATGCCGCCGGGCACCCACACCCCTAGTAGGATCAAAAGCTTGGCGAGATCGGCAGGAACGGACATCACGGGGGATTCGCTATGATACTCCGCAATACTAGCTTCAACCCCAGTACTCGTAATGTCGTGACGTTTGTGAACACAACTGCTATTGCATGATGCCAAGATCAGCGCAAAAAAGCTGAATTTTGGCGGTATGCAATAGCAGTTGTGTTCACAAACGTCAGGACATTACGAGTACCTAGGATGCCTTATCTCTGTTGGAAACAGAAGGGCCAAAGAGCCCACGGCACGGCACAGGTCTATTTGCTAGCCGATTGGGCGGGGAAGGAAAGCGGGACGGATGCATGGCGGTTATTAAAAGTGGACAAAATTAAGAGAAAATCAGCGAAGAAAACCTTCGGGCATAACAACAGCGCTCCCCCTAAACCTACCATACCATACTAAGAAGCCAAAGAAAAATTGAAAATGTAAATTTATAGCGAAAACCAGCAGTTTCTTAAACGAAAGGAAGTTGACAGAATGGTTTGGTTTTGGGTATGCTAGAGCAATTTCTTTAGGCGGGGTTGAGGGTGTAGTGTAGGGTATTGAGGAGGGTTGAGTTGCCATGCGTATTTCGTGCTGGGTTAATTTTGTTCGCCTACAATAGTATTCTCAGCTAAGCGACCTGGCTTAGAAGCTTGAGTGGGAGGTCTAGCCGACCTTGGCAAACTTCTCATGGCAACAGGGACCACCGTACTGTCGTTTCCCCTGGGTTCTCCGGCGTTCTTTGATCGGTTATGGCAATTCCGAAGGACACGTCCACCGGCCGAATTGCAGAATGATTATTTTCTGGATGCCGCGGTGATGGCTTTCTCTCATCCGCTTTTTCTCCCGTAGATACCCCTTTTCCTACAGCGCTAAGCTACTAGAGTAACTGTATCAAACATTCACGATGTTTTGTATGTTCCTGCGTAGTTTTCCCCACGGCCATCCACGTGACCGACAGTACAGCTAGTATGATATCTGTATGGGGCCGTCTACCGATGTGCCCAGCTATCGGCAGGTGGAAAACGATGTCAAGCACTATTAGAGGATTTTTTGGCCGGATAAAACACCATTGCTCGCCTTACGTAAGGCACTGGTAAGGATCATAGACTTCTAGTAGTACAGTACAGTACAAGTTCGACCGAAAATCGAGTTGCGTGTGTTTGGACTGAAAATTTGTCAACATAGTTTTCTGCAAAGTGGCGTGGTCAATGACGGGAGTTTGTTTGCTATTACCGCTAGTCGGAGAGAAATCAAATTCACTCGAGACTACAATAAAAGTCAGACAGTCCTCATCTTTTACGGGTCAATTTGTGCTATATTCAAGCATTGCTGCTGGAATGAATACTGTATACCAAAGTGACAATTTTTTGGTCTAAAATCACCTTGTGCCTAGACAATTATTCGGCCGTATTCAGAGGGGTTGTGGCTTTCCCTTGCAACCACAGCGGTCATGTGAACTATGGTGCGGGTGCGAGTGAATCTCGGTTATTATTAAGTAGGTAGGGTATCTTCCATTACCACTCCTAATGGTGCTTAGGCTGAGCTGGTTTAAGATAGCGGGGCTTATTCTACAGAGGGCACTCGGCAATTTTCGTGAGTGGCTAGTAATAGTATTGTAGGAGGGTGGCGCGATATGTCAGGAATCAGAAACCCGTCTGGTTCCACAGCTAAAGGTGTTGATCTGGTAGGCAAAAGAAGAATAGTTCCACACGATTCGGGCGGCTGAATTGCAATATTCTCTGGTGCATGGAGAGGAAATAATTAACCGGAACAAACAGGGATATCGTTGGCTGGTTAACCTAGATGCCTGTTTCATAAGCTGTTGCCGGACCGTGTAACAGAATAGTAGCTGAGTAGGGGCGCCTAAGGCGCTGTTTTAACATTCGCAGACCCCCGCTTTTCTTACGGTCGCAGGAATATCGTCAACCAACCATTCCCAAAAACTCCTCCTCTTTGACAGCGCAAGCAATAAGAGTGGAAGATGTCTCAATATACCGTCAATAACAGCGCCGAATCTTCCAATAACGGGAAAGCCTTCGATGTGTGGAACAGCGATACCGCTGCCGATAGTCGGTCCCAACTCCTGACTTGGTTATCACCCTTGAGCCCAGGCTCTCGGCATTGGAACATTCAAGAGCGCCGTCTCAATGGCGTCGGGGAAGGGCTCTTAGAGACGGAGGGATTCAAAACATGGTACGCCGGTAGTGAGGGAAGTAAAGGTGGAAGCGGTGTTTTGTTTTGCCATGGAGATCCTGGGGTGGGAAAGACATTTATCAGGTAACAGGGGTTCTTCACGAGGGTGAGAAGGAAGCGAGCATACTGACGAGCAGCGATGATAGCTCGCTAGTAGTGGATAGGCTGTGCGATCAAACCAGTGGACAAAACACTCCCGTTTCATGTTTTTACTTGGACTTCGCAGCACGAAAGGAGCAGTCAGCGACCAATGTTCTGGGTTCCATGCTAAGGCAGATGGTTGGTGGGATGGAAATGATCCCCGGGGAAATATGGCGGGCCTTTCATCAGCATAAAAGGACCATTGGTGGGCGCAGGCCCCAGCTCGTTAATATAGTGAAGATGCTACGGCTCATCACGTCCTCACGGCGGACATTCCTGTGCTTCGACGCCCTGGACAAATGTCCAGGAGTGGAACGGTTCAAACTGCTTCATTCGATGAAAGAAATTCTTGAGCAGTCCCCGGAGACACGAATATTCGTGACTGCAAGGCCTCATATCCGGGCTGAGGTTGAGAACCGTCTTGCCGGACACGTGACGAGGGTTATCCTAAGTTCCGCCAGCGGCGATATCACGAGATATATTCGTTTTAGGCTAGGCCATGACGAAATGCCAGATGCCATGGACGAGAGCCTGGAGGCAGAAATACTAAAGATTTCTGGATATAAGTGGGAAACGTACGCAGAGGCACTAGTGCTGTAAATCTCACTCTCATTTTCAGCTAATAAATACATTTAGGTTTCGACTTGCTTCCTTATATCTTGAGGTTATCTTGCGAGAACCGACTATTAATTCGAGACAAGAAAAGCTTAGCAAAATGACCGATGGATTGGAGTGGAGAGATGCTTACGATACGACGATCGAACGGATAAAGGCACAGGAGGGGGGTAAATCGGGGCTCGGGATGGCAGCTTTGATGTGGGTCAGCCACACGAAGACGCACCTTAGGGCAGATGTGCTTTGCCAGGCCCTAGCATCCGGGCTAGGTTCCAAGGATTTCAATGCCCGCAACGTCCCTTCGATCTCAACGTTAATCAGCTGCTGTCTAGGGCTTATTACTGCTAGCGATGAGAGATCAACTGCGGAACCAATCAACCATACTCTTAATGAGTATCTTTCCGCCCGTCCCGATATTTTTAGTAGGCCTCACGCGACAATGGCAGAGATTTGCTTGACTTATCTGAATTCCAAATTGGTCAAGGGTCTTTCAGCCGAACCCCCGCTCGTTATCTATCACGAACCATTTCTAGAATATTGTTCCATATACTGGGGAGTCCATGCGAAAGAGGAACCCTCGAACCATGCCAGATCACTTGCACTCGAGCTGTTCCGAGAATATGATGGCCACATATCCAGAAACGTGCTTTTAAAAAATGTAAACTCAGAGGATCGCCGGTATTACAATAGCAACTATAGTAGCGACAATGGTACCGATTTTAACAGCCCTAGTGGTTGGGGGGTTTTCGGTTTCAGTTCCTCATTCAGTGGACTGCACTGCGCATCGTTCTTCGGAATTGTGGAGCTTGTGACTACTTTGATACAAACGGAGAGTTATGATATCAACGAACAAGATGCTCTGGGGTACACTCCGCTTGCATGGGCCGCTCGCAATGGACATGAGAAAGTGGTGAAAGTGCTCCTCGGGCGGCGAGAGGTCAACCCCGAGAGCGATTACCCCGACACAACACCGCTCTTGCATGCAGCTTGGGGCGGGCATGAGGGAGTGGTGAAAATGCTACTCAGACACAGAATGGTTGACCCCGACAGGACAGACTGTCGTGGTCGAACACCACTCTCGCGTGCCGTTTCGCGTGGGCATGAGGGAGTCGTGAAAGTGCTACTCGGGCGGAAAGAGGTCAACCCCGATAGGCCAGACCTAGATTCCCGAACCCCACTCTCGCACGCCTGTTGGGGATATAGAAGTAATGGAATAGTGAAAATGCTGCTCGAACGGGAAGAGGTCAACCCCGACCAGCCAGACGATAACGGTCAAACCCCCCTCTCGCATGCAATTCAGTGTTATAATGAGGAGATGGTGAAAATGCTCCTCGAGCGGGAAGAGGTCAACCCCGGTAAAGTAGACATTAATGGTCGAACCCCCCTCTGGCATGCAGTTCAGTGGGGAAATGAGGGAATAGTGAAAATGCTGCTCGAGCGGGAAGAGGTCAGCCCCGACCAGCCAGACGATGACGGTCGAACCCCCCTCTCGTACACCGTCCAGGGTGGACATGAGGGAATGGCCAAAATGCTGCTCGAGCGGGAAGAGGTCAGTCCCGACCAGCCAGACAATAACGGTCAAACCCCTCTCTCGTATGCCGTTCGGTGTCTGTTCAGATCTGAGGGAGTAGTGAAAATACTACTCGATCGGAAAGACGTCAACCCCGACAAGCCAGACAACAACGGTCAAACCCCCCTCTCGCATGCCGTTCGGAATATGTATGGATCTAAGGAAGTAGTGAAAATACTACTCGATCGGAAAGAGGTCAACCCCGACAAGCCAGATAATCATGGCCGAACACCCCTCTCGCATGCCGCTGGGCATGGACATGCAGGAGTGGTGAAAATATTGCTCAAGCGGGGAGAGGTCAACCCGGACGAACCCGACTCTAGCGGCCAAACGCCGCTCTCGCATGCCGCCTCAAGAGCGCATGAGGGGGTGGTAGAAATGCTTCTCGAACGGGAAGAAGTCACCCCTGACAACCCTGATCACAATGGTCGAACACCGCTCTTGTATGCCGCTCGCAATGGATGTACAGGAGTGGTGAAACTACTGCTCAAGCGGGGAGAGGTCAACCCCAACAAGCCAGATAACCGCGGCCAGACACCACTCATGGCCGCACCTCGGTGGGGCTCTCAGGAGCTGTTAAAGCTGCTAGAGTCTCACGAAGATGGAACCCCAGCATGACTTGGGGCCTAGGAGGCGCCGCCTCGTGGGAGTCGCCGTCATATCTTCTCCTTTGTCCCATGCTTCTCACGGAAGTATCCCTTCGACATCGCCCTTTCCTGGGGAATGAGATCCCATGAAATGGAGATGAATATATATGTTGTCACCTCTCTGAAACCCCCCCCCACTAATTTAGTGGAGTGGGGATTCACGGGCCGCTGTTCGCAAAGCACGGTAGTCTTGCCGGTAGAGTGGAGCAATTTATTATTGTGAGAAGTTTTAATTATAGGTTGCTATTTCTGTCCTATCGTATTTAAATTTCCTCTAAATTCTTCCCTATACTTTTCGTTCTTTTCTTGTACTGTTTTATTTCTCTTTCTTCCTCTTCTCCGCCGCCTACCCTCTTCTCTCAGTGATTTATAGACTGTATATAGAGCACTTTTTTTTTAGACTGGGAAAAACGGTGTATGATAGCGCAAAGATTTTGCGGGCGATTGTGAACGATTATATAAAGACAGTATCTAATGTAGGAGGCTGATTACCACAAATGATATGGCTTAACCAAGAGTACGATGTCAATATTGCACTTGATGGGTACTCATTGGTCGCCCCCGCTATAGGGGGGTGCATCTGTCGACACCCAGAAAACAAGTTCTCCATCTCACCCCCTAGACTCACTTGTATCGCGATAAACTTAGTGGCATGAAGCATAACTAGCAGGGAATAAATCAGCAGGATACACTGTAGTGCGCGCTCAAAGCCATTTTCACCCCTTCCGGTTGAAGCCACGATGCCGCCGGGCACCCCCCTAGTAGTATCAAAAGCTTGGCGGGATCGGCAAGAACAGACATCACGGGGGATTCGCTACTCCGCAATTCTGTCTTCAACCCTAGTACCTAAGATGCCTTATCTCTGTTGGAAATAGAAGGGCCAAAGAGCCCACGGAACAGCCCAGGTCCATCCGCCAGTCGATTGGGCGGGGGAGGAAAGCGGGACGGATGCATGGCAGTTATTATAGGTGGGGAAAATTAAGAGAAAATCAGCAAAGAAAAACCTCGGGCATGGCAACCGCACTCCCCCAACCTTGCCGCACTAGTAAGCTAAAGAAAAATAGAAAGATGTAAATCTATAGCAAAAATCAGCAGTATCTTGAACAATAGGAAGTTGACGGAATTTTTTGGCCTTGGTCGTGCTTGAGCAATTTCTTTAGGTGGGGTTGGGGGTGCGCGGTGGTGGGGAGGATTGGGTTGCCATGCGCATTTTGTGCTCCGTTAATTTTTTCCGCCTACAACATTATAGTAGGCTAACAAACTTCTCATGACTAAGGGCCCGTTTACCTATAGACGGCCGTCTAGCAACCGGAGACAGTGCCGACCATCAAGGAAGGTTAAACGGTGGGAGGTGTGTAGGGTGAATGGATGGGTGCGTGTTTACCTAATTATACTGTGTAGTGTAGTTTAGTGTGAAAAATTTGATTAATTGACGGGAGGTGTGCAACCATGTAGCTTTCGGCTCGCAACAGTGCTCGGCAACCGAGATAGTAGACTGACCAACAATGTCTCCTCACAGACAGAGGATAGGAATTTTGTCTCTGAACTCACTCTGGGTTATGAGAGAACAAATTGCTATTTGCAGAAAAAAATTAGAGCTGATTGGTAGCTATTCTTGCGATTGCGTGCATGATGTATGAGTGGTGTTGATAGACAGTGGTTGCAAAACGACCTGTTGAGCAGTGTCAGGTTTTGACCGTCTAGCAGCAAGAATATTAGACGGTTGAAAACAGGGTAAACAGTTTTGCCACGTCTATCGGAATATGTTCCTGGTTGAGACGCCACCATCTAGTTTCCCCACCAAAATGTGAGAACTAGACGGTTAGGTAAACGGGCCCTTAGTCTACGTAAAGTGAACAATAGCGTTTTATTCGGTTGAGAGATCCTCCAATAATGCCCACCCAATATCGGTAGTGCGTACACTCTCTCACACTGACACACCGGTATGGGTACCGGTAGTTCAGTAGTCTTTATAATTTTGTCAAGGTCAGCTACTTTAGACCTCCCACTCAAGGTTCTGCACCAGGTCGGTTAGCCTGCCATAATACTGGCAAACCTTTACCAGCGTGTGAGAAACCTTGGCACCAACATGGCTAGTGGTGCAACGCTTGCCATGGGCCAGGCCGGCCCGTGGGCTTTCATTGGCCCGTGGGCTGGGCCAGGCCGGGCCATGGCCCACAAAAGCCCATGGGCTTGATGGTGGCCCCTGGGGCCCGTGGGCCTTTGTTTGTTTGTGAATTTGTGCCCTAAAGTTAAAACAATAACCGTGAATAGCAGTATTACCAGTTGTAAAAGAGTTAGGGTTTGTGTCAAAGTACTACAAGGGTGTATCATAGCTGTATTAGAAAAGTTTGAAAACAATTGCCATCACAGGAAGGTAACCTGTTTACTCCTATGTTGTGAATTCATCCAGCTGCAGTCAGTCTGTCTCTTCAAAACCAGCAATGAACAATTTTCGGAATCCTGCTCCAGTGGAGCCTGACGACTTTTACTCTTCCCAAATACCACCTTCCTCTCCTCCAGTGACAAGTTCTCAAAGTCTGAGTACCAGATCCGAGATCTTGCCTGTAGATCCCAGGCTACAAGTAGCATCTGAACTCCATGATGAGATTCACGATCATAGTAGTGTTTCTGTTGATGCTAGCCCCATTCCTGAAGGTAGTAGATTTTCTCTGTTTGATAAATAATATACTATGTATTTAAGTAATATTTCTAAACCAAGATTACAGGAAGACAAGTGAGAAACTCCCATCTCGATTCAAGTATAAGTATTCCTCCAAGTAGTAGTCCAGTTGCTACTAGGGCAACTGCTAGTGGCTATAACTTTCTGCAGGAGAAGCCAAAGGTTCGCAAAAGTCATATTTATGACAAGGGCAATGGTGAAACCATTCTTGTTGATGGAAAACTAAGATGGCAGTGTAATCAATGCACCGATCGGCTAGCTCCAAGGACCTTTGCTGCCTCTTCTACAAGAAATGCAATTGATCATCTTCGCCGGTGTCATCAAATTGGGCCTGAGGGTCAAGTAGCTTCTGGGCCGACCAGTGCACAACTCACAATACAGGCTGCCTTTGGGAATAATGCTCCTAAGATTGAGTTTAATGCAGATATATTTCATAGTATGCTAATCCACTGGGTTACAGCTGCTAGTGTTCCTTTTTCAGTGTGTAATCATCCAGCATTTCGTACTCTTTTGGCCTATCTTGGTGCCTGTCGGCCTAATCTTAAGGCTATAACAAAGGTAATCCCCCAGTCCGGTCATACCCTACACCGTTGGTTGGATGAATTTCATGACGTTATGTTCAAGGCTATAAAGCAATCATTACAAAGTGCGCTGTGCCGAATTCATTTCAGCTTTGACCTGTGGAGTGGACCAAATATGCGTGCCTATATGGCCATAGTAGCTCACTGGGTTGATCCAAATTTCAAGCTTCATGCAGTCCTTTTGGACTTGCATCGCTTTATTGGTGCTCACACTGGCAAGAACCAGGCAGCATACTTTTGGACAACAATTCAAAAGTATGAAATTGGAAGTAAGATTGGTAAGTTTAACATTGATAATGCTAGTAACAATGACACAGCATTACAGGAAATTTCACAAATTATGCAGTTGCATAATATTCCGCCAATCCATCCAGTTCATGACCGTCTTCGCTGCTTTGGCCATGTAATCAATCTCGTAGTCAAAGGCTTTCTTTGGGGTGAAGACAGAATCGCGATTGTAAATGCGGGAATTGAAGGTCATCATTCCCCTGAGGAAGAGCTCAGGCAGCTAAGAGAGTGGAGGAAAAAGGGACCGTTAGGTAAGTTGCACAATATAATTACTTATATTCGTCGAACACCACAACGACTTGACCAATTCTCAGCTGCACTACAAAGTACCTATCCCGGTAAGACTATTGTGCTTCCAATTGTTGGAAATTTAACACGGTGGTCTAGTGATTATGAGTCTTTGAAGCGCGCTTTACAAATTAAGGAAGCAATCAGTAGCTTTATAGCTACTGCAATTGGGGTAAACCGGAATGGAGAAAGGGCAGCTAACGATACAGCTTTGATTAATGACGACCTCTCTGACGAGGATTGGAGCACATTAGGCTATATTATGGAAATCCTAGAGCCGTTTGCAGAGTGGAGTACCAGACTGCAGGTTAAGTATAACAATGGATGTATTGCTAACATTCTGCCAGTAATGGATGAGCTAAAGGAAATCTTAGAAAATGCTAAAAATACACCAAGATACAATTCCTGTCATATCTTGTCCATGCTATCTAATGCTCTGCGAATTCTTAGCAACTATTATAAAAAGACTGAGGTATGTCCTTCTGATATTGTTGCTGTTGTATTGAATCCAGGTATGAAGATGGAGTATTTTGAGGTGCAATGGGATAACCGCCCTGATGCTATTAATTTAGCAAAAAATATCCTAAATAATATGTGGGTTAACACATATAAAGGCAAATATCCAGCCAGTACAGTATTAACTCAACAGGATAACAGTTTTCTAGGCACTGAACTAGGAAATGCTTGCCCTAGTACCCAACCAAAACATAAATTTCAGACAAGTTTTCAGCGTAAGCGTCAGGTACTAATGGAGTCTGAAGGAATTGACAAGTTAGCTCAATATTTACAGGAACCCATATCGGAGGATATTGATATGGATCTCATAGAGTATTGGTCTAATATGTTTAACATTCGAGGAATGAGGGATCTTGCCCAAATGGCACTAGAAATTCTAAGTATTCCCGCTATGTCTGCTGAGCCTGAGAGAATCTTTACAGGAGCGAGAATTACTTTGACTGATAGGCGATGTAGCATGGGAGATGATGCACTAGCTAAGCTGGAATGTACAAAGTCCTGGATTAAGGATAATTTCCTTCCAGTTACCCACCCTGAACTTCAGATGGTTCAGAATTTGCTGGATGCTCTAGTTGCTGATGAGGCTCAAGGTGGAGACTAAATCTTTAGAATCTCATATTAAATTCTGTAATTACACTCTATTCTTGTGCTAGTACCTAGGAGAAATGTATTTACAGAAAATAAACTCATTATAAAATTCAACAGTACTATTCTAATTAGACTTTATAATTTGCAGCCTTTATCTTATGGTTTGGGTTAAAAGTAACATTTTAGTCAGAATATAATATAAGTTTGCTCTGGCCCGTGGGCCCGTGGGCCGGGCCGGGCTTTTGTGGGCCGGGCCGGGCTTTTGTGGGCCGGGCCTACAAGTAAGTGGGCTGGGCCAGGCTTTTGTAGGCCAGGCCCAGCCCGGCCCATGGCAAGCGTTGTAGTGGTGGGGGAAAGAGTCAACCACTCCGGAGAGCACACAAACACGCATTGTAATAATTTTCATGGGTATGATAGGCGCAGTCATTCCCTCCAAGAAAAGAAAATTTGGTCGGTGGTTGTGATTGCCGCACGGCCAGTGTGAGCTCCCACTTTTTTCCCACGATTGTAGAGATCCAACCCAATCTGTACCGTAGTTTGTCATGTCGCGCCACACTTATTCTAATCCCGCAGGCGCCACAGGACACAAGAATATAATAACCATTCACCCAATTTAGTAGCAACTGGACCTGTGCAATACCGTGGGCTTTTTTAGCCCTTGCGTTTCCAATATAGATGGGGCATCCAAGTACTGAGTTGCAGGAGCCAGTATTGTGGAGTAGCGAATGGCCCGCATGATGTCCGTTCTTGCTGAGCTCGTTAAGCGTACTACCAGAGGCGTGCCCGACGACATTGACGTGGCTTGAACCGGAAGAGGAGAGCTGTCTTTGCGCGCGCACTGCAGTATATCTTCTTGACTTCTTCCCTGCTGGTATGTTTCATGCTGTTCGGTTTATCGCAATACAAGTGAGTTTGGCGGGTGACACAGAAAGCTGGTTTGCTAGACCGCTACAGATGCACCCGCCATAGCGGAAGAAGTCAGTGGTTTTGCACTCGGATGGCGAAAACGATACGCGGTGAAACGATAGTATGGCAACAACGAAACGAAACGATAAACGCCAAGGAACTCACACCTAAAACGATCGCACTCTGGAGTGAGGAAAAAACTCTTCACTAACTTAACTACAACCACAGTCTCTCGCTCAAGGACACCTCCCGATACTCGATGCTCAACTCTCTAACTAACTAACTGGGGGCGATCACAGGAGTATATATCAATCACGGAGCCATCATATCCACCCACGAGGCACCACACTACTCCATGTGAGTCTCTCCTTCCCCCGTGAGCACTCCCGGCTAACTAAAAGGAAAAACACTTTCCCATCTCCGGGCTTCCAGCTCTCTCATGCTGGCCTTACAGTGCTTACACTTTTCTCCCGGCTTTTCTCCCAGCTTTCCCGCACGCTGCACGATGCCAAAACCATCGTGCATTCTTGCATTGGCAATGCTCTCTCGAACGTACAAACCAAACGCCCAAAGCCGAACCGCATACCCGAAGTTAAAGCGAGTCTCTGACGATAAACCCATGCCCTATGCCGGAGCCATATGCCCGGATCCTCAGCGCATATCCGAAGCCACAATCCGAAACCACAAACAACCGCACTCCCGAAAGCTATCTGAACAAAGGGAGTATCGTGAGTATGGCGAGCAGCACCATTTTCAACAAGTCGGCATTCACTAAGTACGGTACTGGCACCGTACTCCTCGTTAAGCCATATTTGCGATAGTGAGCCTCCTATTCTAGATAGCGTCTTTATATAATCGCTCACAATCGCCTCAAAAATATTTGCGCTACCGTACACTGTTTTTCCTGTCCAAATAAAATAAAAAGCTCTACATATAGTCTACTACTATGATATGATGGTGGGGAGGATGAAGTAGAAAAAAGGGAAAAAAAATAGCTCAAGAAATGAACAAAACGCGCAGGGAAGAAGCTACAGCTAGAGGAAAATTCAATACGATCGGATAAAAATCGCAAGCTATAATTTAAAACTTTTCACAATAATAAAACTGCTTCGTCCTACCGACAATATAGTACTACCGTGCGTTGTAAACAGCGGCCCGTGAATCCCCACTCGGCTAAGTTGCTAGGGGGAATTTCAGACAGGTGATAATATGTATATGCGTTTCGATTTGATGGGACCTTCTCCGGCAAAGGGCGATGTCGAAGGGATACTTCCGTGAGCAAGATGGGGCGAAGGAGAAGAGATGCGGCAATTTCCACGAGGTGGTGTCTCTTACGCCTCGGGTTGAGCTGGAGTTTCAGCTTTGTGAGACTCTAGCAGCTTTACCAGCTCCTGGGACCTCCGCCAAGATGCAATCATGAGTGGTGTCTGGCCGCGGTTATCTGGCTTTCTAGGGTTGACTTCTCCCCGCTTGAGTAGTAGCTTTACCACTCCTGTATATCCATTGCGAGCTGCATAGAAGAGCGGTGTTCGACCATCGTTATCCGGCTTGTCAGGGGTGACATCTTCCCGTCTGAGAAGCATTTCTACCACCCCCTCATACCCTCCCGAGGCGGCATGCGAGAGCGGTGTTCGACCGTCATCGTCAGACCTGTCGGGGTTGACCTCTTTCCGATCGAGTAGCATTTTTATTACTGCCTGACGTCCATACTGGGCAAGATAACAGAGGGGGGTTTTACCGTCATTGCCTGGCTTGTCGGGGTTAACCCCCTCCCGCTCGAGCAGCGTTTTCACGACTCCCTCATGTCCATACCGAGCGGCATGCCAGAGCGGGGTTTTACCGTTATTGTCTGGCTTGTCGGGGATGACCTCTTCCCGCTCGAGCAATATTTTCACGGTTCCCTCATGCCCACCCCAGCTGGCACACGAGAGTGGTGTCTGGCCACGATTGTCTGGTTTGTCGGGGCTGACCTCTTTCCGATCGAGTAGTATTTTCACTATTCGCTCGTGTCCGTTCCCGGCGGCGTACGAGAGCGGTGTTCTGCCGTCATGGTCTGGGTTGTCGGGATTGACCTCTTGCCGCCCGAGGAGCATATTCACTACTCGCTCATGTCCACGCATAGCAGCACACGAGAGCGGGGTTTGGCCGAATTTGCCATGCTTGTCGGGGCTAACCCCTGCTAGCTCGAGGAGTATCTTAACTACTCCCTCATGTCCACCGGAAGCAGCATACGAGAGCGGTGTCCCCCTTCTGTTATCTGGCTCGTCGGGATAGACCTCTTGCTGCTCGAGTAGCATTTTCACCACTTCCCCATGTCCCTCTGAAGCGGCATGAGAGAGCGGTGTCATGCCAGCATAATCAATTCGGCCGGGGCAGATCTCTCGCCGCCGGAGTAGCATTTTCACCACTTCCTCATGTCCATTGCGAGCAGCCCATACAAGCGGAGTAGACCCTCCAATACCTATTTCGTCGATATCATAACAGCCCATCTCTATCAAAGCAGCCACAAGGTCCACAATTCCGAAGAATGATGCACAGTGCAGTCCACTGAAGGAGGTACAGCCATCGCTACTGAGATGGCTATCAAAGTTGCTACCTAAATCCCAGTGATCTCGATCCCATACTTTTTCCAAGAGCAATTCGCTGGATATGTGGCCATCATATTCCTGAAACAGCTCTAGTGCAAGTAATTTTGTGTGGTTTGAGAGCTCCCTTTTCGCATGGACTCCCCAGTATATGGAGCAGTACTCTAGAAAGGGCTTGTCATGGATAGCGGCAGAGGAGTGGGCTGGAAGGGCCTTGACCTCCTTGGAATTCAAATAGGTTAAGCAGATCTCTGCCATTGCCGCTTGAGGCCTACTGAAAATATCGGGACCGGCGGAAAGATACTCTTTCACAGTAGGGTGGATCAGTCGCACAGTTGATGTCCCTTTCTCCACAGTAATAAGCCCTTGACAGTAGCTCAACAATGTCGAGATCGGGGGGACGTTGCGGGCATTAAAATCCTTCGAGTGTAGCTAAATTGCTAGGGCATGACAAAGCTCATCCGCCGTCAGCGGCCTCTCCGCGTGACTGATCCACATCAAAGCTGCCATTCCGAGCCTCGTTTTACCAGAATCCTGTGCCTTTATCCGTTCGATCGTCGTACCGTAAGCATCTTCCCACCCCAATCCATCGGTAATTTTGCGAAGCCTTTCTTGTCTCCAATAAATGGTCGGTTCTCGCAAGATTGCCTCAAGACTTAAGGAAACAAGTCGAAAGCTAAATATATCTATTAGCGGATAGTGGGGTGAGATTCACAGCACGATTGCCTTTACGTACATTTCCGACATATTTTCAGGAATCTTCTCGAGAATTTCTGTCTTTAGGCCCTCGTCCATGGCATCTGGCGCTTCGTCGTAGCCTAGCCTAAAACGAAGGTATCCCGTAATATCGCCTCTGGTAGAACTTATAGAGACACCGGTCACTTGTCCGGCAAGACGGCTTTCGATCTCAGCCCGGATATAGGGCCTTCCAGTCACGAATATTCGTGTTTCCGGGGAGTGCTCAAGAATTTCTTTCAGCGAATCAAGGAGCCTGAATCGTTCCACTCCTGCACATTCGTCCAGGGCGTCAAGGCACATGAATGTCCGCCGTGAGGATGTGATGCTCTGTAGCATCTTCACAATATTCACGGGTTGTGGCCTGCGTCCACCAATGGTCGTTTTCTGCTGTTGAAATGCTCGCGATATTTCCTCCGGAATCCTTTCCATCCCACCAACCATCTGCCTTAGCATGGATCCCAGCACATTGGTCGCCGACTGCTCCTTTCGTGCCGCGGGGTCCAAGTAGGGGCATGGAACGGGAGTGCTTTGTCCACTGGTTTGATCGCATAGCCTGTCCACTACCAGCGAGCTATTATCGCTGCTTGTTAGCACGGGTTCACTTCGTTCTCATCCTCGTGAAGAATCCTTGTTACCTGATAAATGTCTTTCCGACCCCGGGATCTCCATAGCAAAATAAAATAGCGCTTTCACCTTCACCTCCCTCGCTGCCGGAATACCATCTTCTGAATTTCTCCGTCTCCAAGAGCCATTCTCCGACATGATTGACGCGGCGCTCTTGAATATTCCAATGCCGCGAGCCTGGGCTCAGGGGTGATAACCAAGTTAGGAGTTGGGACCGACAATCGGTAATAGTATCGCCACTCCACACGTCAAAAGCGCTCCCGTTATAGGAAAATTCGGTGGTGTTATGGACAGTATATTGAGACATCTTCAACTCTTTATTGTTCGCACGGTCGGAGGGGACGAGTTTCCGGGTATGATTGGTCGGTGATATTCCAGCGACGGGGAGAAAATGGGGTCTAGTTAGAAAAAAGCGGGGGTTTGCTAGTGGTAAAACAGCGCCTCGGGCGTTTCTTCTGTTACTGGAGAATATTCCAATTCAGCCGCACGAGCCGTGTGAAGCCACCCTTCTTCTGGCTTTTATACTATCAGCAACCTGGGATGTGGAGTCAGACTAGTTCTGATTCCTAACATATCGCACCACCCTTCAAAAATATACTTCTAGCCACTCAGGAAAATTCCTAAATACCTGGTGTAGAATAAGCCCAGATATCTTAAAAATGTGTGGTCTAAGTGGCTAACAGTACGCCTTTTTTGGTGGAAGTATTAAGCACCATTAGTGGAGAATAATAAAGATACTAACCCTCTCCCACTACATAATTTACATGGCCACTAGGGTTGCAAGTGAAAGTCTCAACCCCTCCATGTGCAGCCGCAAAAGTGAGTGTACTCAAAATGATATTTACACCAAAAATGGCCACTTTCGCTCACCCATTCCAGCAGCAATACTCCAATTGAAAATAGGACAACTTCGTAGAGCACCCAGAAAAGATGCAGACTACCTGACTTCTGTTATAACCCTAAATAAATTTAATTTCCTTAAGGGTAGTGGCAATAGTGGACAAAACGCAGCCAAGACCACAAGGTGGCGGAGGTATTCTTGGCAAAGACGACCGAATATGTACGAGTAGAGAGGTCAGTCTTGGCGAATTAACTTAATGTTAATAAACTACTCACCGCACCGGAATTAGTCATAGGTCACGTGGACTATAGCTTGTGAAAATGCACGCTAACTAGCCCTTCCTCCAGTTCACGTGACCTATGACTAATTCTGGCGAGGTGAGTAGAACGAACTTCCGCCTGTTCCGACTATAGTACAGGTTCCTCACCATCCCGATGCATATTATACGGTACGGTACTAACGAACTTTTTTTAATACCCTAACACCTTGGCTCCAACGCTGATACCAGATTGTCCGGATACTTTTGAAATCGGCTCCCCAACCCCAACTACAGACTGCGTTTTCTGGTGTCGTTTCTACCGTAGATTTATAGTCGGCAACCCCGCAACCCCGCAACCCGCGAGCGGATGGAATAGTCCGGTACTCGGAGCGCTCTTGGCTTTTTCAACTTAGATGCTGGAGTTTGAGGAGCCAGTATTAGGTTTCCTTGACACTTTCCCGCAGTTATTAGGGAGAGCGTTGTATTGTTGAGTTGTCTTTTGGCGAGAGGCCCTGAGACCGACCACACCACTCCCGAAATGTGCTATCACGGTGGTGGGCATGCAGTGGCACTCAGACAGCTGCCACCGGGGATGAACACTGGTTTCTGGCGAGACGCTGGTATATCTCCCTGCTTGTCTCTCGGCTGGTATTTTTTATGCCATCAAACTGACCGCCAGGTAAACGATGCTAACGAGTGGTATGAAAGGCCTGCCCGCCGGACCCCCACCCTCTATCCTAAAAAAAGACGCTTTATACACTGTTTATCTACCGAAATAGTGCCGGGAGAGAAGAGGAAGAGAAAGCAGTACGAGAGGAAGAAAGAGGGGCAAGGAGGGACCCCGGACGGGGGGGAATTAGATTTAAATGGGATAGGGACTTAAAGCCATAAACCTGACCTCCCCACAATAACAAGATGGTTTCACCTAACGAGTAAGACCACCCTGTACTTGCGCTTTGTAGACAGGAACTCATAGAACCTGCTCACTCGACTAAGCTAGACAGGAAGCGATATCTGAGGTAAACCTTGATAGCAGTACATATTACTATCTGCAACGATGACAATAGAACGATAATAGCTAATATATACACGTCTTAATTTGGCACGGCCTCCGGGAGTTCAAGATTTTAATACTTGGTACCTTGTTCTCATACCGGTCCGGATTCTAGATATTCCTACCCTTCCTCATAAACTTTTCAGCATTCCAGTGACCGCGATCATTCCCTGAGTAGCATTTACACCAAGACCAACCACTTCCGTTGCGACCGCGGTTTACTCTGGGCAACCGGGGGGGGTTAGACGGGCCGATAACATACATGTAGATTCCCTCGCATACTGTACAAATGGCAATGCCCTAGGGCGCTTCTATTTGCAACATGTCCGGAAATGGGAGGAATTTGACGGAGCCTAGAAGAGAGAGCAGGGAAGGGGGGGGACGGAAGTGCGATCGCAACATGTTCCAAGCTCAACGGAACACGGAAGACCAATGGGGTAGTTTGCTACTTTCTCCGCTCGCTAAGTGCAGGCTAGGAGATATATACCTATCGATCTAACTAAAAAAACCGCTAAACTCCTAAACTCAACAAAGTCTAAAAGAAACACACTAGGCTAACAAAACCTAAACATCTAGGGATCTCAACCAATCTAATAAAACAGTTAAGTTAACCCCACACAAAGGATCCATGGCAACGCAACACTCCTCGCCACCCCGCATTCCCAACACCACCTAAAGATATTCCTCTAGATCAAATATTAATTCCTACTATCTATTCTACTATGTGTTTACATTTTACATTTTTTTATTTTATTTTCATAGTGGGTTGGTGAGGGAGTGCTGTTATCATGGCTAGGGTTTTTCCTGTTGGTTGATCTACGGTTAATTTTGCTAAGGCACCATACTTTACTATCAACACCCATAGATGCGGAGCCAGACGAGTTTCTAATTCCTAACATATCGCACCACCTCCTACAGAACTATTACTAGCCACTCACGAAAATTCCTGAGGCTCGCTGTAGAATAAGCCCCGCTATACCAATAGGGGCATAGACTATATCCCACGGATACTAGTTGTAGTACCCTTAGGGCCCGTTTACCTAACCGTCTAGTTCTCACATTTTGGTGGGGAAACTAGACGGTGGCGTCTCAACCAGGAACATATTCCGATAGACGTGGCAAAACTGTTTACCCTGTTTTCAACCGTCTAATATTCTTGCTGCTAGACGGTCAAAACCTGACACTGCTCAACAGGTCGTTTTGCAACCACTGTCTATCAACACCACTCATACATCATGCACGCAATCGCAAGAATAGCTACCAATCAGCTCTAATTTTTTTCTGCAAATAGCAATTTGTTCTCTCATAACCCAGAGTGAGTTCAGAGACAAAATTCCTATCCTCTGTCTGTGAGGAGACATTGTTGGTCAGTCTACTATCTCGGTTGCCGAGCACTGTTGCGAGCCGAAAGCTACATGGTTGCACACCTCCCGTCAATTAATCAAATTTTTCACACTAAACTACACTAGACAGTATAATTAGGTAAACACGCACCCATCCATTCACCCTACACACCTCCCACCGTTTAACCTTCCTTGACGGTTAGACGGCCGTCTATAGGTAAACGGGCCCTAAGGCGCTACGGTAGTAAGCAGCGTAGGACACTTGGCTCTTGGTGATAAATTTACCCGCGGCGAGAATAATTCCTCAGACAACGGGCGCAACTATAATGCGACCACCCGCAACTATCGCAATACCCCAACGACTAAAATCGGTGCAGCGGTCGAAATGAAAAGGCTTATTACCACACCCCATGCTCCTAGAGAGAGGGGGGACTCAAATATACAGGCCTCAGTATTAATAGCTATTGTACTCGCCGATTCATAGGAGTATCCGGATATAGAGAAAACCAGGTAACGCCAGCGCCAAGAGATTTGTTATCCGATATAGTCAACAAGGTTTATGGCTACCGGATGCACTCTTTTCGGGCAAGGAAACTCCCACATACAGCATAGCCAGCTGGCTTGGCTTTAAGTGACTTTCTCTATCCGGACACTTTATGAATTGGCGAGTAGCTGTAGCTGCGATCAGTGTTCCCAACGGGCCAGCCGGCTTCGGTAAAGCCGAGCCAGGCCTGTCCGAATTCTCACAGATCTAGCCTGGCTCGAGCCTGCAGGCCTGGTTAAGCCTGAGCCTGGTCTGGTCGGGCCCGCCTATAGGTCATATAGGGTTTTTCCCGGCTGCCTGATAGGCCTATATAGCCTAGGCTGGCATATACGGCTTCAGCCGATCCACTCATAGCGAGCGGCTGCTCTGTGCCAACCGCAAAATTCACGGTAAATGTTTCCCAATTACGGAATATGATTAAAAATCAAGTAACCGTTTCGCTTATTAGCAAAAAAAACACAAAAAAATAGTAGAGGTAGTGGATTAATTAGTGGAATTGAGAGTAGAAAAATAGTTGCTGTTGGTGGATCAACTGTGTGCAGTACGACGGTGACTATTTGGAAGGCATTAATAAGTGTGGTTGACTGTAAGGGCACGTTTACCTATAGACGGCCGTCTAGCAACGGGAGACAGTGCCGACCGTCAGGGAGTGCTAGACGGTGCAAGGTGTGTAGGGAAAGTTTATGGGTGAGTGTTTACCTAAACTAGCGTTTAGTATATGGTATAGTGTCAAAATCTTTGATCAGCTAAAACAAGGTGGGCAACCATGGAGTATGCAACGCTCCTGAGCTTTCTGCAACAGCGATATTGAACAACTCAAAATGCCTCCTCGCAAACGCAAGAAAAGCTCTACCTTTATGCAATTATCAAAAGATGTTACTCCACATGTGACAGAGCCAAAACTCCAAGCAGTGTCCCGCATGATGCCTCAGGAAGCGACAGGTAGAAAGGAGGTCGGCAAAAGTATAAAGTTGGGGCGGGAGGCGGGAGGTGAGAAGAGAGAAACGAAAACAGAGGTGACAAAGGGGGAAAAGACTGGAAGCGAATCAATTGCCAGAGGAAAACTAGAACCCACCGGTACGCAATATACCAAATCCTAGCCAGCTCTATTAACAACACAGTGTATGCCTAATATGCAAGCTAATATTGATAAAGCAGATAACGAAATGGTTGTGGCCAGAAAAGCACCAAAGAAGAAATTGACAAGAAGGGGGAAAAATGTTACATTTTTGAGACAGGAACAGGGTGCGGGAATCACGACAGGGAAGAGCACAGTAGTGGGAGAGAGGGTGGAAGAGCAGAAAGAGAGCCGGTGGTGGCGGAAGCTCGATACCCAGATAGTCAAGCGAGCACATCTGGGGTCAGATTTTGTAAGGGAATACGAGGAGGAGCCAGACTCGGAGGAGCAGGAGGAGGAAGAGAAAAGGTACGAGGAGGAAGAGCAGGAGCAGGAGCAGGAGCAGGAGGTGAAAAAGGAGGAGATGTGAGAGGTGAAAGGAGGGCCAAAGGAGTACCAGTTTGCCAAGCACAAAGAGGAAAAGGATGATAATTGGGAGGAGGAAGAGGAGGATGTGAAGGAGATAAGTGCAAAGAAGTGAATGGGGCGCTACAAGTGGTCGGAGCAATTGACGGATACATATGGTCAGATCCTTGTCGATATTATCCGAGCTGGTCGGCGCTCAGATAGTGGATTCAAAATGCCGGTTTGGGCAGAGGTTTGCTTGCGTTTGAAGAAGAAGTATGGCCTTCAAGCCTGTACTCTGACACCCAAGCATTGCAAGGACAAGTATGATAATGTAAGTAGTGAAAAAGGAATCAAGAGCAAGTGGGGCTTTCAAAGCTGATACAGAGGAGAAAATAGCTTAGGCGACTATATAATGTGTGGAATCAGCTTCGGAATCGTTCGGGTTGGACCTGTGATCAAAGAACCAGTGAACTGCATGCCTCTGAAGCAGTTTGGGCAGAGGAGATTCGCCAAAACCCAAAAGCAAAGAAGCTTCACAGTGCCTCAATGCCTAACTGCTAGGAGTTAGAAGAGATTTTTACTGGTAGTATTGCCTCTGGAGAAATGGCATTCCCCGGAGGAGATTTAAAGGAGAGATTTCCGGGGCAGTGGAAAGAAAGAGAACCAACAGGAAGCAAGAGACTGCCTAAAGCGCAAGATACACCATCGAGTACAAGACAACCGTCTAGAGCTATTGAAGAATTTCGTTCATCTCAAGGGGCTACATGTTCAAGTATTAGGCATGCGGTTCGACAAGTCATGGATACCTACCGAGTAAAAGTAGAATGGACACGGGAAAAAATTGATATAGGCCTTGATCTTTTTAAGGAGGAAGCAATGGAAGAGATCTTCAATGAATTGGAAAATGATGCTGATTATCAGGAGCACTGGCTGCCCAGACAAATTGCGTAACAACTCTATATTTTTCTCTATGTATATCCAAAAGTATGTATTTGAATAAATTCATTACTATATTTAAGTTGTTATATTATGGCTTCCCCCAGTGTTGCCTCTCCTCCCCCAACCTCTCTGACAGCCTGCCCTTTTGACATCTGCTTCAGCCTTTCATTCCTTCGATAAATAGCGAGCTCGGTGAGAATTTCCTCAACGATGGCAAGCCAAGAAGAAATCTGTCGATAACCGTTCGTAAGTAGCATAACTTTAGGTCTATGGGATCACTAGTGATCTAGATATACATCTTGGATATGGTTTTCGGAATGATTTCCATTATATCGGCCCTCCGGCTCCCATCTATGGCATTGGGTTCTGCATCTCTGTCTAACATGATCCTTAAAAATCCCTTTCTATATTTCTTTGTTAGACTAACGGAGATGCTATGCACATTGAGGAAATGATTCTCAACTTCACTGCTAATGAAAGGCCTTCCTCTCAGGAATAACAGCATGTTTGGCATCTCCTGAGCAATTTCTTCCAGGGGCGAGTAGGAAACTATAGAGGACCCTGAAGGACAGTTGGAAATGCCAGCCCCCGAGATGGTGGAAACAATGAGAAATCATTTGAATAGAGACAAAGACGGCACAGAATGACGGCCGAGGGCGGGAGACAAGTGAGGACCATAGGTGATGGAGGAGGACTGTTGTATGCTATTCTCACTAGCAGAAGCTCAGGTTCAAGTTAGCCAGTATGTATACATGTAGGTGACAAAATACAAACCATCCATGAGTCACAGCTAGTCTAAATAACTGCTTCTGAAATGCTAAAGCAAAACTCTAAGTGTGGAAAAATATAAGCTTGTTGTAAGAGAGGAGAAAAAATGCAAAAATGAATTTTTCTAATGCCCCACTTACCTATGCATTGAACATTATACTGTTCGTAAATAAGATTGATATTGGATCCACATTCGCTCAGCCATGTGGTCTCGCTCTACCACTAATTTGCACTATTGCTTTGGTTGAGTTCAATAGGATGTCCGCCCACCTGGCCATCCAGCGGGGAAACCAAACCAGGTTCCGGTCTTCCTTGGGGTATATCTGTGTCCTGGGTTGAATCCTGATCGGCTTCAATATAGAAATCATCCTCTTTGCCATTTGCCAAAATCCGAATAAAATTATGTAGTGCACAAAGAACCAGAATGAGCTTCTGCGGTAAATCGAATGAGTATTGTGGAGGGGTGTCTAAGATCCAGAATCGCTTCTTGAGAACTCCGAAGATACGTTCATTGATATTGCGCAATTGAGCATGTCGTAAATTGAACAGCTGTTCATTGGTTTGGGGTTGCTGTGATGCTAGGGCTTGCTCTCGCAGGTGGTACCGGACGTTTTTATACGGAACAAGAATGCCTGGACGTTGACTGTATCCACCATCTGCAAGAGATATATTAGTTGATCAAGGCTGGGGAAATGATGGGTTCTGTTCTAGTGCATACCTAAGTACCCGGGCATCATGCGCCGACCCTTCCCAACCTGATAGTACATAAAAGAATAGGAGATCTAGTGTGCACCCAGCAAGTACATTTTGGGTAATAATGCCCTTCCGATTGCGATATGGTCCTTTCTCTGCCGGTGGCAAAAATGCTGGTACATGGGTACCATCTATGGCACCACAGATATTGTGGAATTCGCACAGTTTGTTCCAGTCGTGCTCTGTTCTCGTAAGCTGAGTAGGAATTTCGTTTCTTGGAGGTTTTACAAAATCATCGTAAAGGGGAAGCAGGGCATATAGTACACGCTTAAAGGTTTTGCTGATTGTTCATCCAGAGTGCTGAAACCGTGTTTGCGCATCCCGATTGGATGAATTATCGCCGACCATCCAAAGAAAAATTATCACCATCTCCTTAATACTCATTGAAGTATTTCTCTGACGAATAAGGCGTTGATTCAGTTCTATCCATCGAACCAGCCGCCGAAATGTCATGCGCGGCATTTGAGTTTCTTCAAAAAAGACCGTATCATGCCCCTCCATCAGCTCGGTCACCCAAGCCTTTCCTTGAAGTCTCGAATCATGTCTTCGAGCTCGGCCTCCTGTCAGCGACTGGTATTCACTGATCGTGCAAAGAAACAAGGGCTGATTTGTGGCGATTCTTCGCCGATTGTGGTTAGGAACGCATCAGCAAAAATAATACCTTGCGTTCCGTGCATTCCGTGCGTCTGACGCACCTGACGCCGGAACGCTAATCGCGAATCAGGACGCAACGTCGGATCGACGTGGCGTCCTGACTTTGCGTTACTTGGCGCCATCCGTCCTGACGCCATCCGGACTCGGACCCCTACGTCCTGTGCGTCCTGACTGCGGCTGGTGCTCCGCTACTCCGTCCTGACGCCGCCTCATCCAGGACTCTCCCGTCATGACGTCGCCTGATCTACGACTCTCCCGCCCTGACGACGTCTGATCTACGACTCTCCCGCCCTGACGACGTCTGATCTAAGACGCTCGTGCCCAGATGCCGGTTTCTTCTCACCGAACGTCAGGGCTTGTGGATCTTACCACCTCTCGTCCCGATTGTTTCTTCTCCTGCCTCCCTCGTCCGGATCCCACGATCCTGATCTCTCCCTTCCTGACGTCTGGTCTGTTCTTCCTGATCTTACCCCCTATACATGCCG
>Ga0307517_10002324_pt1 | contig 30684 bp, 42 predicted proteins | sample 23_EM_MG_FD_194515 | JGI IMG/M metagenome (GOLD analysis project Ga0307517, IMG submission 194515) | Populus trichocarpa ectomycorrhiza microbial communities from riparian zone in the Pacific Northwest, United States - 23_EM | ecosystem: Host-associated > Plants > Roots > Unclassified | place... | reverse complement strand
AAAGTTAGCAGACCCCCCCCCCCCCCCCCCTCTCTCTCCCCTTATGCACTTTTGGGAACATCACATGAAGTCACCTTCATTAGATAAGCCAACTTGGGCTTTCTCCTCCCCCTTGTCCTCTTTTCTTGGGGTAAGTAGGTAAAAACTTCACTTCGTTCAAGGGGGCTATTAACCCCCAAGCACCCACCAGACGGTCTGACCTCTAGGATTTGACCATTCAAGATAAGGTACGCGCAGCCCGCATCCAGGCAGTTGGATGGGCATTTCTGAATACAACAATAACCTAGTTCTCCCTCCCTCTCTCCCTTCATATAGAACTAACCAAACAAACCCCGAAAGAGAAAAAAAAAAAGTGCTACACGATAAGCAAGAACCCATCCCACCACTCTAACTTATGAGTTTAGAATCCCCGTCACGATAGGTCACTCGTGCTATGAGACCCCACCACAGACAATTACAAAAAAAAGGGGGGGAGTGGAAGGAAACGGTGACTATTCCGATAACCACCCGTACTTGTCTTCGTTCAGTTGCCGTGTAGAATACGTAATTAGCCAAAGTACGCAGCCAAACCAAACAACAACCAAATTCCTCAACAGAAACATCCCCACGGTAACTCAAGTACTCATTACAACGGGCATACCCGACCTCGCCACCAGGTTAAAAAAAAAAGGTAATGGGGTCGTGAGAAATTCACGATTTAGTTTGTTAGATATGATAATATTATTATGTTGGTTTGTGATACTCTTCTTAACTTGCCCCTGCTAAGAGTAGGGGAGGGGTTGTGGGATTCCGCTATCATACCCGGCCATATACTTCGTGAGGATATAATACTATATAATATTACACTCTCCCCGCAAGGCTGGATATATTACTTATACAATGGGGTATAGTATCGCATCATATTATCATACTTCCCAATTGATGCCGTTCCTGGTTTTGTTATGATAGTTTGATCTTATATACCTAACTTAGCGTCTAACCCAACTTAAGTCAACCTAAAGTGAGAGGAAGGAGGAATGCACGTGCCCTGCCCTGTCATGTCCTTATAAAACGAGGTCCGGTAAGATAAGTGCTTTGAGTGAGTATTCGCTGTTATATCCATCTAGTTGATTAGCCACCTGAGCAGCACCAGGGTAGGAAGGAAGGAAGGACTCACGATATTTGATATCGCCGCCATGGCCTCCTGACCTCTTTCTCACTCCTCCGATTTACTAATTTATCTATTCATGTTCTCGCCGTCACACCAATTCAATCATATTATTATCCATAAGATACCAGAGCTCTAACGTGCATTTGCTATAGAATTAACCTAACCGGAATAAAAACACATACAAAAAAAAGAAAAAAGGAGGTATGGTAGGGACAACAGGTATACAGGTAAGATAGGTAGAAGCAAAGAAAACCCCCCACAAAAAACGAAATAGACTAAAGTAAAAATACAAAATGAGCAAGTATACATTATCGCACTGGTGCTGCGCTGGTCGAGTTAAGCTATACCTATCAGTATGTACCATACCATACGAGCACCAGTGGCAATGACAAATAAGGGGGGGGAAAGAAAGAATGGAAAAACTTTGATACAGACAGTAACGGTTACTTATACTAGCCCACCAACGCTATCTCACCCCACCCTCTCTACCCTACCCGTGTAGCCCCCCCTCCCCTTAGCTATACTTCTTGCCAACCCACTCCATTGGCCGGATAGAACAGAGCAGAGCAGAACAGTCAGACCAGACCGAATCCCTTAACTTAATAAAATTGAAAGGGGAAAGAAAAATAGGCAAGACATGACTCCCCGGACCCAAACGAACAAAACAAACAGATGGAACAGAAACCCTCAATGAATAAAATAAAATAGACTTCTCATCAACAATTCGAGAAAGAAAGAAAAAGGTATGATACGGATTGATACTATAAAGTAACCCAAAGCAAAGCAACCCCTCCCAGACTATCGTATACTATTTACCTCATTACCACTACTGCTCCCCCTCCCCCCCCTCCCCAATCGGCAAATCCCTCTTTGGCGGATACCCATGCACGCGAACGCGATACAAACACGTAAAATTTGGATGCCCCCAGTTATCCACGATTCTGAATGCAACGAGGTGGCTAGTGATGTTGAGCCTGGTGAGGTCGACTGGCAATTCAAATGTCTGGACCGGGGATCCGACGGTATGGATGTCGTACATAAATTCGTGCACACGCACCCACTCCCCGCCGTTGCTGCCGCTACCCAATATCTGCGGTTGCTGTTGTCCTTTTTGTGTGTCGCTGTCCTGGCGAAACCACTCGCCAGGGGGCTTGCCCACTGCCTTCTGCAGCTCCTCCTTGCGCTCCGCGGGCACGCGGATCCAGAATTCAATGTTTTTCGGCGCGGACGAGATCTCGATCGCTTGCTGCTTGGGAACGTGGTCGATTGTAACGTGCGAGACGTAAATTGGCATGGCGAGTTTGATGCCAATGTCCCCCGAGCGCTCGGGGAAGGGCCAGCATTCGCCCACCTCCGTAGACGGGGTTATGGCCAGTGCTGGCGGTGGGGAGATCCGCGCGCCTCGGCCAAAGAGGCGCCACACGTAGTGGTGGTAGCCCTTGCCGCCCGTCCAGTCGTACGAGGGGGATGTGACGTAGGGCCAGACTGAGGCTCCGGTTATGATGGATGCATAGTCTGGTAGGGTGGCCCAGAGCTCCTTGCTACCCTGCGAGATGCGCTCAATGGCGCCCCGACCCCCACGCGAGTTGGCAAACTCTTGCGCCATGTTTCTGGCCGCCCTGCTCGCGGTTCCAGAGGCTATGGCGCTAGCTGCAGCGAGGATGGAGGACGATGCCGAGTTGAAATGTTCTGTGTTTTCTCTCCGGATTCGCCGTTGAAGCTCCTCCAATTGGCTCTCGAATTTGGACTCGAAATCCGGCAAGAAGGTTTCCACCTCCCATTTCTTGTGATACCTCTCCGCCTCTTCCTGGACCATGGCCATCACAGTCCCCTTGCTTAGAACCACACCGCCCGGCTTCCCATCCCCCCCCACACCATCTCCCGCAGAAGCATGCTTTTCAATCAAATCCCTTAGTTTGTCCTCATTCCCTTTTATGAATGCCTCCCAACTGGGTATCTTCCCAATTCCGTCGGGACCTGTCTTTGCGATCGCATCCTTAAAATGCTTGGGAAATATCTTGGAGAATACATCCTGGAGACTGTCCTTGAACTCGTCGGTGAGCTGAACCTTCCCGTTCGGACCCAAAGTAGCAACCATTTGTTTTGGGAGGGCATCTTCGAAGGACTGCATAGCTTCATTCCGCGCCTTCTGCAACGCCTTGAAATCTGACAACTCCTGATCTAACGCCTGCTGTGCCGAGTAGAGCTTATCCAATTTCCTCTTGTTGTCTTCCAACAGTGCATTCTGTAGATCCTTAACAGTATCCAACGTATTCGAAAGAGAGTTGATCTCATTTTTGATCTTATCTCTATCAGTGGATGATTCCATCTCAGCACTAGTTAGAGAACGCTCCAAGACTGATAACTCCTTCTCGAGAACTTGGCGATATTTAGTCTCAAAACTCGAAGCAAGGTGTCCGAAATTACCCAGCTCCTTCTCGACAGTGTGGAGGCGATGAACAAGTTCATCGACATTTCTTGGAGCTTCAGAAGGGGGAATATAAGTGAAAATAGGGCCGCCCCTCTGCCAACCGAATTGGAAGTCGTAGGAGGTTACCAGATAGTGGGTAATGATCGTCGCGAGAAAACAGACAAGGAGTGTTTTAATGACCCCAGAGATCGAAACCCCAAGCCATCGTTGCCACAAGAAGTCGACGAATCCAAAGTAATTGAAGGGCACATCATCAGAATCAGTATCGTCATCTCCACTGCCATATCCTCCTTCATCCCCATCACCACCACCACCCTCGTCACCTCCGCCACCCCCAGCATTCTTTGTACTTTTCGCCGCCTCTCGTTCCCTCTCTAGCAATTCCCTCTGCTTCTGTCTAGTCAACCTTGCATTATCAATCTCTTGCTGCAATTTTTCCTTTTCCAACTCCCTTGCTCTCTTGCCCGCCAGCGCCCTGGATGAATCTCCTATCTTCGATTGGATAAATTCAAGGGAAGTCGCCGGAATTCTGCTATCGGTACCCCTAGCTTTTCTCCCTACGGGCTGACTGGGGGGCGGGACTAGTCTCCTCCCCGCGGGAGCTCGCCTCTGTGCCACTTCTTGTTCCTCAACCTCAGACTCTTCAGTTTCACCAAAGCGCCTCGCCAAATTCTCGGAGACCTTCTTCCCGAGCATAGGGTCCAAGTCATCTTCCGAACCGTACGAGCGATTAAAACCAAGAGTAGTATCGACCCCGACAGAGGAACGATCGGAAATTTCTGTTTTCAATATCCGAGTCATGTTAGCAAGTGCGCGAGCCAATTTGCGATAGTGAGCGAAAACGCTTGAGGGTGAGAGGGTGAGGATGAGAAAGAGCTTCTGGAAGCGAAAGTTGGGAGAGGGACATTTTAAACGTCCAGAACATTCTGAGGGAGCGGGATGGCGCATAGAGTGAAACTTACCAGACTGTTGTCTTCCATTCGCTAATGGCGGCGGTGGCATAAGGTCTATTGATCTTGCTGTAGGAGGACCTTGACCTAAATCTGATGCAACACTACGACTTCTCAGCGACCTAAGTCTAACATCCTTCATTGTCGCCTGGATTTCAGCAGCATCGAGCTTCCCCCCAGCCCTCGTTGTTACCCCTCCCCTCTTCCCCGTTGTGGATGTCTGGGCAGTGGTGGTGGCAGTGGTGATGATGGTCGGGCCTAACCTTCTGCTATCCTCCTCATCTTGAAACCCCTGCTCATCCTGCCCATCCTCCTCCTGCTCATCTTGAGGCTGCTCGCCAGAAGCCTTTTCCCTCTCCCGTTCCTCCGCTCTCATTCTAGCCTCTGCCGCGTCCTGCTTCTGCTGCAACGCCACAGCCATAGGCACCCTCGTATCGGCCAATTGAGGAGCTTTGGGCATGTTGCTATGCGGAGAACCGTACGAATAACTACTTTTAGTAGGGATAAATGGCATAGCCCGTTGATCCTCATCGGCACTAACCTTCCGACTACCAGACCGCCGACGGTAGGTTGAAGGCGGAGTTGCCGTGAACATTTTTCCTTTAACCAGCATCATTTCCTGTTAGTCTTTCGTAATACTTCCCTAAGTAGAGATTCTCTGTTGAGTCTAGTAGCTATCGTTGCCCGGCCGCCTTAACGCGCGAGCGCAAATCGCAGAACAGAGGGGAGGAGGGTGGGGAGGAGGGTATACGAAGGGAGGTGGTGGAGGGGGCAGGAGGTGGGTAGAAGAGTCTGCGACGAACCGAAAGAAAAAAAATCAAAAGCTTCTTTTGTTTTAAAATGGTATACCTGTAGTAAAAAGATCAACTGGCGGAGGACCAATGCAGCTGCGGGTAAAGTGTTGGAATATAAAGGGCGGGGGGTGTAGTGAGTTGTGTGATAAAAGGTTGATTCAAGTCCGACGCGTTCTAGGGTTTGATGAAAAGACGGGTTTCTTTGTTCTATGATATAAACAATAGCGCAGCATGAGAAGAAAGCCTTAGCGCAGCATTCTTTGGTCGCAGGAGCGATGGGGTGTATTCTGAGTGTGTGTGGGAAGGCGATAGGGTTGCGATGATGAAAGATGGCGGATTGTAGTGTGGGTGGGTGGGTTTAAGTCAAGTCGTGATGGTAACAGACAGTGAGAAGAGAGAAAAAAAGAATAGCTAAAGAGGCTAGGGTTAGAGAGATGGACTGGATGGATTGATGGAGATGGGAAGGGATGCAGTTTCTTGTACTGGGTGATGATTTATTATTATTATTACTTTCAAGGGGGAGGAGGTGTTGTTGTGATTGGAGGTGATGGACCTTCGATATTTCGTTCCGTTCGTTTCGTTTCGCTTCGCTGTTCGTTGTTGGTGAAGGAGGCAAAGGTACGCTATCACGAGTCAACGTGGAAAGTTAACGTAGGAGTGTCTTGCTCGTTGTCGTTGTCCTCTCCCAATTCGGATTGATTCGTTGTCTCCCTCGCCTCCCCACTGCCAACGAGATGCCGGGTTTTGGGGAAGTCGAGATGCTTTTGGTGGTGATACAGAGCTTAGCTACCCTTGGTTCACGACAAAGGAACCTTAACTCGAGCAATGCCAGATCGAATTACCCGAGTGGTGGTTGGCGATGCTCAACCTCTATTTGATCGATTGAAAGCGGTCAACTCGATGATAAGCCCCCACTACCGAAGCACCGGTGGGGAAACATTGTTTACAACAAAATCATTGGGGCAGAGAAATAATGTCTTTGTCCCCTCCGCAGAGCCCTGCTCGGAGAAACAGAATCACGCACACACATACCGGTATAGGTAAGCAATGAAGCCCGGTCCCTTTCCCTCTGGTGAACTCTCAAAAGCCCCCATATCAGTGTTATTTATTGCCTTTCAAAGGGTGAGAAATGACCAGAAAATATAGGGGCTGGACAACCCCGTTCCCTGGTGCCGATATGTAGAGGAGTCTCTGGACCAGTAGACACTGATAACTACTAGTAGAAAGTGTCTTCTCGGGGAATAAAATGAAAAAACGAAAAAACACCCCTGAGGGAAGTGGGGGAAGGGAAAAAAACCCGGTGGGAAGCCAGGGAAGGGAGAGAAAATTGGGCGAAAGTGAAAAAAGGGAAAACAACAGGGAAGTGAGGGGGATGGGAAATAAAAAATAAAAAGATAAGCCGTGTGCAATTCTAGTTCTCTATTCGGACCACTGCTCGGCTGGAGGATTTTGCTTTTCACGCCAAGCGGGTGAGATTATCCCCACTTTTCCAGATATGTCAATCGAGTGATATCAAAAGCATTTCAGGTCAAGTTATGATGCAGATATTTTTCCATCAACAGGAGCACTAAACCTGATACGAGAGCCAGGTTGTGAGGCAATGCACCTGTTGATGTTTACTAACCAACACCTCGAGTCATGTGAGAGCTTTACAACTCTATGAGTTGAATCCACCAATCAAAGAAATACGGTGATCTTGCTCACGCCTCTTTAGCACGATGTAGGGAAATTCGGCACTGCAGGAGATATCGTAGCCTTTGAGAACGATCTGCGCTGCATATTTGTTAGCTGCCATCCAGATACCCTTTGAAATAGAACATCTTACAAAAGAAACCAGAAGAAACATCCAGCAGTCTGTTCGCTGAAACCTCTGCTCCGTCCGCTGAGACCCACGGCCCATTCTCCCACCAATTTGATCGAAACTAGATTTCATCTGCCTGCCTAGGTGGTCCACTTCTATCTTCTGTATATCAATATTCTCACTAGCCAATCAATAAAAGCTTTTGATTAGAGTGGGATTTGTTTGTTTCTTTTTAACCTTCTTAAGATTGATGACTTTTGCAGCGACTGAGACCTCGCGGGGGAGCTCCGGTTCGGTATTCAAGTCAGATGGCTTGGGGGTCGGTGTTTCAGTGTTCGGATGGGGGCCGGCATCGAAAAGTTCAAATCGTATTCCTTCTAACTTGCATAGTTAGTATATACAAACAACTCCCATCATCAATGATTAAAACTTACCGTATTCACACCAGAACCACTCACATGGGGGTACCGTAAAACCTGAAATAATTGAGAACCTCGCTGGGACCTTGGAGTTGCCTCTCCTAGTAAGGTCTGTCTCAAGTGAGGGCTGAAGGAGAATCTTCTCGTTGTGTTTTGTCCCACTAATCCAAAGCCGGAATTTCTGGACGTCCTAGCGTCATTCTCAACTATGATATCTCGGTTTTTACGGTAACTGGAAGCCGCGAGCAGTACGAGCTACTCTAGGGGAAAACATCGTTGGGGTGGTAGGAGGACTCTAACTTAGTACCAGGGTAGAGGTGCGGTGTCGGGAGAAGAAATAGCGTTAAGAGAAGAAGTGGTGGTGGAGTTCAGATTTGAAGGGGCTACGGCCCCAGTCATATGGAGAACCTCTACTAGACTGCCCATATTCAGGTAACATCAGGCACGACCACCATTCCATATCAATACGATTAATGACATCATTCCGCCCATGACACTCACCCTCTTTAGCCTTTCGTGGTGCAGAACCAACCACAGCCCAATCCCGAGTGGGATTCCACGACTGTCGCTTAATCATCAGCTAGAGTGCTTCAATCCCATCAGGCATTCACCACCCCACCAGCACAAATCCCCCACCCTTCGTACCCGCATATCCCCACCTCCGCCCCACTTCAGGTAAATGCCATCAACATAAAAACCCCACCCTTCCCCAACAAACACGACAATGACCAACCCCCTCTCCGGAAAAATAATATTGATAACCGGTGCCTCGCGGGGTATCGGCCTCTCGATATCCCAGAAATTCGCCAATGCTGGGGGGTGCCTAATCCTAGTATCCCGCACCAAGTCCCACCTAGATGCCGCGCTGTCTACACTACCACCCGGAGGCGAGCACCAGTCTATCGCGGGAGACGTTGGGGATCCAGAGTTTTGGGAGGAAGTTCGGGGAGGGTGTGGGGTATGCTTGCTCCCCCAGCTAGTAACGGCAATGGTGAGGAGGAGGGGGGGGGGGAGGGCAAGAGCTGATGGTAGTGGGAGTATGGTAGAAAAAGTTAGATGTCCTCGTGAACGCTGCCGGAATCACGCATTACAGTCTTCTGATGGCGACAAAATCGGAGACGATACAGGAAGTTATCAGGACGAACCTGATGGGGTCGGTGTTAGGGTGCAGGGCGGTATTGAAGGGGATGATTAGGGCCCGGAGTGGTTTGTCTATCTCTGCTCTACTGGGAGGGGAAGGCCGCTTTGGGGGTGGGGCTAATATGGTTGGCTGGTGATGTGGAAAAAGGTTGTATAATTAATATTTCGTCGGTACTGGGGATTAAAGCTGGCGTGGGATCTGTAGCTTATGCCGCCAGTAAGGCCGGTGTTATCGGTAGCCTCCTTTCCCCCCTCCCCTTCATGTTCAACCCCAGCTAACCATGCCAAAACCAGGGTTAACAAGGTCGTTAGCAGCTGAAGTGGGCAGCAGCGGAGTGAGAGTTAACGCAATTCTTCCAGGGTATATTGATACGGATATGACGAATGGTTAATCCCCCTCCACTGTGCTAGCCACTAACAAGCACTGTATTAACAATAACAGGCATGACAGAAGGAGCGCGGGGGGGCGCGTTAGGGTCCACGCCGATGGGGAGGATGGGCACCGCGGAAGAGGTCGCAGACGCAGCAATGTTTCTAGCACTGAATAAGTTTGCGAATGGGAGTCAAGTCGTGCTTGATGGGGGGCTTTCGGCTACGTAGTTTAGAGGTTTGGCATGGGAAAGTCCCAGACTGATCCTAGTATATAACCCTAGATTTGGTAAATACCTGAGCAGCGAGCTCTATCAGTGACAGGGCTTTGTTCCCAATGGAGAAAGTAGAGCTCGTCTACCCGACTATAAGAGACGATCCACCCTGAAAGCACGCAAATACTTTTCACTGCCAGCTTCCGGTCCAATCACCCCCCACCAGTTATTGTGTCCACAGATCGAGTGACAAAGCATGAACACTCAAATCGACAAAAAAATCACAAGAACCCCATCAACCTCTTCAACTTTCCAACCTTCAAACTCCACGCCTATTAACCAATTCATCCCAATTACACACTACTTCACGAACGTGACATCAAAATCAGACCCGCCATAAATTTCCAACCCCACCCTTCCGTTGGGCCCAGATTTACGGATATCCGGTTTACTAGGCGGGATACATGCTAGTTCTGCGGATGCCAGCGTGCACGGTAGAGTTATAGCAGCAGTAGTAGCAAATCCAAAACGCAAAATTCACCGAGAGCTCTAGGTGTAAACATCTGGGATGGACGGGAATATTTTCCTGTCAAGGTACGGAGAAACGGAGGTTTGAAGTATTATAGTCGTCCCGTGGATCGTGGGCAACAGTTGCTGATACTGGGTGGGCATGGGTAGGTTGGTGCAACCCCCGATTGTGCCGTCTATTTTAAGCACGATATTGGTACCCATCCTTTGATATGAGCTAGATGGTATCATACTTGTGAAGATGTAGACTACCCGAGTAGAGTAGCACGAAAGGTGCCCTGAGCCGCAAGTAAGCCATTCCCGACCTTAACGGTTACAATTGGTTGATCCCCCCGCACTAGCCCCCACTACCCAAATAAGGTTTTAAGCCCCATCCTGTCGACGCAACCAGCCTTTGAATTGTCGGGAACCATGGTGATCAGCTTCCCACCTCACCTCGCCTCGCCTCGCCTTATCATTACTATCATACCACCACCCACCGTAAATAAACAGAACGGATAGAAAGAGAGAAGAAAAAAACCACAGGGTAAATTATCATACTTGAAAGAATGTCGGTCCCAGGCCTCCAACTCTCGGAGCTCCCGATCGGCCAGCCCTTCTCAAACTTCACGGCGCAAGACTCCACGCCGGTGGAGCCGCTCACGGAAAAGACATACGAGATAGCCAAATTCCGGGAATGGCGGTTCGAGGTTGCGTTTGGCGCCACCGTTGAAGTGAAGGTATGCCCGTCCCCAGGGTGAAAGGAAAAGAGGGAATGCTGATGAGAAATCCTAGCTCTTAAAAGGCAGCGCCGAAATCTTCGGCACGGAGCTCCCGATCGGCCACAAATTCACCTTCATGGGGACCAAATCCGCCATCTTCACCTGGCACGGCTGCACCCTTGAGGTTCGCGGTAGTCCCAGCGTCGAGTACACAAGCGAGGAAACGCCCATGACAGCATACACAAATCTGCACTTCGCCCTGGAGAAGCAGCGCGGGCTGGCGGGCGAGTCGCCGACGGTGCAGGGGCCAAGGGTGATGATCGTCGGGCCGGAGAATGCGGGGAAGACCTCGCTCGTCAAGATCTTGACGGCGTACGCTGTCAGGCAGGGGCGGAAACCGGCCGTTGTGAATCTGGACCCGAAGGAAGGGGTGTTGAGTCTCCCGGGGACACTGAGTGCCACAAGTTTTAGCACAATAATGGACGTCGAGGAGGGGTTCGGGAGCAGTCCTACCAGCGGACCGAGCCCCGTGCCTGTGAAATTGCCGTTGGTGTACTATTACGGTCTGGAAACGCCGGAAGGGAATACAAAATTATACAAAGCACTAGTGTCGAGAATGGCAGTAGCCGTATCCTCAAGGCTTTCAGAGGATGACGAAAGTACCCTCCCCTCCCTCCCCCTCCTTCTCCACAAGCGAAGCTAATATAAAACACCCCAAGACCGCTCCTCGGGTATAATAATCGACACCTCCGGCACCATCAGCCAAACCCCCACCGGCTACGACCTCCTGTACCATGCCATCTCCGAATTCTCCATCACAACTCTGGTAGTCCTCGGCAGTGAGCGGTTGTACAGCGACATGCTCCGGCGCTTCGAAGACCGCCCAAACCACCAGCACCAACCCCCCCCAATTTCTATAATCAAACTTAGCAAGTCCGGTGGCTGCGTCGACCGCGACGACGCCTTCCTCCGCGCTTCCCGCGAGCGCTCCATCCGCGAGTATTTCTTCGGCGAGCCGAAGAAGCGTACACTGAGTCCCTACACTATGACCGTCGGCTTCGACGACTTGAACATCTGGCGCGTGGGCGAGGCGAGTACGCTCAATTCTAGCTTGCTACCCATAGGTCATGGTGACGAGGAGGAGGAGGGCGGGGGCGGTGTTGGGGGACAGGCATTGTTGGTCCAGGCAGAGTGCTCGATGCTATTGCAGCATTCGGTCGCTGCGGTTTTGCATGCCGAGATTGGGGATGAGGTGCGTGCTTTGGCCGAGAGCTCGGTGATGGGGTTTGTTTATATGTAGGGCTTTCTTCTTCTCCTCCCCCCCCGGCTCTCACATCTCCCCTAGTGCCAGTGGGATTATGAGATATGCTGACCGTGGTGATGATCGGGTCGAATAGTGCATCCGTCGATGAACAAAAGCGATATATGAAAATCCTCGCTCCGATGCCCGGAAGATTGCCGCCGAAGCCGTTAGTCGTATCCTCTTTCCCGGAACCTACTTTCAGTCTCGTTGGATGAAGTGAAAAATATAAATGTACAGTATATAAATGCAAATATATATTATATTATATAAACAAAAACAAGAAAACTCATGCTTCGTGGTCAATAGGCCATCTTGCACCGTGTACGATAACTCGATTACTGAAGTAATTTAAACCCTTTCATACACAACACTGGCGCCAAGTTTTTTCCGGGCGAAAAAGCGCTATATCGTGGCTAAAGTACAGAAATGACGGAAAGAGTCCCGTACCCAAACATGAAAACGACGATGGCCTGCACACATATTTTTATGATACACGGAAGCACAGAGGAAAAAAGTAATGACATCTCGCAACTAAAAAACCAAATACACGACGCCTCTATGCCGTATCCATAGCCATTCCGGAAGTCTAACTACGCACCCCTGCTTAGTTACTAGCCCTGGGGATAGAAGGTTTGGAAGAAAGATAGAAAAATACCAGGAAGAGGAGATGTTGCAAACCCTTCCCTTGCACAAAACTAGTCGTAATAGGAGGAACGAGAAAAAAAGAGGGGAAGAAAGGGAGGAAGAAAAAAAAGGCCAGATTGCTCACTCCCAAACTCTGGGTATTAGGATCGTCCCACGGTTCCGAAGAGAAAAATTCACAGGAAGTACTCCACAACCGCACCCGTATCCTGCTGTTGTGCAGCTGCATCTCTATGCTCGCTATTCTCGGGCGCAGCCTCAAAGACATTATAATAGCGCGGCCCGTGGTAGTCGACCTCGAGGACACTAGCCAGGTTGCCGCACCGGTAACAATAATTTGGTGCACTCCATACAGTAGATAATAGGCCATCAAAGAGGAGCTGGTACCCCTCTTGGCACAACTGATGAGCTCGGAGTATGTGAGATTGGTTATTAACTTCAAGGAACTTCTTGACGACTTGGGCACCAAAAGTGTATCCCGCGCCTCTGGGCGATAGTGAGAACTCATCGCGATCAGGATCTGGGTCGGACCAGACTAGGTCTGCCATGGGGCCTTCGTGGGGGATTTCTCGGAAGCGATCAATGACCTTGATCTGATCGATTGAATGGATAGAGGGTGAGAGTCCTAGAAAAGAAAAGGAAGAAAAAAACAATCAGACTACCCATAGCGGTTTGGCAGATAAGTGATCGCAGTTGGTAGTGGTGGCAAACCTCCATGAACGCAGAATATATCGTTATTGATCACAACGCTCAAGGTGAGGAAATCGAACATGTCCGTAAAATGACGCCAAACATTCGCACTCCCATACTTTCTCGAGCACTCTGTATAAAACCCGTAGCTCTGTGTAACCCCCCTACTCTCGTGATTGCCTCTAATCAGGTAAACCCTCGAGGGCCATCGAAGCTTCAGACACACCAGCAACGAGATGGTTTCTACAGAGAATAAGCCACGGTCCACGTAATCCCCAAGAAACAGGTAGTTTGTGTCCGGGCAGTAGCCAGCGATTTTGAAGATCTCCAGCATATCGAAGAACTGTCCGTGGATGTCTCCGACGACGGTTACAGGGGCCGTGATTTGTACGACATTGGATTCACTCATGAGTTGCTCCTTGAGTTTGTTGCATATCGCCTCGATGACGGATTCCGCCAAGAGCTCTTTCTTGTAGAGTCTTTCGATGCACTCATCTAAGTCGACGGAGGCTGTAAGAGGGTAACGCAATTGAGTGCGTTAGTTAGTTGGGAGATGTTCCGATGGCGTGATAGGGAGGGGAGGGGAAGATAAGAAGTTTTGAGGAGCGAAGATAGGTACCGGGTAGTCCAAGCATGTCCGGCTAGGACCCTTGATAAAGGCGCGGAAGGAGGCAGGGGAAAGATAGGTGGATGGATCGGTTGTCAAAAATAGTGGGAATCGGCTCAAAAGGTGAGAGGTGGAGGTGGGGTGATGGAGGAGGTGATGGCAGAGATGGCTGGATCGGTTGGGGGGGGGGGGACCAGGAGCGCATAGCTATCGAAGGGGGAGTGTTTTCAAGGGATTCGATGAGCATCAGGGTTGATACATTGCCGGTAGCAGGGTGAGCATTTGTCAGTGATCACTGATCAAGCGATCATCGATAGGTATTTGAGGGATGCCATTTCCAGTAATACTCGTACCGACACCTGCTATATATAATACCTTCTGCAGTAAATTCTAAATTTTACCACCATCACTGTGATCTTCGACCTTCTGTAAGTCGCTGCAGGAGTTTCCAGCCCTAGAGATTATTTTCACTACTCTCCAGTCGTGATCGACGTTGATTATTTCCATATGCAACGATAAAGCAGTGAGTGACCAAGGGACACTGGTTGCCACTTGCACTTGCACCTGCCCCCCGTGTGGGCAACACTGTAACATTGTTGTGCGAGGCCTCGTCTGTTGTTGCTGAATATTGCTCGCTGCTGCTTTCTTTATGCCAGTGTCACATAAACGATGATTGATTCGAGTCGTGGCCTACCTGCTGCCTTTGTCTATCTGTATCTGAGTGATAGCGGGTTGCAACTGCAAAAATGCATCGTCCTCCTCCTCCTTCTCTATCCTCTTCCTCTCCCTCCCCTTTCCCTTCTCCTGCTCCTGCTCCTCCTCTCCTATTTCTCCCCTCCACCTTCTCCCCCTCACCCACTTCGTCTTCTACCAGCGCGCGCAGTATCATACTTGTTATCATAGAAAGAAAGCTCCGAAACCCTCATCCCTCATCCCTCAGCCCCCTGACCGTCTGAGTGCAACCTCTATTCCTTCCACCATCATGTTTGATTTGTTTACAGCACCGTTAAATTTACTACAGATATCAATAGAGATATGTTGCTCTGCCCACCTCTTCGAGGTCGACGCAATTCCATGGTGAGATACTTTCCCCAAATATCGTGCGTTCTCGCTGGTATTCGTTCGCAAGGCTCGAGGGGTTCCTGTCACCGTGGTTGCTGCTGAAATAACGATTTGATCAGTTTACCTCTTCCCCCTGCCCTCCTGCTCTTGTTCAGAGACGTTTTCCTTTCTTTCTTTTGCTCTTTTGTTTGCCCCTCGGTATCATAAATTTCCACAGTGCCTGTTTAGCGTTCGTTTTTCCTCTGTTTTTAATCTTGTTCACTATCCCTCTGGCCTTGTTGGTTGCGATTCTTCTTCAGCCATCCAATATCAATCATCTTATTTACTGTGCACTCACTCATCTCCCACTATTATTACCCTGACGTATTCTTGACTCCCTCCCACCTTGAATATGGCATGCAGCAAGCAGAAAAAAAATAATTATTGAAAACTGCTGTTGGCACTGAGTAGCCAAAAAAACCAAATAACAAGAAAACACCCTTGCAAGAAGCAAAACCCTCTCAAATCCCTGCTACACCTCCAAGCTCTCCTACTGTTTTAAGCCATTTCATATTCGAGTTTCTAGGATTCATTGGGACTTTGGCACATTTTGATCGCCTCATAACCTAGTGGAGAATATTGGTGGGATCGAGAAGAGGAGTCGGAGGGGGAGTTAAAAAAAACGGAGCCTGGGTTTCGCTGTCTTGGCGCAAAGCTTAACGCGACTTCTCCCCAAAGTTCTTGAGCCATCTCTTTGCTTCATCTGCCCCGTCCGCCAGGTGTTCGCCAGGTCATCGTCACTAACCCTAGGTCTCCCTTTGGAGAGCTTCCCGGCCCTTACCACTGTGATCGTTCCCTTGTATTATGGACATCACTACATCCTTTCATCGGACCTGAGCTTTTGACCCGCTCCCCTCTCATACATTTCAAAAGCTTTTCTCGGGTACTATTAATTGTTCTCCTCTATTGTTTCTCATCATTCTTCTCAACCCTCTACACCCCGTTATAACCCCTTCTCCTAGAATTAGCGCTGACTATTCAACCCTCAAGTGTCCTTACTTGAGCCTTCGATTGTTCCTCTTTTCCATCCTCTCTTCCAATCACAGAATCGGGTATCATCACAGAAGCTTTCAGGATGAACATACCACCGAATCAACCACCATTCCAACCCGGAGCACCTCACTCATGGCCAGCAAACGCGCCATCGCAGAATTTTCAGTCACCCCAGCCATGCTACAATTGCGGATCTGCTGCTCATATTGCCCAGTTTTGTCCGGAACCTCGGCGACAAGTCCCTGCGTTAGTACCGTGCTATATCCTAAAGACCTCTATCAGATAATTAGCCGAACTGACATGCTGCATTAGAGGGTCGGTGAATCAACCTCCTCGCGCTCATCGGATACAGAAGAAAAGCAGCAAGCCGATCATAACCCGATACCCCCACCCCACCCAATATCCCACCACTCAACCTCCAGCTTATCAACCACCTCAGTCCCAAACTTATCCTCAGCAAGCCCAAACAACTGCTTATCCTCCACCGGCGGTTCCCCCTCAGGCGTATCCTACACAAGCATCACCAAGCCCCGTCAGTCCTTACCCACCGCAGCAACCATCGCAGCATTGGCAGCAACCTTATACTTACAATGCCCACCAGCAATGGCCGCAACCTCCGACCCAAACACAACCGCATTATACTCCACATGTGGCTGCTGCTTCTCCAGCTGCAGCGTATGGACCTCGCCAACCGGCGACATATCAGGGTTACAGTCAGCCATCCGTGCATCAATCGCAGCCACAACCTCCACCCGCCCGGCAACCACACTACAACTATCCTCAAGGAGCCCATGCATCCCCTGTCCATCCACCTGCCTCATTTAACCCTCAATTCCATCGTCCTCAGCACCAATTCAGACAAAGGCAGAATAATAGACACCGGTCTCAGCACCATGCACCATCCTTCCACCAGCAGCCCCAACGTAATGCGTCGCCTGCTCAAGTTACTCACGGTTCATCTCAGACAGCCCCACAGGCAACTGCTAACAACCGCCGTGAGCCTCCACCTCCTAAACCACCACCATGTTTTCCAAACACACAGGCCCCAACTGCTCAGTTTGGTAAATCGGGTAAAATAGGTCAGTGATATAACTTCTTGCTGGTATTTCGTAACTTATCTCATGATCCTCTAGTATACAAACCTCCGGAGCGGGTCGAAAAGCCACTGGCGGCAACCTTTGCCGAGACAGATGCCCAACGCAGTGAGATGACGGATGACCCCGAGAAACCAGCTGAACAGCGGGTCTTTTCAACCAAGTACTTTGATGCGAATGGTGCCCGCATTGACGGATACCGTATTAAGCCTGTGGAAGATGGGGAACCAGAAGATCCTGTGTGTGATTCTGTCAGAACAGGAGGCTCTATGCTGTCGCAGCCGCTAGAGTTTACTTTGCCCGATGATCCAGAGAAGAATGGGGATGTGGAATTCCAGAAAATGCTCAAGGAATTGGAAAACGAGGCCAAGATGGAAATTTACGGCTCTCTAAATGGAGAAGACAAAAAAGGCTCGGAGGAATCTCTATCGCTGGTCTCAAGGCCACTTTCGAGGGGTAGCGGCGGTTCAGGCAAAGCTTCAGAAGGTGGTAAGGAAGGGTCTAAGAAAAGGGGTTGGCATAAGAATCTCGAAGATTCGTCTCACGATGGTTCTGATGATCGTCGTGCCAAACGGCCGGCAAAGGGTAACAAGAAGACCAGGGGCAACAGCCCATCTAACATCACGTAAGTTATCCATATATGCCCTATTTTGCGAAAGTTCGCTCACCAATCCAGTCAACCAAGTGTTCCCCCACCACAACATCACCCCCTGCCGCCAAAGCCCAAGGTCCCCGGTTTTCGCGGCGGGCGTGGAGGGCGCCATCACAAACATGCTCCCTCCCCAGCTCGTCAATATCAGGTTCACCGAGAAGGTGGTAGTGGTGCAGGTAGAAGTGCCGGCCATGGGTTCTCAGGAGACCATACTAGGCCCACTACTTAATATCCATATATTCCCCCTCTCTTTTATTCTCCTATTTTATGTATATTCATTCTGCTGTCCTGCCCCACCCTTTTCTGATCCTCTTCGATATTCTTGCTCATAGTGGCACGATTGCTTCATAGATAGATCTTAGCTCACTGTCTGCTCGCTTGTTTCTACTGCACAGAGTGCTATACAGTGATGAAGATTTCACCCCTCTTCTCCCCTCCCACACTCTCACATCCCCACATACTTTTTTTTGTGCATCTTCCCCCAAGATTTATCATCCTTCCCCCTCGTCCCAACTAACCAACATCGGACTCCCTTTCCATACAATCCCGCCCCAATCACTGGCCACCTTCCTTTCCCTTCCTTCCTTCCTTCCTTCCTTATTCATTTATTTATTTGTTTGTTTTTTTGTCCTGTCTTATCTGATCGGAGTCTATCGTTGGTGATTTTGGGTCCTCTTTTCCTCTTTTCTCCCTTCTCTGCCCACCTATCTATATTTTTCTTTCTTCCCCCCCCTTTCTTTTTCTCGAGGCTTGGGTGCCCCACCTATCCACCCCAGGCACCATTTCCCCCATTCTCGTCCTCATCATTATTCACGATATATTGCACTTTAATTATCTTTTCTTCTTCTCGCTATCCTATCCTACCATGATATTACCATAACCTGGGCTTATCCCTACCTACCTACCTACCTACCTACACTACGTGAATGGTGATATCGACATCTTGGTTATGGACGTATGAAGTTTTCTGTATTAACTTACCTTGGTGTATTATTATTTTTATTTTTCCTATCTTTATTGCTATGTGCTTGTATTTTTGATAAGTTATGTATAGGTGAGTTGAAGAGAGAGGGGCGGAGGCGGCGGGTTACGATACGGTAATACCAGAGGTAAATATTATTGGCGCATAGAGCACCGTGTTTCGCCGATTTAGTCATCTGCCTATGTAATTATCGTTTGGAGAAAAAGTGTGCACAGTATGTGACGTTGCGATCCAGGAGCGGCGGCAGATATAGTATGGTCAGCAGAGCCAACTAGCTTGGTGAGTGATATCCTATGATGCCATCATCACTTGCGAACAGAGAACAACCAAGCTTGATTAAATCTAGATATATAGTACAGTACTGAATGATTCCGGCAAAAAAAGGCTCGGACTAGGCGGACAAGGAAAAAAAGAAACTGCGCCGCCCAATGCTTGCTTTTCGTGATTAATAAGGGAAAAAAGGTGAAAGCATCAGAAAAACAAGGAAAGAAGTCTAAGAGTACTTGTAGAGAGATTTGAAAAAAAAGTGAAAATAATCAAATGCGCCATTTGCCCCCAGCCATATTTACGCCGGAATCGAGGGAAATCCCGCGGTCCTCCCTTTTGCAGAAGTCGATCAATGTGCGGTCAGGATGGGGGGAATTCACCGCCCGCCAATCCTTCACACCAACTACACACCACAACCATGGTCTCTCTCCGTCGTTGTTGTTGGCGTTGCACCTCCTCCATCTCCTCTCCCTTATTGCTGGAACGATGATTTGCACCCCAGCATATCTCCACATCGTCTGCGCGCCCAGGTCTAATCACCTGCTGCTCCCTACGGAATAAATCATCACTAACCTCCACCCCGACACTACACCCCTCACAAATCCACACGCCGGCACGTTCGCACCTACAAACCTTCGCCCTTTGCACAGCCCTCTTGCTCTCGCAGGCGGTGCAGACCTTACGAAGTCTCTTCCTGAGCGTACAGGCGCGCATCCAATTTGACAAGCGCTTGTGCAGGCTTGTGTCGTAGACGCATCCCTATTGCCATCATCGATTCAATTAGCTACCTGCGGCCCGTCGCTAGTGAGAAGGGAAAGAGTGGAGAGGGGTGGTCTGGGAAGTATTACTTTACAAACAGCAGTAAAACACCTAATGCACCTCCCCACTTGCAATTCCTTCAGCGCTACCGAGAAGCGGTGGTAGCCCGTTTTTGAGGCTATAGAGCTACAGGACACAGGAGCCGTCTTCGAGTACAGGTTTTTCCAGTGCGCCCTGGATGCCGCGAAGAGGCTTTGCTGCGCGCTCTGCGAGGTCAGGGAGAGGTTTATCAGGTCGTCTTGGTTCACGTGTGTCGAGAGGAGGGAAATTATGGGGTAGGGTGTTAGGAGGGGTTCCATTTTTGGCCTCTGCTTTTGCTCGTCTTGGGAGGACTGGGAGGGGCTGTGTTGGAAGGAGTGGGAGGCGGGAGGAGGGAGGTGCGTTTGATATCAAAATCGAATTGTCGAGAGAGAGGTAGAGGAGAGGCGCACGCGTAGTGGGACCTCAGCTAGAAGGCAAGTATAGTATAGGCTGGTAGCTGCGTAGTCTGCCGCAGGCACAATATATATATATATACGCAAGCAAGGACCAAAGGGATGAAGGGGGGATAGAAGGGGGATCAAGTACCTTTATAATAAGTAAATATAATAGAACCAAAAATTTAATAATAATGAAAGCTCCAACCCCTTCGCCATCCGTCACCCGCCATCGTAGGTTTCATTACCCACTATATACCCACTGCATCCTACAGCCTTACCCAGTAGTGCGCAGCACAGAAACCGGACGGCATAATACCTTCCTCACGATACCCGTACCTATGATGCCTTCATGCATACAGGTATCACATCCCTCCCATATTATTAATTAAAAAATAAAAAGAAGAAAAAGAAAAACCCCAAAAACTCAAGGCCCAACCATCGTTTGAGTACTGTACTGTACCTTTCCCTACATATAAAACTAGGATACCGGTATTATACCCGCAAGACAAGACAAATATAAACCTCACAAGGACCCCCCCCCAAAAAAAAAGTCATCGGTATTACGGAAAAAATAATTTACTGTAAAAAGTCATGTGTGCAACACAAAACCGCATACAACCCCACCAAACGATCATTCCTTTACCTACAAACCAACCTCACTTCCCGTACCGTACAAGTACGAGTACAATAAGCTGCGCAGTACCGTAAGGGAAAAGAAAAGAAAAGAAAGAAAGAAAGAAAAATGGGGAGGGAAAATAATGTCTCACTTACCTAAACACACAACATCGCACACTGCGGGTACCCCCCCCCCTCCGCCACAGAGCTCCTCCAAGGTTGGAAAGAGTCGGTGGGGCGCCACGGCGAGTGATTGGCGGTGATCCCTTGGGTGGTGGAATCATCATAATATTATCCAGGTATATCATACGCTAGGCTACCTATAATATCATGTCCACGCTCCGTGCGAGAGTGTAAAAAAAAGAATCGTGGGGATTTTTACTTCCTGGCCGGCGTATCGCCATGGCATGTATGGTACGGGTACCGTACTGTACGTACGCTACGGCGGCTTGGGCACGGGTATCGTGGGTTGGGAACGGCACCGTATTACCGGTACGGTACGAAAGACATTTGTTAGTTAGTATCCATACTAGTAGCGCTCAAGCGACGGCCAACCCCCCCCGGGAACGTGATGATTCATGTTATGCCATCACAGCTGAATGAAAGAATAAATGGATGGATCACAAGGTCGGGGAAAAGAGAGCCCTATAAGTGTTTTATTATCACGGTTTATTACACGGGTATGTCGGATTGGATTGTCTTGATGGGTGGAGATGGATCGGGAGGACAATCCAACTCCCGAAGGGAAGGGGCTCCCGGTTCGTAACTGTACCGTAGTGCTCTAGACCCCCTGCACGTGGCTTATTACATAATTACTGGTGGCGTGTGAGCTCAAGTGCTTGTTCTCCCATACGGTATCATAGCTGGGACGCATGCGCTCAGGTGATCGGGGATATATATATTTTACTCGGCCAGATATTACCGGTATTGTCGTTAGAAGAAAAAGTTCTGTCAGTTGAGTTCAGCCCAGAGTGCAGTACCGGTAAGTAGAGAGAGCGTGGGGGCCAGTTTCAAGATACCAACAAGGCCAGAATAGGAATTTCCAGTGGTTTTAGAGCTCCACAACCGTCATTTTCTTTGCTTTTGGAAGCCCCAATGACATAAAATGTGCTCTTTTTGATTTAGTAGGTTGCTTGAAACTACTCACTCTGAGCTGGACTCAACTGACGGAACTTTTTCTCACGATAATACCGTATCATAACGTACAAGTATTACTGTAGAAAGGTAGAATTTTTAGAAGGATATGGAAGAAGGGATCATGCCATGCCATTCTAGAGCAAATTTTCTTTTACTGCGGTGCTGTAGGGTGCTTCGCAGTGAGGTTGCGACAATGATACACTGCGAGTCCTCGCGAGAAAGAAGAAAAAGTGCATGGATTAATTCCAGTTTATTTAACCATTCTATAGACGTATGCGCCCAATGTACAGAATAAAGGCACCCGCCCAGAAACCAACGCCGAGGGGAATCACTGTCTTTGGGATGAACTCAACTGAGACAATTGCTTCTGCTCTTCGGGTTTCAATGCAGAAAATACATTCTGGAAGCCCCCAATGTTTTGAGAGGATATCTCATGGAAAAAGCCGGTCAAGTATGTCTAAACAAATTAGTAAACAAAGGACGCTCCCAGGTCAGTAGGTTGGCCTTACATAAGTAATATCGTCCGCTTGCCTTGACTGGCGTCCAGAGCCACCCAGAGCGAGCAACTCTTTAACGACGTTAGCAAACTTGAAGGATCGGTCGAAAGCTCGAGTTTATACTAACCCTCCCTCGTCATCCCGGCCATCCCCAGCGCGGAAGGCTCATCCTCCCACTCGCCTTCATCACTAACTTCCTCATCGTCAAGGGTGCCCCCACTAAAAGAAGTAGCAGGATCGCCTCCTCCCGATCCTAACTCTAGTATCAAGAGTTTGATAATTTTGACGGGAACCGGGACGCTAGTGTACTGATCGGGTGCTGTAAATTGAAAACGCAACAAGTCAGCCAAAGTTCATCACCAGAAAAAAAACAGATCGAGACTGGAGATCCAAATCCCGACTTTGTTTGGCCTTTGATCTGGTCATAATACGATTGCTCTCCGGTACGATCAAATCACCCTGAACCATAATTTGTGAGAGTCTTGGGTCCTCCAATCGGTAAAGTTGGCACAAGGCGAAAACGCTATCCACTAGTCAGCTTCCCACATGGCTAAAGTTACGTGCACTGAACTTGCTTTTGGCGAATCTCCTCATATCCACTAAAAATACTGGAATTGGCAAGCCATGCGCTGATGACGACCTGGAGCCCGTTGCTATCTCCAATAGAGAGCCCTGCAAGGAATTCCACTACATCCTTTGCCTGCTTAAGGACGAGACGTGCAAATACTAAAATCAAGCTCTGAATGAATGTTGTTAATCAACCATTCTAGATAACTCACGAGACTTGAACAAACCTGGATGAAAGATGGGGTTTGCGCAGTGGCTAAACGGCGTGCAACTGCGCCGAGGAGCTCTGGGAGATATGGACCAAGATGATCGCCGGCCTGAAAAGTCAATTTGACATCCGGGTGAGAATAGATGGTGAGACATGAAATACCTTTTCTACGATCTCCGCTGCCAATCCTCCAACTTCAAGAGCAGAACCCTCAGCAATTTCTGGTCTCAGCAATCTGTCAATTATAATGAGTGAAACCTCGAGCGCAGATTTCCCATTCCCGTCATGCCACTCGAGGAACTGCTTGATGTCATGCTTGACGATCTCCTTGAAAGCTTCACATCCAGCTTGCAGCACTTCGGCGTCCTCACTATGGAGGAGAATCCTTGCGAGGTGTGGTACAGTTGCCACAACAAACCCATTGGGGAGGGGTTCCGAACCATTGTGAACTAAGACAGCGAGAATATCGGCAGCGAGCTATAATATGAAAAGGTTAGACAAAATCTCCAAAGCGAAAACCAATTTCCAAGCAAGTGAATGTACATTCATAAGAGGGTGTTCCTTCCCATCCGGTTGTATGGCCAAAGACGCTGATATAAAAGGCAGGATTTGGCTGCATAATCGCACAAAAGAGCTAAACAATTCCTCAGTCACATCTGCGATTATCTCGTGAATCAAGCTGCCTAGATGAGGACTACGAGGACCATTCTGTGCAATAGCAAAAACCAAGTCTATGATCTGGAGATTTGGGTTCAACACCGCCGAGTAGTCCAGTCCAATAGCACCACGCATGGTCTCAAGCAGCTCTCCCAGAACATCTTGGCTATCCTCGGCATCATCCTTCTCCTTGGTTGCAAGGAAGGAGCGGATGGCCGATATGATTTCAGGCTGACGTGGTTTCACTATCTCCGAAGGAGCAGCCTCGCAATACCTGTACAATGTCAGCGAAGTAAACCAGAGAAAGCGAGCACCTGACCCACTTTTGGAAAACCTTGATACAAGATATTTTTACAATACTCGAGGGGTCATTCGCTGCACCACGCAATGTTTGCGCAATAAGCTCTGCGACCTGTAAGCCCACGGTTTCGAAGTTCGACTTTGTAAGTGTGCCCGCTAGGAAGTAGCCTCTTGCTCGGAGGAGTTGGTTTTCTGTATAGCGTTAGCACCAATCCTTTCGATATAAGAAACTCAAACTAATACTACCTTCACCCTCGGTACTAATCGCGGCAGCCACATAATTGAGCAGATTCGCGGCAGTACTAGTGTTGATTTTAAGACCAATCTCAGCGAATTCAGTCAACAACTGATCCCAAGCAAACAAAGCGGCTTCTTTCATCTGGCGGCTGCCCAAATATCAGTACACAGACAATTATCGAAACACGAGGCTAGCCAACCTTCCTACTCCTGAGTCGAAAATCTGCTCTGTATGGGCCCACAAAGCTTCTTCAGTCTCGGTCTGGAACCATTCTCCAAGTTTCTGCTAAAGTTAGCAAATATGAATAAAGTTTGCTATAGGATTCTTACCAGAATCAAGTCCCCTGAGGCAGTCCTAGGCGTATAGTTGGCAGAAATAGCACTTTCTTCGCACAAAAAGATATTCAAATCTACTTCCCACAACCCTTCGTCCTCCTTTGCAACTTGGCCCAAAGCCATAGTAGCCATGACCATCTGTGTTAAGGGGGCATCAACACCGGCGCCCCTGCTTGCCTGCAGTAGCTCATCTCTCAATGGCTTACTCTTCAAGCAAGTTTGAATGAAATCCAGCTGCTCCAGAACAAGCAGGTCGAGGGTACGAGGTAGGCCATCGCTGTTGATCAGCTTTCCCTGGGAATCTTTGGTGACGAAATCACGGACATATCGATCTTTGACCATATTCAAGCCACTCCACGTCACTCGGAAAACTTCGCGAAGGTATGGAGCGAATAATGATGGGAATACCTTTCGGACTTGCATAACAGTCTGGATATATTGTCGTCAATAGAGAATTCAATCACACATAAGAAAGCAGGCTGCCTCACCCGAATCACCTGGATATGTAATGTCACACACCCTTCACAGGTGGGATCGGTGCTATCCGGGAGTGGTTTGCTCATTACACGGATGAAAAACGGAAACCACTCATTCAATCTATCCATGGCGAATGCATTGACTTCTATCGAGTGATCATCCTTCACCATCTCGAGGGTTTCCATGCACGAATAAAAGATGAGCACTGAAAGCGCCCGGATGGTATAATCCCTCTGGGGGGTGATTAGCCTCATCCAATGCAATTGAGAGCTCTACAAAGCTCACATCCTCACTATCAGCCACACCATAGGCAACGGCAACTATCTGTACTGCTGCGGCAAAAAATTGCTCATCGCTAAACCCATCATCGACCAAGTCTAACAAAAAATTGTTAGTCCTGACATAACCAGTACCAAGCCTCCAGGCTTACCAGCAAGCACGCGCAAGGCGCCATGTACCTGGTGCTCGGCACTGGTCTTCGTATTGATAACATTCAGTAGACCTTGTAGGAGCGTCGGCCAGCGTTCGGGGAAATCTACCACAACTCAGTCAATTGACCCCCACCCTTAATACAAACCCAAGGTAAGCCGACCTGCACCAGCAATCTTGCTAACAATCGATGAGGCGGCAAGTCTAATTTTCCTCTGCTCGTCTGTAACTAAGCCAAGAAGAGGGTCTCTCAATCGGTCTTTAACCCCATCACTTGCTAATGGACCCGTAAACTCTTCGAAACCATCGCTCCAACAATGCTGAACATATCTCTTCAGGACCAGCAAGGCTGATTGACGGACAGTTATATTAAGGTGAGCGGTAGAGGCAATCTGGATCAGAGACAAGGGAAGTGCTAGACATCCGAAAAGTAGCTAATCAGTCGCATGTAAAAAAAACAAGGCCCCCGCATTCTAATTCATGGAAGAAGAGAAAGGCAAACCATCATTCCCATATAAATTTGTAATCTGAGCTTCGGCGTTCCTTCTAGGTCCCTCCTGTGAAGACAAAGTCTCGCCCAATAAACGGAGGATCCTGTAATCACGTGTTAGCCCGCCTTGACAGCGATAACCAAACAAAAATCACAAATAAAAGAAAGTTTATGGTACTCTTGGTCCATGATAACAGGTTGATAGAGGCGTAGTGGTGGGAGGATCGTCCCTTTTACGGCTGGTTAAACGTACTCGAGGTGGAAATGGAAGTTGCGGTGCAACGAAAACACCCAGCCCAACACGCGAAACCCACAAAGGCCGGGTAACTGTGCACCCACAGCAGCGAAGTAAAGAATTTTTTGAGGCCAGAAAAGGTGATTTAAAAAATATAAATGGTGTTTTAGAGAGCTCTGATTTCAGAGAGCAAGGCTATTTAAAGGACTAAGTAATGCGAGACTCTTGGTGGCTGGAAAGAGTTGAATTAATAAGGGTATTCCGACTAGCTAAAACAATTCTACTTGTACTAGGTTTTTACCTTTTGTCCAGGGCAAGTAAAGTAGGGTATCCCTTAGTTTGTCAGTGCGCCCAAGAAAACCGGTGGAGCAGGTCTCATTTTGAAATCTTCAGTAATTTGTTTCCGGTTAGGGAAAGATGCTTCCCAGATCTCGTGGTTTTCTTGGCCGGATTTGGTATTTTCTTAACCAGTTTTCTTGGGCGCATCACCCGACAGACTAGGGATAGTATCATACTGTATTGACGGATCCCCTCAGGTTACTGGCGTTCTTTTGTGGGTATCTAGCAGGACGGTTTATCAATGTCACAATAGACCGAAGATCGAAAGAAAGCGAAGATAAAAAGAATGATCCGGTCAATGTCCCATTCACAGCTGCCCTTTTAACTAACAAACATGATGACTTGCTATAACAGAACGACGGGGGCAAGTTTAAGAATATCAAAGTACAACTAGGTGTTTCCCAACAACTCACCCAACAGAGCGGGCCTTTCTCGTTATCCTCATGGTCCCATGGGTCAAGCTGAATCAACACGATGTCTCTAGCTAGCAATAAAGAATAGTAAGAGAAATTAACTACTTTTAGAGTCCTGCCAAGACACATAATTCCCATATGGTCAAATCAAGCAAGTCATCCAATTTTTCCCACCTCAATAAAAGTGTGCAAAACATTTTGGGACATTACTCCCAATCTCTACCTCTCTTATTCCTTTAGTTATCTCTAAGTCTACTTGCCAATCCAAGAACCCCTTGCGGTTTGCCTGCTCCTATGACTTTGAGATCCTAGGCTATAAATAACTTTATACTATCCTGGTGATGCTGTCATTCTCTATCCTCTACACCTCCAGTGATTGATATCTCAACACAATAAGATTATCACCACATTCCCACTACATCCCTCTTTATGATGTTATCTCTACTACGGGGTGTTGGACTCTCCCTATCCCCTCTACACTCTCGGCTCTACCCTTTAATTACACTCTTTTTCTCTTTTATCCATCTGGTTATTGGTTTCATTATCTTATGATTGTATTTCCTCTTCCTACCCAGTACTTGCCAGTGCTTTGTCTCACTTAGCATTTCCATGGTCAAAAAATCCTTCACGCTTTGTTCACAGTATGGATTACTTTATCCAAACTCTTAGTCAAAGTAGGCCTCAGCTTGTTACACATATACCCCTGATAGGAAAAGGCTTGATTAGTAATACCACGGTCCTGCCCTGTAATCTGTTGTTCCAAAAACCCTTACTATGAGACGTTGGTCAGCTTCGTCTAGCAGATTAGTAATTCTTTCTTCCTTTTCTCCCTAGACTAGATTGGCTAACACCCTACTGCCTCCTTTCCTCCCTACCTACTACTAGTACTTTACTACTACTGTTCTTCTCAGCTGGCGCACTAGTGCCTTCTTTCTTTACTGCCTGATTCCAGTTCTGATAATATAAGCTGTTTCCTATTTACACTTTTCCCTGACCTGAGTAAACAGTTCGTCAGCCAGGCTGGCATCTTAACTAGTATTGCACTGCTTTCGGCAAGACGTTGGCCTGCCATCAAGTTCTGGCTCTCTCATGCCAGTGCAGACTTCATTATGGGGTGTATAGGCTTTTGAAAAATGTGGGCTGTGAACAGAAGCGGGGCTAGCATTACTAAAAAAATCGCTCCTCTGCCCTGTGCAAGCGTGCTCAGGCTGCCTGGCAAGCGTGCTCAGGCTGCCTGGCAAGCGTGCTCAGGCTGCCTGGCAAGCGAAAACTCGTCCAGTCCCACACTGTAACGAACACCACTCTCAAATGGGCCAGAAGGACACATTGTTTTTGCTATTGTAGTGGTCAGATTTTTTGTTCCTTTTGTTATTAGTAGATACCTTTTGGGATATTAATAAGGTTTCTGTTATGCTTCAGGGTTGTAAACATGTCAGGGGTCTTTCTATTGTATACTTCTTCTGGGTGAAATGTGTGGTTGGTTCCATAATAGAAGGACTTGGGATGATAAGTTAATCTTGGGGTAGAGAGAAATATGTGAATTTACGGTTTTGTTTATACCATAGCTAATGCTATATGCAAGTTCTTGTACTACTATAAACAATGAATATATAAGTTAAACAAACAAAAACAAAAACAAAATTCAGGTGCAATTGTTTCCAGAGACTGGTCTTCCTGACCAGCACAACTTTCTCTGATTCACTATATCCAGTCCCTTCTTCTGCCCAAGACTGGATGAGGATGACAAAGAATGAGGGACTCTTGTCCTTGAACAGGACAGACTTGCTTGGGGCAATCCTTGATGGGATAGACACCCGTCGACTGGCATCGACTAATGTTGACGACTAACACTGCTACCATTCTCTCTTCACCCACGGTCCTCTCTCACTTTCTTCCTGATATCTCCCTATTTCCTCCAGCATCTCCCCTTTCCCCTGGCAGCCCTCCGGCACCCCCCTCTAGCTTTCTTCTCCTGTAGTCTCTTTTCCCCTTTGTCCTTTCTTGCTCTCTTCTCTTTTACAATCATTTAGCCTGAACCTTCAAGTTCCTGCACGTCCTCCTACTTGTATACTTTTCATTATACCCTTCTCATTTCTAATGCTCTTCCCCACTCTTGCTACTCTACTCTCTTATATTTTTGCCTCTCTGCTTTCTGTTCCCCTTTACTCTCACACTTCTGAGTCTACCCTTTCTACATTGTACTTGTTTTACTAGTTTGTTTTTCTTTGTTTGGTACTTTACACTACAGAACTGGTTGGACACTCTGAACAAATTAAAATAAGTGAATCAAGGAGGAAAAGAGGAGGGTTAGCTAGTTCTTATAGAAAAGAGGAAAAAAGGCAGAAGACAGAAAAGTGAAATGTCTACCTGAAAATTGCCAGCCTGTATTAATCTCCAGAGAACAACAACTACCAGCAATATGAATTTGGTCTCAATACTCTCAAAAATACCTGCAAAAATACAAGACATAACATGAAGTACATATTTAAAAAAATCGCTATTCCTGACTCCAACCTGCAGGATATTTTATCTGATGCAACAAAGGTTCAACTACTCAAAGCAGCAAAGAAAGAATTTGAAGTAGCAAAAGAGGCCATGCTTTGTTTGATTGACGATCAAAATGTTTTCATTAGAAACAACTCAGAAAACTTGTAAGTTTTTAGTCTTTCTACTAATTACAAATAATCAACATTAATGTATTAGAAATAATATTGGATAAACTGTTGCTGTCAAGGTTGGATCAGTTATGAAACACGATCCTACACCAAATAAAACAACTATTTCATCAGAGTTACTTGACTCACTCAATACCAGCCTATACTATTACCTTACAACTGATCCAAAAGCACTTGCCAATAATAGGTGCCATACTAGTAGAAGTCATACTGCTTTTGATTTCCCCTTCAATAGTGCATCTAATGCATCTCTTTATGATAGCGGTCCACCACTTACTATTCCAGAAAACAAAAGCTGTTGTATCAATATATATTGATATCATACAGCTAGAACTGATAATTCAATTAGGAACATTAAGCTACTATACTGTAGACCTGCAGAAATCTGAGATTGCAAAAAATACAACGCTAATATCCTGAAAAACCTACACATCATCTATCTTTTAACCAGATTGACATAAAGATTTTTCAAATATGGTTCAGGAAAACAAGAGTTGGGACTACTTTTCATACCAAATCTGTGATAGTCTTGACTATAACAATTTATGTAATGCTTGAATTTTGGCTTAGTCATTTCTGCTACCTAAATTATGTATATTATTGGAAAGTATTGAACACAGAAAATTGTCTTTTTTATTATGTTATGCTTTTCTTGGCAAAAACTAATAAGTTAGGCTAAGTCAATATTTAAACATTACGTGAATTGTTAGATCCAAGACAGTCACAGATCTGATGTGAAAAGTGGTCCCACCTCATGGCCTTTGGAATCATACTTTCTTTCAGGCTTTTATGAGAGGTACAAAAAGGTCTATAACTATTTTCATGTAACATACTTGACTGAAAAGAAAAAGGCCTGGTTTGGAATATGGATATTAAGAGGTATGGTTCCGGAAGACTAGAGGTAGACTGAGTTTTCACATAAAATCCGTGACAATTTTGGGGGTAACGGCAACCGTAATGCTTGGGATTTGTCTTGGCACTATAGGTTAAAGATGCCAAATCATT
>Ga0307517_10002323_pt1 | contig 30684 bp, 29 predicted proteins | sample 23_EM_MG_FD_194515 | JGI IMG/M metagenome (GOLD analysis project Ga0307517, IMG submission 194515) | Populus trichocarpa ectomycorrhiza microbial communities from riparian zone in the Pacific Northwest, United States - 23_EM | ecosystem: Host-associated > Plants > Roots > Unclassified | place... | reverse complement strand
TGCTTCTGATTCGGGCGATGAGAAGGTGCTCATATGGATGGACCCGATCGTGTATTTTTTGCCAGGGAGAGTGGGAGGAGAGGGTGTCGCTGGAATCAAAGAGTCCGAATGTGATCCCGATGTAGGCTAGGGGTTGGTAGAGGAATATGGTGGCGTCGAGAGTGCCGGTGTGTCCAGACGGAGGAGGGGAGGTAGCAGAAGAAAGTGAAAGGCAGGAGAAGAAGGTTCAAGGGAGAGAGGAGGGGATGAAGGCTTCAAAGCTTCCGTCGACGTAGTTTGTGCGTTTGTAGTCTCTTGAGAGGGTAACCTTGGGCTAGGAGCATCCTGGGTTGGTGGCGGTCGATGCACCGGTTGGGTAAAAGTACCAAGGTGGGTTCTGCGAAAGGAGGCAGGGGAGGGATGTTTTTGCAGCTTCCCATGCTGCAGTAGTGTACCGCTGACGACTAAACGTTGAACGTTGAACGCCAGATGTTGAAACATTGGCATGGGCCGCCGGCGGGTCAGGGTTGCGTTTCTTGCATTCTTGAGTGCAGATCGAGACGTCGTAGCGGTCTAGGAAGACAAAACCCATGAGGGTTGTTGCTGGGGCCCAACGCAAATGGGGTCATTGACGTCGGTGAGTCAATCCTTTCATCCTTCTAGGTACTGGATGTCTGTGTACGGGAAATTTCTATAAACGAATCTTAGGGGAAAGTCGAGAGATCCAATGAGAATGGTCCGGCCTGGCAACAGAGCAGGAACTCAAGCAATTTGATAAAGAGGCCAAAGTGGTGGTGGATGCTGCCATAGCCGAGGCGAGGTGAGACTCTTGGCACGGAATCCCCAGTAAGACTTCAATCGATGATGCTAGCATTCCGCCAAGTTGATTCCTCTGGACATCCACGACCGTTTCGTTACTTAATAGTTATCGCTCAAGTTCTGCCATTTATTCATTGATAGAAAAACAGGCACCATCATAGACTGATCCAAATATCCTGGCGACTCTCAGAACGAACTCCGTTTGCCAGAGGGTGTCTAACACAGTACAAGAGTCAAATCAGCGCAAAGAGCTTGACCTCTGCAAAAAATCAAGTCTTCCCAATCCAGCAACATCTCATCAGCTACTTATGTCTCAGTGGGTCTCTCTCAACCCCGACCTGCCCAAATCTCTGAAAGAGGACGCCGCATACTGTGCTCGCTCGGTCTGGTCCGACCTTGGAGGGGTCAACATCACCGCCCTCGATGAATGGTGGTACTGCGCCAAACTGTCCTACATCCCGCCTCACCCAGGCATGATCCAGCCCCGAGCATTGATTCTGAATTGCATCGAGGGCGCCAAGGAGCCCCGGAAAAACACCAAATACACCATCGACCTGCAGCGACGCAGGGTCAAGGTTAATTCAGGTGATGTAGAATACACGGACATCCCCAACGAATGCCAGGAACGATTGGATCGCATCGAAAAATGGGTCATAGACATTCCGGCCAGGAAAGAGCGTGAGCGGAAAAGACGAGAGGAGCAAGAGAGGCAACAAGAGGAAGCGAGGAGGCAGGCGGCCAAGAAGAAGAGAGGAGAACTGGACCGCAAGGCTGAGGAATATGAGGAGCGGCTTCGTGGAGGTGGCAACAAGAAACGCAAAACGGAAGATGGACCCATGAAGACGCCAAAAATGGAACCCGAAGAAGAGCGGACCTACGATCTTGGGATGTGCCAGGTGTGCGGCACTTGCCTCAAGGAGTGCAAAGGCACAAATTGCGGACTTCTTTCCTGCCCGAAACAGGATTGCGAAGGTCAAGGTGCAGACCAGCTTCGGACGTGTAGTGAGCACGGATATGAGGTCTTCTGCTATGGCTGTCGCGGCCTCCCACCATATAACAGCAACATGTTCGCTCCCCTCATCGCCTGTCCCGGGTGCGACAAGTTTTTTTGCGTCAGAAACTTCCTCCTGTGTGACGGTAAATCTGGCAGCAGAGAAGCGCCACGAGGTCAAGCCGATCTGTTGTATAAACTGCGCAAAGTCCACCAAATGTGTCAACTTTGTACGTACCTGCAAAGCTCCACAGTGTCCCCACGAATACCCCCGCCCCAACAAGGAGAGTGCATCCTGCAAAGGAGGATTTTGCACGGATTGCGCCTGCATATTCGGCCTCAATTGTCCGCTTCATCCAGAGAGAGGAGAGTGGTGGTGCAACGCTTGCGAGTCTCGTCACCGTCCTAGATGCCCTCGATGCAACCAGAAGACATGCCCGCTGCTTCAGCATCGCCAATGTGACCGTTGCAACAATATTGATGCGTGCGTCAAGTGTAGGGACGAGCTTGGGACAGGATCTGATGAACTTGCCGAACGCAAAGACTCGGACATGCTCCATGCAGAGCATGGGTCAGAGTCTGATAATTCTTCCGAGTACACAGATAACGACAGTCAAGACTCGGTCGCCAACAGGGAATATCAGCACAACCAGCCAATGTTCGAAGACCGTCCCAAGGACCTCGATACCTGCGTCCGTCTCCGCTGCAAGGGCTGCAAGTCCATCACAAGCCTCTGCTCCGCCTGTATGTCGTCCTTCTCACATGCGGGACCCCAGAACTGGTGCGATTGCGGCAGGCCCATCTGCGACTATTGTTCCGTCTTGTTCAGGTGTCCCGACTCGGACTGTAAACATGAAACGACGATGTGCGAACGCTTCGGAGAAACTGAAAGTTGCCCTGGGTGTGGCGGACCGTCCGAAAGTGCCATAGAATCGATGCAATACGATTACTACGAGGAGGATCCGTGCGATCCGATGGGTGATTCCATGTGGTAAGGAGGATCTATAATCTTTGACTTACGAAAGGTGCACCAGAGCGTAAACAGAACGTTCTCGAAGCAGCTGCTCACGACCGTACTGCTTGTCGAGTACGCCAGGATCGAATTTCGTGTGTATAAAATGCTGTATGCTGTCAGTGGGGCATGTGTACAAAATATAATTTAATAATTCGCTTCCGTTTACATAAATCAACTTTTTTCGTTCCACTGCAGAGTCGTAGACCGGAGGCCGGTCTGCCTATGAAGGAAGTTGTAAGCCTAGCCGCCTTACAATGTACATTCACCATATATAGCCCTGGGTGGCAGAAGAGGTAACTCTTCTGTTATCTGACCTTTTGGTGTAGCGGCTGTGCGCAGGGTTCCGGCCTGCTTACATCTCTCTCAGGCTCTCTGTGTGGAAATGCAAATGCTCGCTCCGTTTTTTTTTTTTTTTTTCATCTGAGACACGTACCATGTCGTAATATTTTCAACGATAACGATCCAATGAGTGATTGAGTGAATGAATTATTGTAAAAATGAAAATGAAAAAAAGGAATGAAGTAGTAAATTCCTGAGCGGGATCAACACGCTCAAAGAGAAAAAATCAAACACAAATTTGAAAAGAATGTAGTCGTTAAAATCATAGTATCTGATCCACTCTTCGAAGAAACTCTGGGTCTACAAAAAAACAAAAGAGTATTTTGATTTTAGGTTCATAATCCGAATAATCGAAGGATAAGGTAAAGTGTGGATCCAAAGAATCGGACTGCCGATAGACCAGCACTGCATAGAATAAGTTTGTGAGGATTTTGTATAGGACAGAAATCAGCAAATACGCACAATGCATAGAAGAGGACGATGAGATAAGGGTTGAATGCGGAATCCCCCTCTCGGTTAACGCGGCTTGCGACCCACGAGTTGAAAGCGGCTGATGTGAAGACCATGATCAACAGCCTACAAAGTTTTATTTAAAAAAATTCAAGATAGACAAGGTGAACATACATGTTTGTACCAACCCAAGCCAGTACGACGTTGGTCCGACTGTTCCTATCGTGATCAGCTTGCTTCGTCGCAGCATCACGATGTTGCTTATCATCCGGTGCAGGGACCCGAAGTGCCGCTCTCGAAGCAGACCACAGTTGATCAACATCTTCTTGTGCAGTCGGGACTTCGACTTCCATGAGCTCCTTCCCATCCTCGCCTTTGACCTTCTTTGCCCCTCCAAGGTTTTTCGTCGCGTTGTTGTCTCCTTTCGTACCCCATGTGACATCGTGGAGGTTGCACATGGCGTACATCATGAGAATGTTGACATAGGATGGGAGGAGGAACATGTATTGTAAGAAGGAAGTGAACATGTGCCATGGTTCAAAATGCAGCAAGGAGGAGATCAAGTATAATCCGTAGGTGGCGAGGAAGGCGATAACGATTTGTTGTAAAGTCTGGTTTTCCTTAAACAAGCTAGAGGTGATGATGTAAATCGTTGGTCTTCAAAATGTTATGAGAAATTTTTACTCAGGGAAATTCTTCCATCCCTCCATGTTGTGGGGGACATTTAGATAGACTGTAAAGCCGGCACACCATGTTGTGATGATGTTGCATAAACCGAAGAGGAACATTGAAATCGTGTACGCCCATTTGGATCCTTGAGGACGATTGCCGAGTGAACAAACCAAAATGACGAAGAGCAAGCCGATGTAAAGGCTGAGGAATATTTCGAAAACATATCGTCCAGCACCTGCCTTCAGGAAGTTGAAGGCATCATTAGTGTCCTTTGTTGCCGATTCGACCAACTAAGAAAGTAGACGTCACTCAGCGATGAGAAAGAAAAGGAAAAGGGTTTGAAATTTTACAAAGAAGAAAGCCAAGTAGAAGTTTGCCAAAGCCGTCCATGTGAAAAGCAGGTTGACGGCGTTGTAGATGAACTCGATCTGGATAAATTGAATAATGCGTAATAACACAGTGAAGATGGAAACTCACCTGAAGCCAAATCTTGCGGAAGAAGTTTTGACCTGAAGTCCATATCCTCCAGAAAAATACAGTAGCATGGATCGAAGCAAACAGGGAGCCGTTCAACCACCGACGACGCTGGGAGATGAATTCAGGAACCTGTGACAAACGGATTCAACATCATGTTAACCAAACTTGAAGGAAAAACGCACGGATGATGGGACATCAGTCGACGCTTTCGCGCTCTTCACATATTTGAGTCTATGAGTTTTACGTTCTTATTCATAATTCCGAACGTTTGTAACAAGTGACTTACACCCAACCTTCATTCCTCTTAGTGACAATCTCGAAGCAAAGAATACGATCCTCTGCGAGGTACATGTTCCGTTCTACATTCGAAGTAAGAGAAGGTGGCGGTAGCAAAGAAAAGGTTTTCTTACCAAACAATCCTGCGTTACTATCACCTCCGTGCATCGCCTCGCCCTTGAAGTAAGAAGCAAGGGGACCTCTACCATCGGGACCGTTCAGAAGGGCTTTGTAGCGATAGGCACTGAAAGCACCAGGGAGCACGCTGATATAACCGAAAACGCTCTTCATAAATGGTAAGATAAAAGCGTAAACTTTGAAAGGGAGGGATGACAAACCTCCAGAGGTTTGTCAAGGACGTTCGACATTTTATATTCAAAGTTTTGTGAAGCGACGAGAGGAGATCTCAGAACGAGGTTGCAAGCACGTCCAGAGTCAACACAGATCCTGGTCAGAAGGTAAGTCTGAATTTTAATCGGCCAAGAGATTATCGCGTACTCTCCGCAAGCACCACCAACATTCGCGTGCTTGTCGAAACCTAACATGAAACATATCAACACATCATTGAGATCTGGAAACTAAAAATACATACATTTCCAAAGCTCATAAATAGAGGTTCCAGTTGGCTTGGTACCAACGTCAAGGAGGATGCAAACTTTACTGGCGATGAGAAGAATAGGAGAAAAAATGCAAGTCGACATACCATTAGGTTTCAACAGGGGCCCGAATGCATTGAAGAACCACCTATGGCTGTTAAGTTTCTTCTTGTTCTGCTCTTTGAGGCAAAAAAGTATTTGAACAGGGCAAGTTCCTTGGGACACTTCTCCCGTCTCAGTAACAATAACATTGGTGGTATACCTGGAGAGAAATAAGGACTAAACTGGAACTCGAGATGAAAACGATCATACTCGAAGATATGGGCCGTAACATCTTTGCCACCAACGGTGTCCTTGGCAATACCTTCAACGTAACACCCCATCTGAAAAAGAGTAATCGGATGACAACAATTATGCTTGGCAAGCGAATTAACCTACAACGGTGAGAACTTGCAGTGTTCGCTTGTTGATTTTGCTGCGGCCGTCGGATACGACACAAACGACAATCTTTTTCCATCCTTCGGGACCCCAGGTTTTCGAGCGTGTGCGTCCACACAGATGTGCGACGTTTTTGATCACGCTATTGGCCGAGGAATAAGTATCAGGCCACATGAATTGGAGAAATAACGTACGCATTCATGGTTTTGACGAAAAGGCCTTCATCTTCGTTATACATTGTCATAACAATAAAAAGTTCTGTTTGCCTTCCCCAGAGGTACTGCCTGAGGGAATAGCGGGAGGCCATAAAATCGTCAGGGTCGCAGGTGGCGGCAGTGTATCGCATCTTGGAGAACTCTTCAACGTTCTGTTTGCCAGCCGGAACGATATTTGAAGGGACATCTACATCCAGAACAAGATTTCCCTGGAAAAGTTGAACTTTCTTGACAGAACGGCGTTTCATGAGTTTTTCTCTTGCGACGGACCAGCCTGCGCTGCTACCAGCGTGGTGTAGACCTGGGTGCTGTTGGGGAGGATAAGGCATGTTGGGCATGGGAGGAATTTGAGCCAATTCGTGGGCGTTGAGATGCACTTGGGAACCGTGGTGGCTGCTCTGGTACGACTTGGTCTCCCATTGGCTGTCGTAGTCGTTGTGGGCGTAGGGGGCAACACCGGTGTTGCTCGCTATGGCCGAAGGGGGATATTGATTGTTGTAAGGACTGGCCTGACTGTAAGGAGAGTGTGGCGAGCTGTAGTACTGCTCATTCTGATGGTGGTGATAAGCCATCGTGGTGGTTCAAATAAAAGAGTGTTCAGTCCGACAATATGGGACTTGCTTCGAAGGTGAATTGATGGTGAGAAGGAACGTAGCTGGAACGGAGAAAACGTGATCTCAATTTCTATATTCCGAGAAAAAGAAACACAATTTTAACTTGTCATACAAAGTACTGCCGAATTCCACTGTATTTCCCCCAATAACACCATAGGAAACCCCCCTATTTCCAATAATTTGCGTGTAGCAACCACCGTTGCACTGCCAGAGATCGATGGTCAGGGAATTCAAACTCCGACAACACACGGTTCTTGTTTGGTTCTTGTCTCCTCGTTCTCATCTTTCATCTTCCACCTCCTCACCCAAAGGCAAGTATCGTCCTTTCCATCCCTTTTTATTGTGCTTGTCGTCGCTCCTCACGTTCTCTATCGTATTCCCATTTTGCTGTCATCCGCCCTGTCTACGCCGCACACAACGTGGCCGGCCTTGCCTGCCCTACGCCTCAGCAGGCTATGCGTTCCAGTCGGCGCAGCAAAATTAACGCCCTGTGTCATGACACCCCAGTTTTTTACCCTTGTCTTACTCCTCTATATATTACCTCTCTCGATTTTATTGGTGTCTATTCTGTTGTTGCCATTCACTAACTCTGTTTCTACAGCATCACTTATTATCTCTGACAATCGATGGCAGACAGCGCATCGCACAGACTTGACTTGCGGGTCGGCGGCAAATATAGACTTGGGAAAAAGATTGGATCTGGTTCATTTGGTACGTCGTCCCTCAGGTCGTCATATTCAACATTCCCTAAGCTCCGTCCCTTTAGGCGATATCTATCTGGGAATCAATATCATCTCTGGAGAAGAAGTCGCTATCAAGCTCGAGTCCGTGAAGGCCAAACACCCCCAACTGGAATATGAGTCCAAGGTTTATAAAACTCTTGCGGGGGGTGTCGGCGTCCCTTTTGTGAGATGGTTTGGCACCGAATGCGATTACAACGCCATGGTCCTTGATCTTCTTGGCCCATCACTTGAAGATCTTTTCAACTTCTGTAACAGAAAGTTCAGCCTGAAAACTGTTCTCCTCCTGGCAGATCAACTGGTGTGTCCGATCTGTTTCGGTTCTTTTATTTCTCACGCCATCTTCCGCAGATATCTCGAATCGAATACATACATTCTCGGAATTTTATCCATCGCGACATCAAGCCTGACAACTTCCTCATGGGCATCGGCAAAAGAGGCAATCAAGTCAATGTTATCGACTTTGGTCTCGCCAAGAAGTTCCGAGACCCGAAGACCCATCTTCACATTCCTTACAGGGAGAACAAGAATCTCACCGGTACTGCTCGTTATACATCCATAAACACTCACTTGGGAGTCGAGCAAGCCCGTCGTGATGACCTTGAGTCCCTTGCCTACGTTCTCATGTACTTCCTCCGCGGTGCACTGCCATGGCAGGGTCTCAAAGCTGCTACAAAGAAGCAGAAATACGATCGCATCATGGAAAAGAAGATGACCACCCCTACGGACCTCCTCTGCCGTGGGTTCCCCAACGAATTCGGCATATTTTTGAACTACACCCGGGCTCTTCGTTTCGATGACAAACCTGATTACTCCTATCTGCGAAAACTTTTCCGAGATCTTTTCGTCCGTGAAGGTTATCAATACGATTATGTTTTCGACTGGAGTGTCCAGCGTGGTGCTCGCGATGACGGGACTCAGGCTTCCACGTCCAAGATTGGCATCCCTAGGCGCAAGGTAGTTCAAGAAGAGGAGGACCACCGCGCGAGCGACCGCATGTATGTTTCTTGTTACTACGTATACTTTCGATGTCTGATAATGAAATTCATATTCAGGCTTCGCTCCCATACTCGTCAGGCTCAGCAGTCGGTGCCTGCAGCTGTTGTTGGCCAGCAATCTCGCACACGCGGCCGTGATCATGAGATATGGTAAATGGCGTCTTCTCCGTTCATGTGGCTGTGCGTTCAGTGGCGTCCCGAGAAGCCGAGCGGTTGGGATGCCTTGAGGAGTTGTCTATTGTATTGTTGGTCATGCGGCTGGTCGTTTGGGAAGTGGTCCACGTCATGTACTCTGGAGGTTGTCGGAATTACGTCGATTCGACTACTACGGTCACTGGTCAAAGAAAATCCTCACTACTTGTCTTCCTCCGATCCAGGTCCCTCCAGTTTGCTACAGTCGTCGTCCAAATTTTTGCAATACTTGCTTCACAGCAAGCAAGTACATTCGCTGGCATCATATCGAAGTTGTCGCACCAAGTTACGACGATGCAGCGGTTGCATGAAACAATGAATCTCTAACGGCTTCCGATACGCCTTACGACATAATCAAATTCTGGCTTGATGCGCTCCTGGTTCTGGTTGAAATATATTTATTTGTAAACGGACGCCTTTTCTCTTTTACTTCTTGACTGAGTATCCTAGATTTCTCCCTTCACTCGGAGTGTTGGGTGGATGCGGGTACATCGTCTTTTCCCCCCTAGTTTAGTGTCACCATCCAATGCGCCCGTTCCTTCTCATTGAATATTGTATGTGTCCTGCTATAAGTTGGATATGACTCTTTTCCTTAGACTGTACTTTTCATTTACTGCCGTCCCCCTACAATCATCCTATTGTTCCACCACATCCTTTTCTTCTTCATGCATACAAGATACGAGACAAGAACTGTCCCTTGTACCTCCTTTCCATTATCTCATTCCGCCCCTGCGCTTAGTTGTTGATTCTTATCCCCAACACTCATCACTCCTGTATGTCACTTTTATATCTTTTTTTCGTCTAGTCGCACCCCAAGTTTCTGTCGCCAGACGTCTTATCCTTCCATCCTCCACTTCTTGCGTTGTCTCTGGCCTCTAATTTTCTGCGGTATGCAACTTTGCAGAGGGCGAGTGGGCTGGGAGAGGGCGTCGTGTGTATTTGGTGGCTTCAGAAAGTTGCGTTGAAGGGATGCAGAGATTAAAGCTCGTCTGGGATGGCTTGAATTGTGCAATACCGGATATAAATTATACAAGGACTTGATCATGACACAATTGAAATTACATCTTCTGCTTTTTTTGTGAACGGTGTAAGGTAATTCCATGAATCATTAAATAATTAGCCATTTAAGGCAACACCATTCCGAAATCCCACCTTGCCTTTAACCCCGACACGACATGCCTCGTTATTGGCAGATCCTCCACATTGCTCGAGTCACTATCGACACTCTCAAGAAAATTGGGATACCGCACTGCTGCTTTATCGGTGGGATGGACCTGTTAAGGATCGCGAATCAACACAGGCTGAGAGTCACCAAGCACAGAAACTACATTAGTCATGCCTTTCGCGCCGACTCATACGAGAGGGTGAAGAAATTTAGCAAGGAACACCCGCAGTACATACGGTTGTGGACGGGTCTCGGACTAGATCATTTGTTTGACGAGCTGTAGCAAATTATGTGTTAAGAAATCACATTCTAATAATTGACCAAACAAAGAACCAAATACACACGTTTTCTGGCTAACTCGCTGTAGAAAATATGGCCATGACATTCCAAACGAAGAGAGAAGACGAGAGTGGACTTAACTCATATTATAACAACAAGACGACAATTATTCAAGAGGCCCGCGTCTTCAATGAGTCACCTATCAGTCCCCGAAAGTGTAGGGGATTGTTGACACGGATTGTATACCTCCTCTATGTTGGCGAAACGTTTGGGACCCAGGAAGCGACAAATCTGTTCTTTGGAACGACCAAGCTCTTCCAGCACAAAGACGTTCGTTCAACTTCCTCACACATGGCGACCGGTAGAGAAGTGTTGACCACAATTATCTCCAGAGCGCATTGCGTCAAGCAGTATACCTTACTATCAAAGAACTCTCCACAACCGCCGAGGATGTTATCATGGTTACTAGCAGCATAATGAAAGATATGCAGCCTAATTCAGAGGTCATCTACCGGCCCAATGCCATTCGTGCCCTTTGCAAGATCATCGATGTATGTGATTCCATTTCCTTTCCGCCAGCAAATCTCATGTCCTTGAACTACGTAGCCCTCAATGGCACAGGGTGTCGAACGATTTTTCAAAGCCGCCATTGTAGACCGAACTCCATCCATCTCGTCAGCTGCATTGGTTTCTGCGTACCACCTTTTCCCAAACGCCAAAGACGTCGTCAAACGATGGGTGAATGAGGCTCAAGAGGCTGTCATCACCAAGTCATCGTCGAGCTTCTTTGGGTCCAGTAGCGCCAGCAGTGGCTACCTTGGCTTTGGAGGAGGATCTCAACCTTCTGCTCCCCAAGTGCTGCCATCGACAAGTCATATCACCCAATATCATGCCCTGGGTCTTCTTTACCTCATCCGCCAACAAGATAGAATGGCGATCATTAAAATGATTCAACAACTCGGTGGGGGTAAGTCTGGTGCTGGAACGACTTTACGGAACCCTATGGCACTTTGTATGCTCATCCGGTATGCGGCAAAAGTTATGGAAGAGGACCCAAAGTAAGTTGCTTGAAAACAGGAGATCCTTCTATATTAATTTACCGTAACAGTGTCCAACGGCAATTTTTGGATCTCCTGGAGGGTTGGCTGCGACACAAAAGCGATATGGTGAATTTCGAGGCCGCTCGTGCTATCTGCGAGATGAGGAACGTGACAGAGGCTCAGTTAACAAAATCTATCTCTGGTATGTGTTCAGTGCACGCAACTTTCTTATTTTAATGTTTCTTGTCCTTCAGTTCTGCAAGTCTTTATGATCACACCAAAGCCGGTCTTGAAATTTGCCGCTACCCGAACTCTTGCGACTCTTGCTTTGACTCATCCCGAAAGTGTTTCAAAGTGTAACTTGGATTTAGAAACCCTCATTGCAGACCCCAACCGCAGTATCGCTACTTACGCAATTACAACGCTGCTGAAGGTATTATCTCGATTTATCCAAGTCGAACCCAATGGATTAATTGAACTTATAGACTGGAAACGAAGCTTCTGTCGACCGTCTCATCAAGCAGATCACTGGATTCTTGAGTGAAATTAGTGACGAGTTCAAAGTCATTATCGTGGAAGCCATTCGGTCCCTTTGCATCAAATTCCCAGCGAAACATGCGTCGATGTTGAGTTTCCTTTCTGGTGTCCTTCGAGATGAAGGAGGTTATGAATTTAAGCGGGCGGTCGTCGAAGCAATGTTCGACATGATCAAATTCATTCCAGAATCGAAAGAACAGGCTCTTTCTCACCTTTGCGAATTTATTGAAGATTGCGAATTCACCAAATTGTCCGTTCGAATTTTGCATTTGCTGGGGGTGGAGGGTCCGAAGTCGCCTCAGCCTGCGAAATACATTCGCTTCATTTACAATCGTGTCGTCTTGGAAAATGCGACTGTCAGAGCGGCTGCAGTGACTAGTTTGGCGAAATTCGGTGTGAACTCTGCAGAACCAGCTTTGAAGAAAAGTATCACGGTTCTTTTGAATAGGTTGAATCCATTCGTTTTCTGTCGTCTTTTTGTTTGACACTTTCACAGGTGTTTGGATGATGTTGATGATGAGGTGCGAGATCGCGCTGCACTTTACTTGAAAGTCTTCAAGGAAAAGACACTTGCGGACACCTATGTGAAAGACGGTCGGTAATCATGGTTGTGCTTCCGTATCTCTTTCTTATTTTCCATTCTAGAATCCGTATTCTCGTTGGCTGCCTTGGAATCAAAGCTCGTCGCATATGTCGCAGATCCTGCAGCAGCTGCACAACCATTTGACATCTCTTCAATTCCAAAAGTCAGTCGTGTCCAAGCTGCGCAGGAAGCTGCTCGTAAGTTTGCCCGCTGAGAACTCCGACGTCTTTTCTTACATGTAATCTGTAGGTCCCACCACATTGGATACTCTCAGCGCCCCTGTGTCAAGGAAAGTTGCAGATGCACCTGCCACACCTACAGCGGCCGAAAAGCAGTCTGCATATGCACAACAACTCGTGGATGTTCCAGAATTTGCCTCTTATGGTGCCGTTCTCAACAGCAGCAACCCTGCTCAACTTACGGAAAACGAGACGGAGTATCAGGTCAACTGTGTCAAGCACATCTTCACGGAGCATGTTGTTTTTCAGGTATGTCTTCTGTACATGATTGGTTGCTTAGCTAATGGCCTCCAGTTCAATATTTCCAACACACTTCCGGATACTATTCTGGAGCAGGTTTCGGTAATCATGGTACCGCAATCAGAGGATAATGGTTTGACTGAAGATTTCATTATCCCTCTATCTTCTCTTTCAAACTCTCCTGGAATCGTATATGTTTCCTTTACACGAGAACAGCCTGATGTGTACACCATCGCCTCCTTCCAGTGTTCACTCAAGTACGTCAGCAAGGAGGTTGATCCGTCAACTGGTGTGCCGGAGGAAGAAGGGTATGAGGACGATTATCAAATTGAGGAAGTTGAACTCAGTGCTGGCGGCGACTATATTGTTCCGAGCTACACTTCATTTGGTTCTGAATGGGATCGCCTGCAGTCGGCTCCAAGTGCGACAGAAACATTTTCCTTGTCGGCTATGGAAAGTCTTAAAGGTACGTCACAGTCCGATGGATTCACCAGTGTTTGCGCTGACTTTTCCAAAGCTGCATGTGATTCCATTATCGAAGTTCTCAACATGGAAGCACTTGGTGGCTCTGAAAATCCGTCCTCAGCATCGGTACACACCCTTCAGCTGTCTGGATTGGTGACTGGCGGCGGTGGCAAGGTTCTTGCACGCTGCAGGATGACATTTTCTCGCGGGCAGGGTGTCACATTAGAGCTGAGCGTCCGTGCAGAGAAACAGGGGGTTTGTGATCTTGTTCTCTTGGCTGTTGGTGGCTAAGATTCTTCTCTTTTTTTGTATTTGGGAGTCTAATAATTTTTACCATACGCATGTATCTCTTCAAGTAGATTAAAATCACATGCATCGAGATATCGTATGTTGACTCTTGGTTGTAATAACAGTTTCAGCAGGCCACTTCGTAGTAAATTACAAATCTTCACCTCCATTAGATAACCCCGCACCCACTGGGGTGGTTAATAACACCAAGCTCGGTCCATCTGCTGTCGTCAGGCACAAACGTAACTGACATCTGCCAATGTCGTCAAAAGCAACGTTACCCTCAGCAAAGGTCATTCAAGTGGATACGAGGGGAGCAGTGATTCTAGATGAAGAATCCCCCGAAGTGAGCGCGTTTTCCCCGGTTCTCTTTGGTCTCACAACTTTGATGTTAGACGAGAGACAGTCGAGGGATCTACCTACCAAATCACATCGAACCTGTATCTCACATCGCGGTGGATGTACGTTGTCCCTAAAATATACTTTCCTTTGTTCCGAGCTCATGTTGGGATAGGTTGGAGGTTCGCTGGCAAAAGTGGTCTACTTTACTCGTTCTCCGGAACCACCTGGATCGCCATCTGTAATAGCTACTCGAGGGTCTTCATGCGATAGCAATTTATCCTCGCCGCGTTCTGCATCCCCCTCCGAAGATGCTCCGAAGTCCTCGTCCACTCCGTCCATTGCGGGGAGGCCCCATGGCGCGTTAACCCCTCTCGTACTTGAACAACATCCGAATCTTGGAATTGGACTTTTGGGGCTGACAGACGGTCTTCTCCGGGATTCGATACTCAAGAGAACGGTCCAACATTTTCCCGGTGGTTCTCTCAACTTTGAACGATTCGAAACCGATAAAATCGATGCATGTGTCTCTTTTATTCAAGACCTGATTGAAAGGTCTGCGCAGGTGAATGGGGTTGCAATTGAAGAGATGCGAAAAGGAGTGAAGATTACGGCCACAGGCGGAGGCGCACACAAATTCCACGAACTTTTCCAAGGACACCTGCATGTTGAGGTGCAAAGGGAGGATGAGATGGAATGTCTAATTGAAGGGCTGAAGTTTATCACGCTCATTCCCGACGAAGTGTATTATTTCTCTGACGAGTTGATTTCGTCAGTTGCTCATCAGGCTGGCGGAGCGGGTACTCCCAAGGTCCCTTTAAGGCTGCCAGCTGCCGAACGCAATCAGGATGCCTCGCTCTCTGAATCCAAATTGGAACGACCAAGTCCGGATCCGCCTAAATATGCCGTCACATTTGAAACGAATCCGACGCCGCAGCTGCCATGTTTAGTGGTGAACATTGGATCGGGTGTTTCCATTATCAAGGTGGATATAGATGGTGGATTTGAGCGAGTTTCGGGAACGAGTTTGGGTGGAGGAACGTTATGGGGACTGCTGAGCCTCTTGACGCCTGCAACAACATTCGATGGTGTGTTTTGATATCAGTCGCAGAGACTACCTTATCATGGCAATAGAAATGCTCGAGCTTTCCGAGCGCGGCGATAACTCGACAGTGGATATGCTGGTTGGGGATATCTATGGACAGGATTACTGCAGGCTCGGATTGAAATCAACGATGATAGCCAGCAGTTTCGGGAAAGTGTTCAAGAAGGGCGAGGACAAGCGTCAATTTTCGGCGGAGGATATCAGCAAGAGCCTGCTGTACGCGATCTCGAATAATATTGGGCAGATTGCGTGAGTAACTGATCTGAACGAGAGATAAGGATGCTAATGAAGCAACAGGTACATGAATGCAGAAAAGTATGGTCTGGAGAGGATTTATTTTGGCGGGTGCTTCATTAGAGGTGTGGGGATTTAAAATTGATATCAGTTGGACTGCATCTGAAAATGATGGATGCAGGACACGCAGCAACCATCGCGACACTCTCATATGCGATCCGGTTTTGGAGCAAAGGCACAAAGCGTGCATTGTTTTTGCGGCACGAAGGCTTTCTGTGAGTGCAGTGTTTTACTTTTCTTAGTCTGACATCACGGAAACTGAGATGTCTTGGACAAATACAAGGGGATCTATCGGGGCGTGGATAAGGAACATTGATTCGGCTGAGACGGATCTTGTATACAATTTTTGCTAAGTACTTAAGCCGTGGGAATGGGGCTATTTCCCAATCCGGGTTATTAGCGATCAAGTCATATGTAAGTTTGAAATCATAATCCATTCAAAATTTGCCCCTCGCTCCTTGTCTGCCACCACCATGTCTCCGTATGATACGTATCAGCCGTTCTGCAACGACGACGCGGTCTCTATCGCAAAAACACAGAACACACAGAAGAAGCCGAGACATCGCCATTCTCCACACCAGCTCGCCGCCCTGAATGAGCTTTTTGACCGCAACGAGCATCCACCTCTTGAGCAGAGATCGGCTCTTGCAGAGCGTCTTGGAATGTCTGTCTTCTCATTCTCGAGATCATTCCCGTGTCAACCTCCCATGCTGACCCAGGTTTTTATTCGCAGGGAAACAAAGACCGTCAATGCCTGGTTCCAGAACAAAAGAGCTTCTTCTAAGAAACGAGTGAGAGGAGGGACAGCGTCTCACGATTCTCGCCAGACAAAAAAGTCTGCCTCTTCCGTGCCTTTTGCACAGCAACACATAGGCGGACGAGGTGTGGAACGTCCCGATAGTGATATTGTCGCCGATGACTTAGGAGGATCACAATCTGCATCACCAAAACATTGTTCAGTGCCTGTCACCACACCTGGTCGGCAACCTGCTACCCATCATGAAGGCTCATCTCACGATCCTCGACATCGTCTCTCAGAAGAACAGCTTGAAGGTCTCAGAAAATTCTTTACTACAAATACACACCCGACGCCTGAGGACCGTCACGCGCTCTCTGCTTCTCTTGGAATGTGTGTTTCTATTTTTACCTTTCCGCTCTGTCCCAATCTTTTCTAATATTATCATCTTTACAGGACTTACGAGAAAGTGACGAATTGGTTTCAAAATCAACGTTATCAGGCGAAAAAGAAGAGGGAAGACGAGGAGGAAGCCCGGTGGCATGCCCCTGCTAAAGTTGAACACCCTTTTAATTCCCGGCAACATTCAGCATATCTTCCCTCGTATATGCATCCATCACTGAGCTTACCACCGCCAACAAATCACCCGTCACTCGGGCGATATTCCTCAGTGCGACGGTCACCCAGCATCTCTCCTTCCATTGAGGATCGGTTGCAACGGAGAACTTCGTCCCGCGTAGGATCAATGCCATATCGCAATGCACACTCCGCTTATTCGCGCACGAGGCGTTCACGTCCCGAACCATTCCAACTTGATGCCTTGAAAAAGCTTTTTAGAAAAACGGCAACACCAACGATTGAAGAGCGCACTGCTCTTGCACTGGAGATTGGAATGTACGTGATTTGCAGTTGATCATTTCGAGAAGATGGTAACATTCTTCTCAGGGATGTCGGAAAGGTTACAAATTGGTTTAGAAACCTGCGGCAGACAGCTCGAAGGCGAGCTAAGAAGTCCAGCAGTGGGGATGAAGAGGACGACGATTTCCATCCCCAGTATCCTTATTCAGCTTCTTCATCCGTGTCTCGTTCCGGTACTCCCTCTCTTGGATCTCCAGAAATGTTCTTCAAAAGAGAAGTTTTGATGGATATAGTCGACTTTGAAGGCCATCGACTTGCGCACTCAATTGATTACAGTGAGGACGAATATCCAGAGGCAGTCACGCCTCCGCCTGAGACCTCTCCGTCGCCACCACCATCGGCCGTATCGTCCCAGGCGATAAGTCCTGACGTCAAGTTGGAGATGTTGCTGAGCCACCTCCCTTGTCATATAGAAATCGATAAAGCCTCGGTTGAACGATTTCCTGGAATAAAGATGGAGGATGCGTTACTGTTGTTGAGTTTTCACCATCATATCGCGCAGTATTGAATCACAAAAAGTATACCGAGTGTAGGTGGTTTGTCCACATTTGCAATTCTTTTGGCTAACCAACCGTTTTCGTTTAGTCTGGTTTATCTATCTATATGTAATTCGATCCCTCCTTTCCTCTGTGTTGCATTTTCGACACCTCCCAGATGAAAACCGATAATTATAACGAAGAAAGTGACATCCTCTTTAGGCGGTCGTCGTTCACACACCTTGTACTCAAGACCAAGTAAACACAATCCCATGCTTCATTTCTTCCATTACCTCAGGCACAACATCATTCTGAATGTAATTCACTCTACGGCATTTCCTCTTTGTAGTGTCCTGAGATTCAACGATTTTTAGGCACTCTTTTATTCAATGATTAACTTGTACAGGTTTCTCAGATAATGATGCGAGGGCTGAGTTTGCAACCAGTCAAAATCATATTTTATAAATCTAATAATATAGAGCATTTTGAGCACTTGGGAATGGGTAGGTGAAAACACACCGAAAAACCCGAGCTGTCTGGTGTGAGGCACATAAAGCATATTTTACAAACTACGGACGACATTGAACAACAAGAAACAAAACCCTTGGATGAGCCCACGAGGGATAGGGCCTCTCTTCGCGTTGAATGACGAGTTCTTAGAAAGACGGACGAGGGGCCCCTCAAAAGGAGGGTTGGACCGCCTCCTCGCAGGATCGCCATTGAAAAGAGAGGAAGGGGCTGCCAGTGGTCGCTAACGTAGTTACAATCCAAGCTTCGACATTGATGGATAGGTAGCGTTAGACCCTCATTCAAACCTTCTTGAAGGCGAACGAATCCTCCCGGCGGCAGACCTTATGGCCTGAAGTACATAACCAATCCTCATCGATTCCTTGCCACTCGCGAGTCGCTGGTGATGCTGAGAAGATTGGTCGTAACGAAGTATATGCTCCAAAGTTGGGACAGAGCACCAGGTCCGAACAACAGAAGAGATGACTCTTTTGCCAACTGGGGCTATATATGGTGAGTAAGGCGGCCAGCCTTACACAAGCTGCCGGGACTTTCCGGTGCCGGTCAATCATCGCTTCGAGGACTTTAGTCTTTTATTTCTTTTAGTTTTCTTAGCCAAGATATTTTTTTGTACTTGAATAAATTAAAGTAATTTGCCTTTAGCTAAAGTACTTGTCGGGACGGAGTTGCAACGGAGTTGTTCACAACCCGTGGTCACATGAGCGTGAGACTACGCCGTTGTGCGCCGGAGTTTCCAATTCCGAGATTCTTTGAACGCTTCTTTCAAACAACTCGAATTCAATGGCTGCATTTGTTCCTCCTGGCAATGCGGCCGGTGTAAACTTACCCGCTGCTCCACAAAACCCGCCTGTAGCCGGTGATATCGCTCTAGCGATGGATTATGTGGTCGACCTCAACGATACCAGGCGTGGTAAGTTGTAACCTCAGTAAGTACCACATATCAACACCTTGTTGATTATTTTGTAGGCCGTTTGCACCTAACGCCAGCCACCGACCAAGAGGTTGGGCTTGCAGAAGCCTACAAGGCAGGGGTTACATTCGCTGTTGGTCCGTTGCCTGGTGCTGCACCTGCAGCTCCGGCTTGGTTACAAGCTTTCCAGGCGAACATGTTACTCATATTTATGATCTGTTGATTAACGTTGTCAACAGATCATAAATATGAGTAACAACATTGTCAATGAGCTCGTTTCGATGCGAGGTGAACAACCAATCCTACTTGCGAACAGCGCTGCAGGACCAGAAGGTCGCCTTTACAATCCGAATATGCCTGGACAGTGGGTCCAACTCCTCACTCCCTCCTCAAGGGATGAATTGATGACGTATAACCGTGAGTGGCCATGATGATCATCTATGATCGGTTTTACTCATGCCCCATTCTAGATGCCCAGTGCATGGCAGCGGCAAATGCCCTTAACATAGTGCGACTAGGACCTCAGGCTCAATTGGCAGATTATAGGCAGCAAATTGCTATAAAAATTGGGGTCAAAATTTGAGGCCATTGTCGCAGATATCATCATCTCTTCGTTTCTCCTCTCTCAGAGTCTCAGACCTTATTTGACCAGTTACAGTCCCATCTCCAGTTGCCCGCCTCTTGTCAAGATTTAAAGCAGCCCACACAACAACTCCCTGGAGTCTGGTTTAGCCAGCTCACATATTTTTCTTTGAATTGTTCGATCAGATTTTCTTACGGTTTGATTTTTAAACACCACTCGTTCAACTGAAGAAGATGACTGTTCCTTCAAACCCCGCAGTAATCAGTTCAGTATCACACATTTGTCTGATAATGTAGTGGTTCCAAGTTCGTGATGATCCACTATGTAAAGGTGGTGAAACGTGAATGCCGTTTAATCAGAAAATTTTACAAGATCTAGGCCTTGAGTAAAAGTAAAATATACTGATAGCAATTGTGGTGCAAGTAATTGGCAAAAATAGGCAGCCCGCCACCATGGATGCCACAACGCCAAAGATTACTTGAACGTGATCTTGCCCTTGTACGGTGCGAGAATTTGGGTACCAAAGAAGGCGCTTGAAGGATGACGGATCCCGACTGTGTGCCCCAAATGGTTCGATGGAGTCCAAGCACAACTCCTGAACTGCATGCCAACTCCGTCCCTGGGCTATCCGACTTTCGGCGCTTATTTTGTTCACTGGGACGATCTGGACGACATCACAGACTCTAAAATGTGTACGATCGGCATGGCGTATAAACTTCGAAGCTGGTTCTTCTGGCTCCACACGGACGAATTCGCAACCATATTCTTGTAGCACGAAGGATATGACATCCCAAATCGTGGTTTCACCGGCACCCGGTGAAATGGTAGAGGTGGCTAACGATTGCGTCGGATGAAGTTCATGGGATTTAATCAACAACTTGACAGTTGCGTCGCGAGATAGATGTTCCTCGAGCCAGTGCTGGGCGTCTTTGAACTGTTTCGGATTCGGTGTTGAGGTCGAGGGGAGTTGGGGACTGGATCGGATGCTTGAGGGAAGGCTTTCAACTTGCAAACAGGCACATGGCCCATGAAATTGCTCCCAGTGCCAGATATTGGGACCGTAGATATCGAGGTTGTACACGATGCAATCTGGGCATAATAGATTGCGCAGGCTGTGTTCATAGGCTTCAAGTGCGGCAGTGGACTTCTGGACGAGCTGGGTCATGATCAGAGGGAAAAGGGACTCTCGTACGAGAAGGAGAATTTCGGTGGGTAGGATTGGCATCAGGATGGGCGATGTCCGAATAATCGAGTCCATTGTCTGGATTTCTGGTGACAGGAAGGCAAGAGATGCATGCATTAGTGCTGACTTGGATGTGGAGGGATGGTGTTGCATTCTAGCCGAGGCAGCAACATAAATCAAGAAAAACCAATTTAAGGCGCCGGATGTGACACTCAGCGCTCAGCGCTCATTACCGACTTCGAAATATTATCTATATCAGGTTATTATGGAGACTTTGATCCTCGAGATGGATCAAATAAAAAGTCATGGTAACTATTAAAGGGGTGTTGATTGCCGAATACTATATTCCAACATCCCAAGATTCAACAACCCCCATCCCATTGTCGAACTGCGCGAGGTGATCGCCAGACTTTTTATCACTAGCCTTACTCCATTCCACGATTCTGTGCAGCAAAGATGAGCGGTGCTAGACAAGAAATGGTAGAGTTACCTTGCACGAATCTTATCTTTATTGATCTTGAAGTGCGAGGCAATTACGTCCTGAAGATTGGGCATCAACAAAAGTCTGCAGAGTATCGATCAAGGGGCTTTACCCGCCATATCCCTTCACGATGAACATCTCTGAGCCAGTCCATAATTGCCCACTTCACAGTATTCGCGCTGACGTCTTTGTTATATGCGATACTGGCCACGTTATTTGGGTTCGCCTGCCCGTGGCCAGGCCTGGAAGTGAGGTTAATTAAGATTTCTCTTCGAACCCGAATGCGACACGAACTCGTTGTAGTAAGGTACATCGTTGAGTATCATGCTTTGTATGCTAATGAACACTTGAAGTAGCGTTGACTGGCCAGGACGCCATTGTTCCTCCGGGCTAAAACTCATTGTGAGAATCTAAACGGATACAGTCACAATTGACTTGCCTTCCCGCCCACGTTCCGAGTAGTGAGAGGCATACCTTACCACAATTATATAAATTCGGGTTGAATCTCACGGTGCCACCGCCAGTTGTGCGGAGGTGCATAAGTGGCGATCGGTTAGGATAGTCAAGCGGGAGAAAACAATCAAATTCAAACAGTCCCCCAGCATACGGTGTTCCATCAGGACCTGCAATCATAACTTTGCTGGAAATTGAATCAGCTTTCCAAGTCTCTAGAATAAACAATGTTGCCCACATAGCGTCATTACGAACTTCATCCACTCTAACCCAAATTCCTGCAGGTAGACTAGTAGACGTCGTCGCAAGTTCTTTGAGAAGATGGAGACGATTTTGTGGAAGGCGGGTGGAAGTTTGCGTTTTCTCAAGCTCCTGTGCATAATTATAGCTCAGATAAGATCTGCCATCCGACAAGGATACATATTCGAATGCTAGGCGTTCACAAGTCTCGGCGTAGACCTGATTAAATTCGATTGCGTGAGCAGGAGCTTTGCCTTTGCGGGATTTTATCCTCGAGGAAGACTTCTTCAGTTGGGTTTCTGGATTCGTGGAGAGTGTAGATGATGGCTCCCCAAAAATACTAATTGCCCGTTCCAGATCGTCCCGTGCAGCGATGATGTCCCCACACAGGGAAGCTGCCTGGATAATCGTTTCTTCAACGTCCGCCTGATCTTGCTCTTCGCCAAGCATACTCATAGCTCCAGTCAGGAATGATTCAGATTGCTTCGTGAGTTTCTTGAAGTATGTGTAGAGTGGCGGGCTGATTTCTAGTTCACCGGCGGAACCTTGACTCCATACGATGTCGCCGGATTGCCACATCCATTCTTGGATTCCACAGGAAGTAACCGCTTCACATCGTTGTCCAATCAAACACCGTATCGTAAGTTCACAGTCCGCCATACGCCGAAGGAGAGAGAGCATCGTGTTATATGTTTCTTTACGAGAGATCCAGTCAGTCACGGAATCGTTGCGAAGTAAGCCCCCAAGGACGATTGGCAATTGGGAGAGGGAAATCAAGTGTCCAATTGAAGGGTGAGGCAAAAGATCGAAGCCTTTGGGGTTGTCGCAATAGGGCGCAGGAAGAAGGTCAATAAGGACTTTGATTGAAGAAATGATGTTGTTTTCCAAAGTCGAAGAAGCTGGAGTATTTGCTTGACTAACTTTGTTGGTACTCTGCCGGTGATTATTCATCCCATAACCTGTCCCTCCAGGTCCTACGGACGGGCCCTTTTGCGCGTTCTGGGCAATCTTTGCTGCCCGTGACTGCGAAGCAGATTGCTCGACTATATATTGCTGGTCGAATCCTCCTAGTATCTCGAAAATCGCGATAGCACGTCCTTCGGCGCAACATTCGAGGATCTTGCAATTTGAATTCTTGCGCACCCCTTTACATGATGTAGAGCAACTGACGGGTGAAAAACACCCTCGACAATGATTGGTAGTACAAGAAGTGCATGGAGCATGCAAAAGAGATACCAAGCTAGGTGGAATTGCAGACTTGGAAAAGACGACCTACAAGAAGCTGTGAGAATTCACTAGAAGGGCGAACCAGAACATACATAACCTCTGGGGGATTTAACTTGTTTTCCACAATTTGTGCATTTCCTGGAACCCGTGAATAAATCGCGAAAGGGTTCTAGACTTTGGTCTGGCCGGACAAGTACATTGTCATCTTGTCGAGTGACCCGGTGTGTTGCAGCACCATTGGAGGTGGAAGCTGCTTCCTTAGACGGGGGAACATGAATGACACTTGATATTTCAATTTCGCTGTCCAATGCAGTGTGAGTAGTGTCAAATTTATCGTACTCTTCTTGCAGCTGTTTTGCAAGTCTTTCACTCTCCTCCTGGGCTTTGATTTGCGCTAGTATTTCTTGCAACTCCAAGTCCACTTCGTTGACATCGTCGAGCTGAAGTACGTTTTTTGACCCAGACGCTATAGCCTGAGGTTGCTGAGAATGCTTATCTTTGGGATTGACATAAGCATCTTCGTCAGAATCCCCAATACCTTGCAGTTGTGTCGCACTAATCTTGGATCGTTTGGTATTTGTGTTGAGGGAACTTGAAGCAGCTTTGCGTTTGCGAGCCATATTGTCATTCAACGATGTGACTCGGACTCTGAGACAACGTGTTTCGCTGTATCACTGTATGGGTGTATCATCACGCGTTGTTGCATCGTGACGGTCACATTTTTTGTGAGGTTTGCAAATTGCCAGTATGCAAGGTATCCATTGGATTGCAGCAAATACCATTCGAAAGTGGGGTTTTATTCGATGAGTTGCAGATTCAGTGCTAGTAGGCGTTTGTTTTCATGGAATTTGTCATCTCAAAGGATAAATATAGTAATTCGTATACCTATCTCGTTGACAATCACCATCGAGAGGCATGTTTCGTTTATGGCCACAAAGGATATTACCGTCTACCAGAATGTTTATGTCCTCCCTCCCTGCATTACCCCTTGAGCCTCCTGCGCTGCATGAAGAATTGGCTCAATTTGGTGTCCGGACCAAGGGCATGGAGGAGTTTTTTGCCCAATCACGGTTTTCCGGCATAAAACGGCCTTATACTGCTGCCTCAGTTGTCTCTAAGCAGGGGTCCTTGCCCGTTACACCTCTTCCGGGATCATTACTTGCTGACAAACTGTTCGCCATTCTCACAAGAGCTGCCAACGAAGGGAGGCCTGTGCACACAATGGGGGCCATTGACCCAATCCAAATGACCCAGATGGCACGTAATCAAGAGGTGTTGTATGTCTCAGGTTGGGCAGCTTCCAGCGTGCTAACCACGGGGAACAACGAAGTTGGTCCGGATCTTGGGTACGTTTCGCAGAAATATCAGATGTTTGCGTTCTGACATTCTATATGATAGAGATTATCCATATACTACCGTCCCAAACCAAGTGCATCGCATATTCCGTGCTCAGCAACTTCATGACAAGAAGCATTACGATGAACGACTTTCTGCTTCTCCAGAACAGCGAGCGAAAATGCCCTTTGTGGATTATTTGCGCCCCATCATTGCTGATGCAGATACTGGGTGGGTAACCACGTATACTCATAAATAGTCTTGTTAATTTCATCTTCAGCCATGGTGGCCTCTCTGCGGTTATGAAATTAGTCAAACTGTTTGCTGAATCTGTATGGAGGACCAGTTTGCTTTCTTGGACAATTTTATTGACGCTTCGAAGGGAACGTCTGCTATACATTTAGAAGACCAGCTACATGGCGGAAAGAAAGTACGTCATTGCTGCTTTTTGATCAAAGTCAACATTCATTTATCCAATGTAGTGTGGTCATTTGGGCGGCAAAGTCCTTGTTCCAACTTCAACACATATTTCTCGGCTTGTTGCTGCTCGCTTCCAACTGGATCTCATGAAATCGACAATGCTCCTGATAGCTCGGACGGACTCGGAATCGGGCAAACTTATATCCTCTAATATCGATATAACCGACCATGAATTTATTCTCGGGACGACGACGACACAAGGCACCTCTCCGCTTGCCCAGGTCCTAGCTGAAGCCGAGGCCAGAGGTGCAACAGGAGCTGATATTGATCGTCTAGAGACAGAATGGACCGCATCACATGAGATGTGCACTTTTAATCAGGGTAAGGCAACTCACTCCCTAAAGATTCATTTTGACCGCCATTTAGCCGTCGACAAGGCCATTCAACGTTCGGACATAACGGATAAGGCCAGTGCATTGAAGACATATCTGTCCGCTGTGGACGGGAAGGCAAACAATGTCGCGAGAGCCGTCGCAGGAGATATTCTTGGAGAGGGTGTCTTCTGGGACTGGGATGGCACGTCATTCAGCACTCTTCCTTGCTGGCTCGTGCTAATTCATATGTAGCTCCTCGGACTAGAGAGGGTTACTATCACTACACTGGTGGAGTCGAAGTACGATCTATCCTTGGATGGGAAGCTTCAAGCTGAGGATTTTCTTCAGGCAGCCATCAAGCGAACACAGGCGTTCGCCCCTTACGCGGACCTGCTTTGGCTAGAAACTAAGTCACCTAATCTTGAGCAGGCCAAGTACTTCTCTGGCAAGATACGAGAAAAGTGTCCTGAGAAGTGAGTAGCCCCCGTCTGCATCTATATTTTGTGTTCAGTTCACGATGTAGATGGTTTGTGTACAACCTGAGTCCGAGTTTCAACTGGGCGCAGCATGGATTTTCAGGTTTGCATATTTGTTCATCCACTATCAGACGTCATTTTTGCCATGTGGACTTTTAGATGTCGACCTGAGAAACTTCGTTTGGGATTTATCTAAGGAAGGGTGTGTACTATTTTGAGGCATCATGTTTATCGACAAGTAATTCTTGAAAAAGATTTGTCCTACAAATCATTTCTTTGGCAGGTCTGCATAGCACTGCTGTAACGACAGGTGCAACCGTTGCCTTCAGCCTAATACCCCTTTTGTTGAAATTGATCTTCTAGCCGAACTCTCTTCTCGCTTCAAAGAAGACGGCATGCTTGCCTATGTTGAACTCATCCAACGAAAGGAGAAGGAAATTGGTTGTGATGTTTTGACACACCAAAAATGGTGAATTTATATACCATAAAGGCTGCTCAATATTTACTTTTGATTCTCTAGGAGCGGTGCGAATTATATCGATAAAATTTTAAACACGGTTTCGTCAGGATCCTTGAGTACTTCTGCTGTAGGACAGGACTCGACAGAGCACACATTTTAATCCCATCCATACCTATATTGATCTTCCTATACTAGTCATGGATAAGCGAGAAATGAGCCATCTCCGTCATGACGAACGCAGACCGAAGTCGGAGAAGAACCGCCTTCTGAATCCCCTCAAGGTGTTGCAGCCTCTCCGACAGTGGACCCATCGAGGATGTACTCATTTAGTATGCGTCATTATCAGTCAAGCTAATTCCACTATTCTAGTCCTAGTTTATCACACCCAATCATCGCAATCACCCTCTGCATGGCCCGCGTGTATCAGCAGGGTATTCGGACTGTAATTCATAGACACGGTCTACTGATTCGACACGTTTTGCCTTTGGCGTTATTTCCCTTTCCAACTTCCATGTGTGCGAAAAGTGAGTGAGCACTGAGCACGTGGTTATCTGGCTTTTCAACTGTATTACACCCACAAATCTGTCGACCGTGCCTCAGCTCTATGATAACACCCGATTTCAAAATTCTTCAAACTTCGCTAGGTGTTTTTCGTTAACTGTATTTGTTCGGAGGACTTTACGGTGTCGCATGGTAACTTCAAATTAGACTGACATCATTGTGTCGATTCTTGCAACTCAAGTTGGTTGCAATTGGTTACTAGTATAAGCTTTGAGTCTAAAATAGGAGCTCCCGACTTGAGGGTCGACTTGATAATTAGGTAAATACAAACGGTCTACATGGAGAATACTATAAACGGCATTCAGAATTTCAGATTGTCATGCGATCAGGGAAACGCCACAACATACTGTCCCCTTAGGCGGACTCTAGTCTTTCCTCTCTCGGATACAGTCGATAGAGATTGCAGTAGGCAAGCGGCTCTCAAAATTCAGTTACTTGCTCAGGGATGGCATCGAAAGTACTGTCGCCTGAGGACACGGAGAAACCATCTGAGAATGTTCTTCATTGACGGCTTTCGCCGTTAACTGTGGGCCATAATTTATGGCACTCTATCTACTCTATCATGTGTTTACCGTGTGGTTCTATTTTTACACTTGCACATGTGGCATAGAAGATGATCGATCATCGATCGATCATTGTCAAATTGATTTGCTTGTGACATCTTCTCCTCAAAAGTAACTTGAAAAGCAGATAATAAGCAACAGTAGTGGTGTTTAAAAATCTTGTCATTTTAATTATTTTTCTTGCAGCAAACAATCTACACTGATCCAGTTATATTAAAGGGCCTGGCGGCTTGCTGGCGGCATCATTTCTTGTCCGTCGACGGTTGTGTCATGCTGCAATTGCTTGGCAATTACGAACAAAGGATAGGAACTATAGAAATACATGTATTGCATTTTTCAAGGCTCTGGAACTGCCGGGAATTCCGGATTGCTATGCGATCTGTCAAAGCGAGAGATACGCCGCAACAGGCTGTCTAAGGAAGATCGAGACCACTGGCAGGAGCGTCAGACGTGTGGGTTTCAGTTCAAGTTACTGTGTATTGTGGGGCCGATGACAAGCCGATGAAAGTGAGGCGTCTGTGTGTGGTACCAGACTTGGCGTAAGGGCAACTAGTAGGTCAACTTGCACTGAACGCGGCTCTCGAAGTCACGGTCAACTTGAATGAATCCAAATTTGGACATGCCATATATGTTGGCATATTACCATATTGGATCAGATGTTTGTGACAACCCAGTCTCACACTAAAATATCGAGAATTTTGGCAGAGCTACCGACCAGTAATGACGATACAATGTTCAAGGTGAAACGTTGAACGTTTGAGTACCAGGGAGCCGATTATGCAAAATCTGCCTCTCAAATTTATGATCACACGTGATACTAATTAATGATCGCGCTACGGTGCCTTGCCCCTGTGGAGGCAAAAGACATCCAAGTTTGTCCCCAATTCCTCACTTAGAAACCTCAGGCCCAGGAAGCTCTACGTGCCTGAATGATTTCAATTCACTCATGCCGTATACTGTATACTTGTCATACTATATAGAAGTTAATGACAGCGTTTGAAAATTTAACAACCATCGCTTCTTTCCCTGTCACCTTCCTCCCAGACACCTAACCGGTTGTGCGGCGGGTGTGCCCTCGATGACTGCTCAATGGTGCGTGTCCTTATCGTATTTTTGTTTTGTAGAACACCATTAACTTCTGCTTAGGCGCCGCTTCAGTGTCTTCACCAGCGTGGTGTTGGCAAGCTTTTTTTTGACCATACCTCCACGAGTGCTCTCATTTGGTACAATTAGCACTCTTCATCAGCATACTGAGCACGAGCGCATCACACGTGCAGCACTCGCTTGCCGTGGTAAATCCAGCGGAGATTGCTTTGAACCACGGTCAATTGACCAGTTGGCTGGTAAGGGTGGAACATTTGGTGCTGTTGGCGCCCCGGATGCTATGCCATTTCATGAGCCTGCTGTTGCTCACTGCGATAATGCCGATTTCTTTGATTCTGCCATCTACACGCCCTCGAAGCCTGTTCTCGTCGAACGCGGGGCAGCGACGCTTAGCTTACAATCATGCATTAAACACCTGCAAGATCGGTTTAATGAAGGCGCAGATGAAGCGGAATTGTTGTTGAACAGCCAGGATCGGATCAGGGAGAGCGAAGTCAACCTCAATAGGATTGAGGATGCGACTCAGAAGGCTGACTGTACATTTGCACCCCGATTCAGAGGTAGAGCGAAATGCAATGTATTTGATGGTCTCGGTCGAATGTTGCATGGTATCCAGGACTTCTACAGCCACAGTCAGTATTATCAATTCGGTCTTATTCTTGTAATTGTAAACTAACGTTATTGTACAGGTAATTGGGTCGACACTGCAGAACCTCCTTTCACCCCCGAAAATCCTCCAGGCCTTGGACGCTCTGAACGAGCAGAGTACATCTTGGAACTGCGACGGACCTCATGGAAAGATTTCGCCGATCGAGTTCCACACGATTTTAGTACTGGATGCTACGATGGGTTTCTTTCTGACAGGACACCTGGCATTGATATATGTGCTGGACATGTCACACACCACACACTCAATAAGGATATAGGGATCATCGAGCTGGATGGAACGACCAGTCTCCCTACGACTAGTACTCCGAATCGCGGATCGTTTGGGACAAACTTTAATGACGCAGTTCAGGCTGCCATTGTCGAGACAGTCCATCAGTGGAAGAACTTCCGCGCACAGTTAGAAAACCAGTATGGCGCACGACGTTCGAGTCTTATGATCTGTGCTCTCACCAGAGACGATCCGATTCATTCATGTCAGGGTCGCAAAATGGCCATCGTCATCGACAGTTCGGGCTCAAATGCTGATACGGACCCTCTCAACTTGCGGATAGCTTCGGCAAAAGCATTCAATAGTATGTTGATCACCGATGCAAATGCTGGCCCCGACGGGCTGGCAGATCGTGTCACAGTCATAGACTTTGATTCGAGCGCGCGAGTCATTTATCCCCTCGGTGACCCCTCGGCGGCTACGTTTGATGGCATTGATTCGTCTGGAGGCACCTACATTGCCGGAGGTGTGGCCGCTGCGATTAAGGAGCTGACTAAGGATCCCAAAGACCCAACAGCTGATCGCAGCGGAATAATTGTGCTAACCGATGGTGAAGATGCTGACACCTCGGCGTTGGTGGCACAAATCAATCAAGCAAAAAGTTTGGGCATTCGCGTTTCCGTCGGTAAATTATCCCCACCTGCTCCTAATGTTCGTCCTGTTACTACGAGGGAGTTGCATCGGCGCGATCCACCAGCAGAGCTGATCACCGCTATTCTCAAGACTGGAGGCTTGTTCAGCAATATATTCTCAGCCGAAACGCAAAAAGCCTTCATTGATTCGGTTGTTACGCATGGGCCTACCAACCTTGACAACGCCAAGGGCTCTGATGATGGAGTCCCACTGACTCCGGACCTCGCTGTCAGTGGTCTTGTTTCAATCGCTGAAGGGCCAGATATCTTTACCTATCACGGGTTACCTGGCGACAATCTGAACATCACGATCCAGTCCATGAAGAATCAACCGCTGAAAGCAGTTCTGCGTGATATTCGAGCGGCGGTCCTGATCAAGGAGACTACCACCGACGCCAAAGGGAAGGCCATAATTCCTTTCTCAGTTTTCAATGAAACTGACTTCGAGCTGATCATTTCGACTACTGATCCAAACGAAGTTGTATACTCCGTCAGTCTCGCCAAGACGCCGGGTTCCATCACTGAATATACCTCACTCGTTTCGTCGTCGACATACTCCACATCGTCAAATTCCCCTGCACCTCCGTTATCCTTGTCGACTACTACAGCTTTATCCAGTTCTACATCCTTATCGCCTTCTGCACCCTTGTCGCCTTCTGCACCCTTGTCGCCTTCTGCACCCTTATCGCCTCCTGCGCCCTT
>Ga0307517_10002322_pt1 | contig 30705 bp, 16 predicted proteins | sample 23_EM_MG_FD_194515 | JGI IMG/M metagenome (GOLD analysis project Ga0307517, IMG submission 194515) | Populus trichocarpa ectomycorrhiza microbial communities from riparian zone in the Pacific Northwest, United States - 23_EM | ecosystem: Host-associated > Plants > Roots > Unclassified | place... | reverse complement strand
TTGCGATTTCCCTGTGTTTATTGCTGGACAAGTGAGCTTATGATTCACAGATCACAATTTAGAGCAATATTAGGGAGGGTAGCTAGCGCATGCACCATTTGCCTTGCTCGTTGATAGAACACATTATCCAGTTTTGTAGCTCTCTCCAATTTGCATTGCGTGGTAGATAAAAATTGTTGAATGGGTTAATAAATAAATAAATAAATCCAAGTAGAACAAAATGGCTTCAGATACCACTGCCTACTTCAAGGAGGAAAACCCCACAAGAAACACAAAACCAAAAGCCTCCCAGTAAGAAAATCAGCATAAAAAGACTATATTTTCTCTACTTCAATTTCTTCTGTTTAAGCATGCATGCATGCATGCATCCAAAAAAAAAACTGATCAATTGTGTTCTCAATCTAACAGTCGTCTATAGATTCATGATTTGCCTGTCATCTCTCTAGTTGTCATGACCCAATTAAAACCAGAAGCTTTTTTTTTTCTCTCTTTTTTAAACCGTGGCCTGTGTTCTGCAATGGACATACATGTCACAGGTATTAGAAATGGGAAACTTCTCCCTCCATTCAATATTTCAGAGCCCACCAAGTGCAATATCTTTGCAGGGCATGGTGTTTACAACTTTGAAATATGGGGGCCAACTCAAACCCTTTCCATATAGCCTTGGTATGATTGGCGAAGTGTTTGGTATGGGTGGATAAAGGTTAGATTAGTGCAGAAGAATAACTTGCTACAACCAGGAGATAAGCCAACTGCTTCACCATTGTCACTCAACACAGATTTTGCCAGTAACTCTGTTTTTAAAGGATCAAAATAAAAGTTGAAGCTAGCTGATGGAAATAGCCAAACCTAACTCCAGTCTTACGTCTAACGCATGAAGCGGCAACAATAAAATATTCATCCAACATGAAAATTAGCTGTAGTTGGCCGGAAAAAATGAGTCTGACAGCAACACGGACTGGAACATTGTGACAGTACCAGCCTATAAGCTTTAGGTATGATGAAAGAAGCTAGCTTCCTCACCAAGCTCAAACAATTAGAAAAAACTAGAAGATAGCAGTAAGTTAAAGGAAGCTTGCTTCCTCAGCAATTATCACAAGAAAAAAAACATTGACCTGAACGCCTCCAAAGAACCTGTTAAGACTTGAAAAAACTATAGTTGCCAGTCTGAGCAGAGATGATCATTATTGGATGCCAACATTGCGAAGTTCAGGATTCACAAACATCAAGTAAAGGAAACAGGTTAATAATTTCTTCTTTTCAAAGATTTCATGCTTGGATTAAAATTTTGTTTATTTATGAGCCTTAAATAATGAAAATCTAGTGAAATAAACATTCAAAATACATATTTCTTGGAATGGCATAATATGGATAAAGGTAACATCTTTCTTCAGTTTCACATTATTAATGCCTTTTGGTTCTTTGCTAAACTCAGTTTGGATGTACTATCACGAATTCCAAACAATGGCAAATAAATACAAAAAAACTTTGTATTAAACTATATTATGTGCATTGAACATCCAAACAATACCGTAACACAAAAACTTGATATGTTTTCATTACAAAGCATCAACAGCTACAGCTTGTAAAATGTATGGTAAAAACAACACATCCGTTCAAGATTTCACTAAAAAAGTACATATCCTGGGACAAAAATTATTTCCAGGTAAACATTATACTATTTTCTCTATACTTAACCCATAGCATCCGCAACACAGTGACCGAGCCTTCTTCAATAGTTGATGTTGAAGGAGAATTTTGATAGCAACTGCGGAACTCCTGATATTACTGGTCCATATGTCTACAAAATATTATAATTGTTGGGCATTAGAAATGAAAACTACCTTTAGGAAATTTTAACAAAGAGATGTCCAAGGCAATTGAATCAATTAGGATTTAGGAGCAATCTGATAGCAATTGGAGAAACAAGTTAGTGATGCAATATGAATATGAGACTACAATCAGCAAGACTGAAGGGAAAGACAGCAGCCCATCAATATCCCCCAAACTTCCTCTCTCAAGGAAGGACTACTTAAATGCATTCGACAACGTAATAAAGCCAAATAAATCTTCTGTAAAATAAAAATTTGAGCACTGATTTAATCTCTACGGACATCCAAACACCATTGATGTTTGCCGATCCTCGAAAATAGTTAGTTATACCTTATGATTTTCATGAACTTGGCATAAAGGAACTGCAAGCAGTTTAAGGTTCTTTGGTACAATGAACTTTCGACTGGCTGGTAACTTTACAACGTAGAGTTTCGTGCATTCCTGAATAATGAAACAAGTATAATAAATGACCTTAAGAAACCAGAACTTTGAGGGAACAGTTTCAGTGTACTTACCTTAGGCACTTTGAGATTAGGGGGCAAGTACGGATACAACAAGGTTTCAAAGTCAGACCTCCACCACATTCCAAGGCAATCTCCCACCTAAAACATTGATAATCCGTAACCTCCCAGAACATGCAAGGGTAATACCACAACTAAACACAATTTTGATTACCTCCCAGTGATCAGTTTCATCTTCATTCACAGAAAGCATTCTTGATAGCTTACGTTGCAATCCATCAATATCTGAAAAGTCCAAAAACATATACTTCAATAATTCCTTAGAAGCATACCCCTTGGTTCAAGAGCGATTTACCTTCCTAATTTCAGTTCATAGAATTGCTTAATTACAGTTTAAGATTTACCTGATTCACCTGGTCTTAATCGACCACCAGGTAGCTTAAAGAAAGCATTTCTTACTTGCAATAGCAAAAGATGGGGATGTTTAAACAGCTCAACCTGATTTAACAACCATATAAACCTTTTAGTATAATGTATTATCAAATGCTAAGATTTCGTAATTGTACAGTTGAAACATTAAAACTGTTCATTTTAACATGTTATCAAAGGCTAGTTTCAGATGTTTCTTAAACGCTAGAGGGAGACGTTTGAACAGCTCAACTTTACGTAACATACATAAAATCCTCTGTTCAATATGTTATCATATTCCAAGTTTTCTTAGCCACAGGATTGAAAAGATTGCGGATTCTAAGCTTTTTCATAGAGTCTCGACATCGCACACCTTCATTTCTCCTTTATAAAGCAAAGGAAAGGAAGGGGGTTAAGGACTGGTGCTGCACCCTTCAAAACGATGTGAATCAAAGTGTGGAAATCCAGTTGCCTTGACCACTATGGCAGCTGTAGCGAAAACCTTATCATATCCTGTATTACAAGATGCCCGTCTTCCCAAGTTCCTACTTGTTTTAATCAATTTGCTAAAACTTGAAAAAACTACATGATGTTCGTTATGGTCATCACATGATTTTATCTATCAATTCTTTCAAGATTAAATCAAAAACAGCAAATAAAACACTAGCAATAGACACACTACTGTGCTAATTTTCATTCAGCAAGCCCTCAAACAACTTCAAGAGACAATCAAACAAAAACATAGAGAATAAAGAATTTAAAAGAAAGGCGATATTGAAAGAAAGCAATGAACCAACCAGCATAACAGCTTGCACAGAAGTCCTCAGTCCACGAGCACTAAAGCTGAATTTAAACAAACAAATTAATTAAAAATACAATTCTCAAGTTAGTACAAAATCAATGGACTGAATAAAGAATAGAGCTACTATATTGAACAAAAAAGAAAAGAAAACAGAGAGAGAGTACTTGGATTTCATTCTTTGGACACGGTCAGCTACAGTCTCATCCCTGAAAGCAATAGGGTCTTTGGATCCAAAGTAATAACTACCCAGAGGATATATTTCTATTACAGTGCTTTGATGATTGTTATTGTCAGTTACAGTTACTGAATGATCACCCATCTTCAGCTCTGCCCCCGACACGCCCACACAGAACCAGAGAGACCTCAGAATATAAATAGAAAGAATTTTCACCAAAAAGATAAATAAATGAAGAATACAAGTGGAGAAATTAATTAAAAATAATAATAAAAAAAAAAAAGGACGTACGAGCCTTTTGATTTTGGTTCCAGTAATTTTAATAAAGTTAACAAAAACACCCCTTTAAATAAATAGAATTAAAAACAAATGCATGTCGGCATACACACACACACGCACTTAAAAAGTATGTTACATTTCGTATATATCAGCATATACAATGGTAGTAATATTAGCAAATATGAGAGCATTTAGTTATTAATAGTATATTAGCATATGGTCCACAACGGTCAATATTAATTTTTTTAAAATATAAAAAAATTTAAGAGTATGAAGATGTTTTAATAGTATTATTAAATCTAATAAAATGGATTAATTTTTAAACCTCTACTCAACTCTTTGTCAGTCAAACTCAAATACCTTGGATTTGACAGCCATATCAAACCCAACCAATACCAGACCCGCGTTTGGGTCTGGCAACCATATCAGACCCAAACATGATTGCCAGACCAGAGTAGCTTAGGTCTGGCGTGGTTGTCAGACCAAGGCGCAGGTCTGACATTGTTGTTACACGCGTTCCTAAAATTCAATCAATTCTTTTTATTAATCTCTAATTTTAGTGAATAAATCATCTATAAAATTGCACAAATTAAAATAATCAAAAGGATAATAAGTCTTTTAAATATACATTATTTTCTTTTCCTATAACATAATTTATCAATTCAAAAGTTTTCTCTTATGATCATATATTCAAATTTTTATATATACTAAAAGTTATAATGTAGAATAAATTCTCCTTGTAACAAACTGTGACAATTAGATCATGTAACAACATTTCAAATTAAAAAAAAAAACATGAACCCTTTAAAAAATTATTCAACACTTGGATGGAAACATAAAATTAATATTGCCATCCACAATGCATACAAAAAAAAAAGTTTATTTTTAAAAACTTGAAATAAATCACTTAGAATTCAATATTTTTTTCTCATTATTTCCTTGTCAAATATAGCAAATTTATAAAATAAATTGCACAAACAAAAAAAAAGTTTGCAGTTAAGTTCTACTACATGTGAATGAAAATCCTGCTTGAATGAGACAGTATTTTTTTTGTAGTCCAATCATGTTTTTAAAAAAAATTAAAAATTTTGACCCAGATGCAGGTTTGGTAGTCATGTCAAACCCAAGCGTCTGGGTCTGACAACAATGTCAAACCCATACATGGTTGCGAAATGCATCCCTAAAATCCACTAAATTTTTTTTATTAATCTCTAATTTTAGTGAAGAAATCATTTATAAAATTGTACAAATTAAGATAGTTAAAAGGACAATAAGTCTTTTACATATACAATATTTTCTTTTCCTACAACATAATCTATCAGTTCAAAAGTTTTCTTTTATGATCATATATTTCAAATTTCCATATATACTAATAGTTATAATGTAGAATAAACTCTTCTTATAACAAACTTTGAAAATTAGATTATGAAACAATATCTCAAATTTAAAAAAGCATGGGCCCTTTAAAAAAAAACTATCAAACACTTGGATAGAAACATAAAATTAATATTTTCATCCACAATACATACAAAAAAGAGAAGTTTATTTTTGAAGACTTGAAATAAATCACTTAGAACTCAATATTCTTTTCCATTCTTTCCTCGCCGAATATAACAAATTTATAAAATAAGTTGCACAAATAAATAAAAAAGTTTGCAGTTAAGTTATATGCATATGAATGAAAAATCTTGCTTGCATGAGGCAGTATTTATTTTTGCAGTCCAATTATGCTTTTGAAAAATTTTAAATTTTTTTCCCAAACATTTGACCCATACGTGGGTATGGCAGACCAAAACATGCGAATTGGCATGGTTGCCAGGCCTAGGCGCTTGGGTCTGGAAACCATGTCTGACTTGACAAACAACAAACAAAGAAGACAATTGTGCACTTTAGTTCAGAAGAGAGAAAAGAAAGAAAAAACACAAGCAATTGATCACCGACGACAATCCAACCATTATTTGTCTACATGCGTCAAACCATATGAAAGAGAGCACGACTACGCATCTAGTGAGATGGTGGATTGCCAGATTTGGCCACTAGTAAGCGTCACACTTGTCTCCTTAATGGCGCGGGCGCCACCCATTCGTTGGGGAAGAAATAAAAAGCCAAAGAAACGTCTCGTAAAAAGATGAAAAATTGAAAGTGAAACTACTATTATAATCCATAGTAAAAGGTCTCTTGATCTACAGTGATTTCCCCACACCATTTAACTTTTGTTATAACTAGGTAGCTTGCCCTGCGACGTCAAATTTTTTAAATTGTAAAAAAAAAAAACAATGTTTAAATGTTGTAAATGTATTTTTTTTATAAAAAAAATTTACTCAACATCATACAAATTTTTTTTAAAAAAATAACAACCGTCAATTTTCAAGAATCAAAACATTGAAAGATGAAATAAAAAAAAACAATGCACAAAAAAAGTAAAAATAAAATAAAATTTGATAAAAGGAGGAATAAAAATTAAAAATAAAAACATTTAGGGTCAAAACCTCAAATATCATCAAATATTGAATTGAAGGGTAAAATTAAAAATTCTTAAGGCCACAACTTCACAAAAGAATACAAAACAAAAATCAAAATCAAGAGAGTGAGGACTCAATTTGAAAAAAAAATAAAAAATCAAAATTAAAGTTATGCTCGATTCGACGGGTTTACTCATGACCCAAGCTTGGAATGAAGGACTAGTGTTGCAACCTTAGGCTAGCCCGGTTTTCAAAAGAAATTGGAATAAAGCACAAAAAACATGTGATACTTATATTTAATTTAAAAGTAAAAATCCTCATAAAAAAAACAAAATTGGACAAAGCTTGAAAAAAAAAGATTTAGGTAACACGTTTTTTTTTTCTCAAAACGAATGGAAAATCTCTCAGGAAGTGGAAAAAAAACATCTAAAGATGAAACTGATAAAAAATGATCTAAAAAAGGGAAAGAAACCAAGCAAATTCGAATGAATCTTCTAAACACATGTCAATCCCTCAAAGTCGCAAACCGTTAAATTTCATACCTAGGCTCGATTAAGAAGCTCAATGTAAAACATATTTAATGTTGAAGAGTGAGATAAACTAATTTCATCATATTTAATGTTGAAGAGTGAGATAAACTAATTTCATTAAAAAATATATTTTTAAAAAAGCAAGATCTAACAAAGAGCATAAAAAAAGAAAAAATTGAGGCAATACTAGATTAATTTAATGTTGAAGGATGAAATAATCTAATTTAAGTAATTTCTTTTTAAAAGAGGTAGATCTAGCAAAGACAAAAAAAAAAACCCGAGGTAACCCGTATTACTTTTAAGAAGTCAGAAAAGTCCCATCAAAAGTGAAAAAAAACATTGAATGATGAAACAAAAAAAACATATTAAAAAAAGGAATGAAAAAAACTCAGCAAATTCGGATGAAACTCCTAACTCCATATTAATATCTCAAACTCGTAACCCGTTAAGCTATAGACTTGTACTCAATCAAGAAGGCCAACACCCGAAAAATTTAATGTTACACGATGAAATCACAAAATAAAATTAAAATTAAAAATTCAACAGGGAAAAAAAACCTGAGAAGAATGAAATAAAAAAAAAAAAACTAATTCTATAAAACCATTTTAAATGCAATAAATAGAAATGAAAATAATGGGAACCAAATTAAACATATGAAAAAAATCCATGAGGGATGAAATTGAAAAAAATTCTAATTTTATAAATTATTTTAAATAAAAAAATGCTAATCAAAAGATCATGGATGAAATCTAAAAAAAAAAAACCTGAAGGATTGCATTGAATTATGTAAAGACCAAATTTCAAAGATAAGAAAATCCATTGGGAATGAAATTGAAAACAATATCTTTTTTTATAAATTATTTCAAATAAAACAAATATGAATCAAATGATCAAGGATCAAATTTGAAGACAAAACTAATTAAGGAGTTGTATTGAATTTTCTTATGGACAACATGCTTTCCTAGGATGAGAGAGAAAAGAAAAAAAAAGCAATGACCATTGATCGCGAATCAAAGGCGGAGAAGAAACACGTGCCGCCTAGTCAAGTAGGCACCACTAAGATGATTCCATTTTTGCCTTGAAAGCTACCATTTGATCACGTATCTTGGCCGTAGACACTATCACAATTGTTTTGGTGCCCCCACGCGCCTCCAATTTAATAATCTAAATAATATAATATAACTGGTAAAAGACACAACAACCCCTTTCTCAATTCGATAATTACCCAAAAATCAAAAGAAAATTACATAAATGCCCTTGCACACCCGTTTCTTTTTTGATCTTCAAGGAGTAAGTTCGTGAATTCACTATACAATTAAAGTTGAAACGTGAAAAATACCCCTAAGTGATAGGTACATGTCATTTTGCTTTAAAGGTTAAAAAACCATTATATTGTGCCAAAAATTTATGTGAAGATCAAACTGCCCCTAATAAATTCAGCAATGCTGATTGAATCCCTGTGAAAATATGAAAACACCCTTAAAAGCAACATCTTTTAATTTTGTGAAGAAAGGCTTAAATGTCATAACACCATTCTAATCCAAAATGCTATGAGTCTAAGGCCACAATAAAGAACTGATGTCTTTTAGTTTTTTTTTTCTTTTTTGTAATTACCAAGGGAAGAGTTGAAACTAAAAGAAGGCGTATATTTCTTACAGGTAACCACCTAATTTCTTTTGTATATAATTGGCATAACATATCAAAAAATTTAAACCTAGCAAGGTTTTCTTTTACTTTGAACAAGGCTCTTGTAATTTGTTTTTTCTCTTTAAACCTGGCAAGGTTCTAACAAATTTAAATTCAACAAGACTCTAATAAATTTAAATTCAATAAGGTTCTTTTTTATTTTGAATTCAACAAGGCTTCAACGAATTTGAGTCCGACAAGACTCTAGCAAATTTGAACTAGCATAATGTAATTTTTTTTTAAGCCCAACAAAGCTCCAATGAATTTGAGTTTGAACCCAACAATGTTCTCTTTTATTTTGAATCCAACAAGGCTCTTGCAAATTCTTTTTTCTTTTTGGTCCCAACAAGTGTCCAACAAATTTAAATCTAACAAGACTCCAATAAAATTAAACCCAATAAGGTTCCCTTTTATTTTAGCCCAACAAGATTCCTGGGGTTTTTGTTTTTTAGCCCAACAAAGTTCCAGTGAATTTAAGTCTAGCAATACTCTAAAAATTTTAAACCTAGTAAGGTTCTATTTTATTTTAAACCTAGTATGGATCTTACAATTTTTTTTTCTTTTTAAGCCAAGTAGGACTCTAACAAATTTGAATCCAACAAGGTTCTTTATTATTTTCAGCCCAACAAAGCTCTTGTATTTTTTTTTAGCCCAGCAGGGCGCCACTAATTTGAGTCCAGCAAGACTCCAATCTTTTCTTTACAAGCTTGCTAAACAAATCCTAAGAAAAAGCAATTTTGTACCGTAAATATTGTAAAGAGGGGGAAACTGTTATAACTAAATATTTGACCCCTCTCAAATATCCAAAAATATATTTTAGTAAAAAAAGAAAAACATATTTCAAAAAAATCAAAGAAAGAAAAAAAGCAAAAAAAATTTAAAAAAATTGCAATCATGGGTGAAATTAAGAAGAAATTGAAATAAACGTGTTGAAATTAGCTAAAAATTATAAACTAGAAAGCAAAGGACTAAATTAGAAAACACATTAATATTGGGACTATTTTAGTACAATTAGGGATAAAAAGAGAAGAAATTTTAGAAAATAGTTGAAATTGGTTAAACATTGTAAATTAGAAGTCAAGGACCAAATTGAAATTAGTGTCAATATTAAAGGTCTATATTTAATGTAATAAAAAACAAAATTGAAAGAAATAAAGAGAAAATGATTGAATGGCTAAAAAAAACAATTAAATGTTCGAGGACCAAACTTAGGGGACCATTTAAAAAAAAACTTCCCATTACTTAAAAACAACATCGTTTTACAATAAAAAAAAAAAGGAAAAGTGAAACAAAACACTTCATTTTAATTGAAATAGTTTGTTTCACGTGAAATAGCGTCGTTTCACTCAAGAAGAAAAAAAAACAAAAGGCTAAAAAGATATTGTTTTGGTGTATGACACCAAAATAATACCTTCTTCTTCCCAAGGCTACTGTGCATGTTTATTTGTTTTCTTTTTTCTTCATTATTTTGGTTAGATGTTTGGCCTTTCATTTCTCTCATCCATACCTCTTACTCAACCCAAGAAACACATCACTCTTCTTATATGCATGTTACTATATGGCTAGCTCAAGAAATAAAGCTTTAAACTTCTGAAACACTGCAAAAATTAGTGTGAAAAGAGCAACTTGAGCATCTCGTCCAATGTGTAAAATTACTGCGAAAGGTTGAGATTAAGGGGGTGTTTGAGAGTGTGATAACGATTGTTTGTCAAAGTATTTTTGCTAGGAAATACATCAAAAATAATTTTTTTAAAAAAAATTATTTTTGACATTAGCACATCAAAATGATATAAAAACATCAAAAATATTAATTTAAAGCAAAGAAAAAAATAAAATTCAATTCAATTTTTTCCAAAAACGCTTTTGAAATGCAAAAATAAACATGCTCTAACCTAAAAAGACTAATGACCATGATCATACCACCAAGAAGAGTTCTAGAACCTTTATTCTTGCCTATAAATAAAGAGGTGAAGCAAAAAAAAAAAAAAACAAAGACACCTTGAGTTAGAGAGGGAAGAATACCAAGAGAGAGAAAGAGAATAAAAGGAGTTTTTCAGCTATAAATGGAGGTGGTCTGAGCTGCTAAAGTAGCAGAAGAGAAAAAAAAAAAAAAGAAGAAAGAAAGAAAAAGAAAGGAGAAAAATGAGAGAAAAAAGAAAAAAACATGAAAAAAAAAGCTCAAGAAAACCACCCAAAACTGAACCAACCTGTGACCCAACCCCATCACTTGCATCACTAGCCACCATCATCCATCAAAATAGCTCCTTCCTCGTTTAGAACAAGTTTTAGGGTAAAACTCTTAACTCTTTTTTTTTTTTAATCATTTTTTCTTTTTTTTACCCTAGTTTTTTGCATGGAGGTTACTATTCACCAAAATTTTATTTTATTTGTATAGACTTTCAAATAGTATTAGATTTATTTTATAAAACTCTAATGTCACCTTTTTACATATGCATTCGTTTGAAAAAAATTTATTTTTAGAAATCAGCAACTTTTCACTCATTCAATTTTTTTATGTTCCTTTTGTTTTATTTTATTTTTAATGGCTTTTAATAATGTTATTAGAACTTTATAAAATTGTTTTGTCATGTTTTTACTTATACGTGTGAAAAATTTTATTTTTAGAAATTAGCAATTTCTCACACATGCATTTGTTATTTTATTTTTATTGGATTTGAAATAAAATTATTATCATTTTGTATATTTGTGTTGTCACCTTTTTATGTGTCGTGTGCATGTAAATATTTATTTTTTAAACAAGAATAAAAATTGTGTTGACAAATTTCATCAAGTTTGCATCATGTTTTCATCTAAGCTTGATTTTTAAATAGCTAGGAAAACATGTCTCATAGTTTTTAGGAACCGATGTAGGCCTAACATGATATTTTTAACTTTAAAAAATATGTGTCGGTGAGTTGATGTCAAGTTAACTATATGCTTTTTTAAAACTTGGGTTTTAACGGTTAGGTCAATGAATCTTCTAGTTTTAAAGACCAATATAGACCTAACACAATGTTTTTAACAAAACAAAAAGGAAAACTAAAAGAAATTATTGAGTTGTGAGACTCATGATTCAGGGTCCGATACTAACTCGACAAAATCCACCAATAATAGTTTTCTTAAGAACTAGGTGGGACTCCATTTTCCATATTTTCCCTTTTAATTTGAAAGGTCTATTTATGTCCGGCAGTGACAAAGTTAATGTGCATATACTTCAAATAAAAGTTGTAAATCAGATTTATAAATCTTCTACTAAATCAAAGTTGATTTCATTGTTAGGGAAGTTAAGTATGTTTTTAACAAATATGATGTTTTTAATGGAAAGGATGAGTATGTAAGGGGTTAGAGATTTTTGATTGGACAACCATGAGATCCGGGTAATTACAATTTGAACTCGAGGACGAGTTCTCTTTAACCCGAAGAGACTGATGTGAAAGGATTTTTAGAGAAATATTATTTTTCTTAGTTATTATTATTATTATTTCCTATTTAGTTTAGAAAAATCTTTTACTTTATGGTGTTAATATTGAGATTAATAATTTTATTTTTTCTAGTTTATTTAAGACTTTTATTACTTTGTTTTTATTTTTAGGTTTCCTAGCTTGTTTAGGTTGAAAATTATATAGTGTAAATTAGTCATTAAAAAAATTCAAGATTTAAGCAACCTTTTTATTAATTAAAATCAGTTTTTCATTCTATTGTTAACCGGCTAAAAACACACGTAGACATGTTTAAGAAGAGAAAGAACGGATTAAAATTGATTTGTTTAAGAACCAATTGCATTCAATAATTTATTCAAGGATTGATTACATTTCAATCAATAGTTTAGGGGACCATGTTTATAAACATGTTCTCGTATGGAAAAAAAAATTATATTGAAAGGAAATGGCTACATCATCATTTTTTTTTTAAGAACTAATTAAATAATTTTATTTATTGATCTCTTGAGTTCTAACTTTGAAATCAATATTGAGAGAAATTAAATTGTTTAAATGTATCAATATTAAGATTTTTTATTAAGACTTCTTAGAAAATTGACTCGTTAGATTGCCTCAATTAAGATTCGATGAACTTTATCAAAATATAATTAACTCGATCAATCATGGAAGTTGATTACTATACTAATATACATTTCTTTTAGAATGTATTGGCATTTCCAACATATTTTTCACATTAAAAAAAAATATAATGGTGAATTAAAAAACTAATATATATATATATATATAATTAAATAAATTAAAAATTATATATGATAATAAATATAAAAAAGAGTTGTCATCACTAACTAAAAAGTTGAAAGAAATATATAAATCAAGATATCAAATCTCGAATGATGGCCAATAGACCTTGTTGGGTTAATAATTTTAGTTTTTTGAAAAAAAATTTCTTTATTTAATTAATCAATAATAAAAATAAAAAAAATCATAGAGAAGTGATTTAATAAAATTCAAAGAAAAAGAATTATGTAAGGCTGTATAAAAAGAACACCCATTAATATAAAAAAAATATTATAATTTTATTTGAAAATTAGTAAAAAGTAAATGAATTTTTAATTTAGAAATACAATAAAAAATTATAATTAATTTATTTTAATTAAAATTTAACACCCAGCAAGCTAGGCATGACACACATATACTTAACTAATCCATTTTAATTAAAGTTTACAAAGCAGAAAAAAAAAAGAGAAAAAGATAAGATAAGATAAAATATAAAAAAATAGGTTTTAACATTTTTTTTTCCTAATATAGAGGTAGGCAATTAATTGTCTCTCTTTAAAAAAAACATTAAATATAAATGATGTGTTATTTACTGTGACCGATGGAATATCATTCACCAATCCTGTTTTTAATTATCATAATAGTGGTTGAAGAAACATGATGGGTAGTTTTTTACCTAAAAAACTTGATTTTAACCAGTTATTACCTAAAAACACCATAACCTTAAACAATCAATTCTCTAACAAAAAAAAAATTCCCAAAATCAATAAAAGAAAAAAAAACAAAAAATCAATTCAGTGAAAAAAACCCTAATTTACTTTTTGGCAGTATAAAACTTCAAAAACACCCTAACTGCATTCATCTTATCTATGGAAACACTTTGACATCAAATTTAACTATTGTTGTCATCAAAATCATCAAACAACTTTTTTTTTTTTATTATTATTTTTTGACGACTTTCTCTCATCTTTTAAATTTAAAACTAAAATAATAATAAAATAAAATTCTATACCAAAACATAAAATTATAAAACTAAAAGGACTAAAAATGATTTTGGACAATTTTTAAGGATAGAAGGTGTTGTAACTATTTTTTTAAAAGAAAAAAAAAGTTGTTATTATTTTTTTTTTTAATTTTTATCCCTCGACTCTAAATTCTTTACAAACAATAAAATTAATATTTTTTTAATGAAATCAAGCACCATTTAAAAGAAGTTAAGATTTTTTTTATACTATAATAATCTAATATAAATGAAATAAAAATAATTTATAAAATTTAATTTTAAAAAATAAAATATTAAAAGATTAAATTGAAGTAGAGAAATAAATTTCTCCATAATAAGCGAAACTTGACATAAACTAATGTGTCAACCAACTCTAATCAATCATTGCCGGCAACCACGACTGCAATTGTTTTCCAGAAACAGCTTTAACCACAGAAAATGTGGGTCAACGATAGGGGCACAATAGTCATTGGAGATGCTCCTCCATTCAGACTTGATTTTGCCTTTTGTTTTATAATTAACGAAAAAAAAGGGGAAAGAAAAGAAAGAAAAGAAGGGACAAAGGAAGAGTCAATCTGTGTCAGCTTCAACAGCTAAGTAATGAAAATACCAAACAAGACCTTTACTTGTCTTCTACAACACTTTCTGGCATCTCCACCTCCTATATAATTTTTATTTTTTTTATCTACAATAATCAAGATTCTCACAATTCAGCTCCTGCTTTCTTTTCACAGGCAAGTACCCACCCCTCTTTTCTTTTTCTCTTTGTATCATGACCTGTAGTTTGTTTCATCTTTCTGTGTTTTTTTTTTTTTTTTTATTTTTTCTGTACCAAATTAACTTTGAAACTTTCCTCTCTTTAATTTCTGAAGCAGGTCAATACATACATATTGAACAAATCCAGGCTCTTCCAATACCCAGCCATAGCTCACATGGATCCAAGTACTGGGCACCCTTTCTTTATTGCTTGTTTTTCTTAATTTTCCAGCTTGTAATCTACTAGAACGAGGGGAGAGGGGCATAAAATGCAAACAGTCCATCTGGGATTACTAGTTTGTTTTTTTATTAACCAGTATACCACAATTGGGTTGCTTATTTAAGCCAGCATGAGATGAAGAAATTTAGTTTACAGTGATCCGATTGTCATGATGGATGATGACATTGCATCATCCCTTATCAATATAGCACAAAGTTTAGGTATAGAAGGGTGTTTTTCATTTTTTTTTCTCATTTGCGTTAATGTGCTAAGAAACAAAAAGTTGGTAGGAACATTATGCTTAGAATTTATTTTGATTCTGTAAATTTTCTACTTGGAGGATTTTGGTTATTGAATGCCAACACCCAATTAAAGTAGAATTAACTCAGGCACTTCTTGACATAAGTGCAAACTTGTTGGTGCTGCAGATGCTGCCATTGAGGAGAGAAAGGGTTTCAGGAATGGCGTTGAGTTAGTGAAATCTGTCTCTGATAAGCACATTGATCTCCTCAGGCCATCTGCTCGATACTATACAGCATCAAAGGGTACTGTTCTTATTCAGACTTGATTTATGTTCCATGAGTTCTTTTTCTTTTTTTTACAATATAACATCTTATCATGTAAATTGCATAGACAATGTTTTGCTGGTAACTGTCACGCTTCCTACTTTATGCATTGATGATCAAGTCTCTGTCCTCCCATCTATAGACGTGACTGAGCTAGAATGATAAAATTTTCTCCTTTTATGCTAATACTCATGGCTGTATGTTGATATTAATCAGAGGATTAGCAGCCCTTTGTTTTTCTTTTCTTTTCTCTGGAGATGCAAGTCCGTGGGCTATGAATCTGAAGAACTCTGATATTTTTGGGATTTACTTCTTTTGCATTAGGTGCTAGTCTCGCTTTTTCTAAACATCAATTATTTTTAGGAGCCATCGTCTCTTCAAACTATATCAGGGTTATTGAATCCTGCTGCATTTTCATTTTCTACCTCCTTTTTGATCTAGTCTCTTTTAAATAGTCTTCAATTTTCTTCTTGTTTTTTTCTTATAGCACTCTTGCGTGTTTGATTCGTATACTGTATTTAATTATGTATCTCATCATGTTACTTTATGTGGTGGATTATCTTCCAGTTGTATTTATATTTTTTGTCAAACAATTGATGTTTGCACTATTAATTGCTTATCCAAACTCCTGAGAGACGTTCTGATCTGCTGATGGTAGGGCAAGCAACAGATGCTGCAGATGGAGAAAAAGGAAAGTATACTCTTATTAGAGATCCTGAGGATTTTCAAGGGATTTATGACAAGCCCCTTCCATGCTTTGGCTGTGGGGTAGGATGGTTTTCGTGAGTATTCTTCAAACTAGTGTTTCTCCCTCCCATTACCATTTCTCATGTTCTGATAGTTATCTTTTTTTTTTTTTTTTGCAGTTTTCTTTTGGGATTTGTGTTCCCATTGATGTGGTATTATGGTACATTTCTTTACTTTGGAAATTACCATCGAAGGGATCCAAGGGAGCGTGCAGGCCTTGCTGCTGCTGCAATTGCTGTAAGCTCTCTTACGCCCTCTCTATCAAAATAAATACTGTTGTTAGTGAAGCAACAAGAGTCTGAGTCTGAATAGCTTTAGGATGATAATGATAATCAGATTCTCATCACTGTCTTCCTTTGTCACTGACTTGATATGTTAAACAGTAACATTTTTAGTCTTTTTTTTATGGGCACTACAAACTGCACCTTGTTGAAAGTCTTCACAATTTTGATCCTTGATTTTAATGCTATCCCTGTTGCAGGCAATGGTGTTTTCTGTCGTGTTGATGGTCATAGCAGCTTATTTTTCTCTATTTTAGGCCTGGTAATCCGCTCCCAAGTTTGTTAGGCTTCACATTTTCCAAACAAAACAGATTCAAATTTCTTGCATGTGCAATGTAGATAACATGTCAAAGCGGAAGAGCAACAAAGAATATGTTGATACGAGATCCTTCACAGATGGAGATACCTTCTCGGCTACACTAAAACATATACAAAATCTTAAAAACATTCTTTCCCCGTCTGCTGGCCTAATGTAAAGGCTCGAGCAGAGAAAATTCTCAATTAGCATGAAATTTACTAGTGAATTTATGAATACAGCAGTGAAATTGGATACTTTGTTTATATGTAATACATCTTATGATACCTCAAAAGGAATAAGTTTGTTACTTGATGGTGCATGCCCATTTCCTTTAAAACGTTAAATGGAGCGTAATTCCTTGCACTTTGATGTTGCCTTCCTTGGAAGGCTCAAAACTAGCCAGTTCTGTTATCTAGAGCCTCTCCTTGGGAGGCCGATTATGGTGATGAAGATAACAAAGAGACCGTTTATGCTTGTATAAAGTATTTACGGTATTAAGGGAACACTCTTGGATAATTATTTGATACCATAAACAGCCTGAACTCGTTTTCTTCACAATTGAGAACAGTATCATGTTTTTCTCTTATTTGATGTCAAGTCACATCGTTTAATCAATTTAACACCGGGACTAAATCCAACTCTCCAAATCAGTTAAAAACATATCATTCACATCAGGTGTAGAATGCTTAGTATTATGGTGTAGCTTTTCACTTGCAAATAATTTTTTTTTTAATTTTTAATATTAACACATTAAAATCAGTATGAAGATTCATAAGAAATATATTCTCACACAAACAGACGAAAAGGTGATCTTAATGAGAAAAGTTCGTCTATAAGATTTTCTTCTCCAAAAAATAAATCATTCGGTAGCAATACAAGCCTTGTGGGCATGCATGTAATACGAAAAGTAATTGTAAGAACACTGCGCAAGCCACACAATAGAAGGGAAAGGTATAAATCATAGGGCAAGCATCAAGCCCTCAAAAATGGTAGTCCAGAGAGGACCTACGTCTCAAATTGATTCTTGATCGAATAGGAGGCTAATGAACAAATGCTGAAGGACTCTATAAAGGAAAATCGCCCTGATAGGTGCAGTTGTCCATTAGGAATTCTCTTCTACATGGCCCAAAAACTTGATTTCAATCTTTAGCTGCTAGATGAACATATTTGTCGTCAACTCTAAACCGGGAGCTCGAATTGATCTACAACAGCCACCAAAAGAGAATAATCAGCAGTAATTAGAAATAGAAGCGAAAGGGTAAGCATAGAAGAGGTGGCATAAAGTAAAATTCTTTTGAAAGGCTGACCTTTTGTTCAAGTATATTATCGAGTTCGGTTTCATCTTTTGCAATGCCAGATTCTTGGAGGGACTTCAGGACAAGCTTTTTCAGTTTCCTGATCTTCAGAACTCCATCATTCTGCATCATGCATCAAAAACCAAAATCTTAAATGTCAGCATTAGGATGATATTAAAGAAAGCAAAACGTAAGTCAATTCAGTATTAGTCATGTTTATGCATGCCATTAAAGTTTACTTCGAAGGTCGCTACTTAATTGATGACGTATGATAAAATTTATATATTTGGCCTGATCAACACGAGGTAGCAAATTGAAATACAATTGAACTGGAAATGGAATGAAAAATATGATCAAGGATACATACAGATTTCAAGGCTGATTTTACCAGCTTCCTCCACTTTATATTCTTTTTATTATCTTCTTTCTTAGGGCTAGTAGCCTTGTCATCTTTAAGAGCATTGTGTTTAGCTTTCTTCAACTGAGTCTCAACATCATCGGATTTTCTTTCAACCTGACTTTTACCATTGCCCACTTCATTTGCAGCACCATCCTTTGTCTTATTCCCAGTGCCATCATTCCCAGATGCATCAACCTTTCTCTTCCTTTTTGAAGGCAACTTTCCGTTCTCTATTTCTGTGTTGGTATCTGCACTGTCAACATTTGGTGTATCCTGCAATTTTTGCTCCTCTCCATGTTTATTCTCAATCAATGCAACCTTAGTAGGAGCATTTGAATCAAGAGCAGATTCTTCTGTCTGTTTAGGTTGTTGCTTGGCAGCTTGAAAAGCCCGGGCCTTTCCCCGGTGCTTCTTTCCATCAGCATGGAGAAGAAGAGCCTGCTTACTGGTAGCCTTGGTATTGCAGAGACTGTAATTACAGTGTTGCACATAAGTTGATGGCTTAGATGGAATCACTAGAAGAGATATAACACCAAGCACTTAAGAGGGAAGCAATAAAACTACTCTTTGACTTCCTATGCATGCATAAGAGAGATCAAGCAATATTCATTAGAACAGAAAGTTACATAATTTTTTAGCACTACTGAATTATTGTCTTTAGATTTAGTTCCCCACTAAATATTGAACTAGATTATGCATGCAAACCCCGCCATGGATCCAGGCTTGCCTCTTACAATCATCTTAACAACTTTCTATCCAAGAGAATTCCATTCAAACAAGTCTAGTACTTCATTACTTTGTAGGGGTGAGAGTTTCAAGTCGACGTGTTAATCAATCAATTCAGTTCCAGCTGAATCTGGAAATTATGATCAGTTTTGGAGAACCAACTACACAGACTTCTAAAGTTTGTGCGGACTAGGCTAGAAAAACTCAATCACTCAAAAGACTGAGCAGTAGCAGCAATACACGATATTTAAAAGTTAAAACCAGCCCTAATCATGAAAAAACACCTGCAAGAATTAATTAACACATTGTACAACACAGCTTGAAGATTCTAATTGTTCAAAAACATATGATTGACAAACATTATTTCCAGATAAAAGTTAAGGCATGAAGCTCTAATATCTTGATCCCATACATCATTTAACCTTTCTTTTACTTGTTTTACACAAGAAAAAACTCAATGTTGTCTTTGATGTTTGGCGAATGATGAATTTACCAATTTCTGGCATTTTCTTACAAAACTAAAATATATTTTACGACCGAAATGCAAGTCCCACAATATTTTCCACTTTTAAATTTAAAAATATGACTTGGGAGATGGCAAAAAATCAAGTTTATAATCAGTCCGACAGATTCCAAAAAGGTCATACATCATGGGAGAACACAAACATACATGCATAAGAAAGGTAATAAAGTTTTAAAAAGAACATACCTACAAAACCATGGTGGGCGTTCAGATAACCCAACATTGATATCAACATCGGGTTTTTGCTTTGCATCCTTGTTGGATTTAGGTGTTGCGCCATTTGAAGCTTTCCCTTGACCCTTTGGACCATATTTCTCCTGAGAATAAACAAAAAGCAATTCAGAACTCCCTTAAGAAATTATTAGGAAAAAAAATCATATATTAAAGATAGAAATGAGCATCGTTACCGCCTCGGTAATACACTGAGTGTGGCCCTGAACGCTTTGCTTCCCAAATGTCTCTCCACAATCAATGCAAGATAGCTACACAATTTTAACATTCCAAACATACCAGAGTTTTTAATCTGTGACCAATATTTTTTTTTTTAAAAAAAAAAGGGAAGATGGAGAAGACCTTGGTTGCAGAACACATTCTGAAGTGATTAGGCAACTTGGGTTTCTTCAAGTTCTCTCCACAATCCTCGCACTGAAACCACACCATCTCTCTCTGTTCCTGATAAATTGAAGGCCAAAGCAAGCAATCTCCTCTTTAGCTGCGACCTGGAGAAACTAGAAAGGGTTTTAAGTCCTTTATTAGGGTTTTAATCATCACTGTCCTTGTTGCTGGCTTTTGCTTCCGGAAGATTCGGGGCTCCATTTAACTCAAAACGCACCGTTTTGTTAACCCCAGCTGGGGAAACAAGCCCAGGAATAACGTATTAACAAAAACTGTGGGTTTTTAACTGTAGTTGCTATTGTAAAATTATTATTTTACCCTTGAATTGAATAAAAAAGTGTAATGAGGTGTTTTGATCTTTATAGTTGGCCTAATAATCATAAAAAAAAATTATTTAAGAGTATGCTAGTACTTTCATTTCCTTGCATAGTAAAAATATAATTTTATCTCTAGATTTAATAATTTCATAAGCTGTTGCCCAATAATTTTTTAGTTTTTTTTTAAAACATTGACCTTAAAATGAGTTTGAAAATGTATTGATGTTATTTTTTTATCAAGTTTTTGTTAATTTGACAATGTTTTGGTTTAAGTTCGGTTTCTAATGACTAGTTAATGAGTGTCCTAATATCAGGGACCAACATAGGCTTAGTATGATATTTTACTAAAAATTATATATATACGAACAAAAATTATCTTCAAGTTGCGAGATTTTTTGTTCAAAGTCCAACTCTAACTTGACGAACACCAATCAATGATAAATGACTTGTGAAAAAGCTTAGAAAATAATTTAGATAGTTAATTGAATACATAGAATAAATTTAAGAAAATATATAACTAACATAACGTTTCGTTCGAAAGGATGTGGTAAAGATAATGTCTATCTTTTTTTAAACATAATCAACCTTGTACTTATATCTTTGGAACCAATATATATTTTATGATTCTTAGTTTTTTTAAGAACTAGGTGGCAACTTCATTTTCAATATTTCCCTTTAAATTCATAGGTCTCATTTTCATGTCAAGTGCAGCATGATTGATTTAATCACATACAAGAAATCAACCATGTCTAAGACTAATTTGATCATGGTAAAAAAATCAACCATGTCCAAGACTAGTATTAAGTCAAACATTTTAGCTAATTATATCATGGTTGAAAAATTATGCTCAGTGATGGACATGATTGATTAAAGAAGGTATTTATGAACTTAAGACGAAGGAGATATTTCAAGAAACTTTAATTGACAAAGGTAATTTTTTTGTTTTCTAAGGTATTTTTTAGAACCCTAGTATCTTATTTCATATTTTTTTTATTTATGCCTTGTTTGTTTCTAGATAAACACTTTTCTGGAAACTATTTTCCTCACTTTTCTATGTTTGGTAAACATACGGAAAGTTAGTCAAAGGAAAATGAATTCCAGTCAAAGAAAAAATTAAACCTTTATGACAGGAAAGTGTTTTCCTTTTCTTATCCTAAGGAAAACACTTTCCTTTCTTTACAAAAAACATAACACGATACATAATACAAATCTCTCTCTCTCTCTCTCTCTCTCTCTCTCTCTCTCTCTCTCTCTCTCAAATCTCTTTACCAGGAACAATTAAAGCATATTCCTCTTATTTTAGGTAACTCTTTTTCCTCAAATGTCTCTCTATTATTTGCCTTATGTTTTCATCTTCTTTGTTTAGATTTATAGTTATAATTATGACATAAATATTGTGATCTTGTTTAATTTGCTGTGTTTTTTTCACAGAAACCAAACAAAACTCTCTGTGTTTTTTTCCATGTTCTGTTTTTTTCACAGTAACCAAACAAAACATGATACAGATAACAAAATCCATGCTCTATTTTGTTAATTCCAGAGAACCCACATCACTAGCCGAATGAAACCCACAAAATCCATGCTTTGTTTTGTTTGGTTTCTATGAAAAAAAACATAGCAAACCCATGCTCTGTTTTGTTAATTCCAGAGAACCCACTTTACTAGCCGAATGAAACCTACAAAATCCATGCTCTGTTTTGTTTGATTTCTGTGAAAAAAACACAGCAAACTCATGCTCTGTTTTGTTAATTCCAGAGAACCCACTTCACTAGCCGAATGAAAACCTACAAAATCCATGCTCTGTTTTGTTTGGTTTCTGTGAAAAAAACATGGGTATTCCAGAGAACCCACATCACTAGCCGAATGAAGGGAAAAAAAAAACTCTAATACAGATAACAAAATCCCCGAACTTAAAATAAAGTGAAGTTTATTTTCTTGTATGCTCTCAATGGCTTGTACGTGAGCCTTTTCATTGTTACCGAACCTGTTAACCCTCTTCACCCTCATCTCAGAAACAACTCCTTTTCATCGACTCCCCTACACCCTCTTAACTCCCCTATCAAAAAGCAGTCCCTACCTTCCTGTTTTCCCGTCCCCGGATCCAGCCACTCTATCCAATTCCCTTTAAAAAAAAGACTCCTTCATTTTCGTTACCCCCTCTGCTTTTGATCTTTGTCCTGCTTCTTTGTGCACAGAGAGAGGAAGTTAAGGGGAATACTAGAGAGGTAAGAGAATGTTAGGGTTTTTTTCAAGAAACAACATGGTACGAAACATGTCATGTCATTTGATTTTAGTGTTTTTTCAAGGATGGAGGAAAGCTATGTTGTTTTACCGACATGATATTGAGCATGGGTTCAAGTTAAGTGTTATAAAAATTGAAATGGTTTGGTAGAAAAATTGTAAAGGGTTTGAACATATAATTTTGCAATAAAATTATATGTTCAGACCGTGAAACATAAGGTTTGAGAATTTATAAAATAATATACTTTAAGACCTTGTTTTTTAGAGAATCGGATATTATTGCCATAACTATTATACATTGTCAGCTTCTATGAGCATATTTTCTTGTATTGATTGTGTAAGTATTTTATATGTTTTTTTAATGTTTATTTCCCTAAATTTTTAGGTTTTGTTATTTATTAACTTCACTTTCTTGTTATGGATAGTAAGATTATTCATGCAGCATGTATGAGAGCAGTTGTAACTGTGATAGCTACAAGGGTAACTATTATTGAACAAGAAATAAATAGAATTTATATACCAAGAGAACCACGTATAAATGCAATTGCTCAACGAGAATTCTATATTAATAGCATTTTGAATTGAGGTGATAAACATTGCGTTGAACAAATTCGTATGAAACCAGTTGTCTTATATAATTTATGTGATGTTCTCACAAGTCGTGACCTATTACGATCAACTCAAAATGTGTCTATTAGGGAGCAAGTAATTGCGTTCTTACAAATCGTAGGCCAAAACCAAAGATTTCGTTTTATTAATGGTATATAGGTCTGTTGAAACTATCCATCGTTACTTTAGAATTGTTTTTAAAAGTAGTTCTTAAGTTATACAAACACCTTATTAAAGACCTAGGGGATACAGTTCCCGCAGAGATAATGAATAATCGAAAATTCTATCCTTTTTTTAAGGTATGAGAACAATACCAATATTTTTATACATTAATTAATTACATCTAGAAGAAAAGGTTATGAATTATTTTTTCATGTTTATATGGGATTGTGTGGGAGCAATTGATGATACCCATGTTCCTGCAAATGTTTCTGTTGAGATTCAAGGAAAGTCTCGAGGTTGAAAATAAGAAACAACACAAAATGTTTTAGCAGCTATAACTTTTGATTTGAAGTTTATATATGTTTTAGCTGGCTGGGAAGGAAATGCACGCAATTCACGGGTTTTAGGTGATGCATTATCAAGACCTAGTGGTCTAAAAATTCTAGAAGGTATATAATAAAATATTTATGATATGCAATAAACATATAAAATGTCTAATTAGATAAAGATAATAATAGGTTTTTTTTTAATTTGTAGGGAAATATTATCTTGGTGATGCTGGTTACGGTATTCGAAATGGAATCATTTCTTCTTTTTCGTGAAGTTTGATATCACTTGGATGAGTTTACAGAACATTCACCAGAAAATGAAAAGGAGTTATTTAATCTTCGACGCTCTTCATTAAGAACCGCTATTGAGCGAAGGTTTGATATTTTGAAAGGCCGTTTTAGATCAATTGATGGAAAATCTTTTTGGTCTTATGAAACACAAGTAGATGTTGTGCTTGCATGTTGTATTATTCATAATCACATAATGAGATTTGATCCTTATGACTTTCTTATGGAAGAAATATGTTCGGAAAGTGAACCAATTAGACGAACAATCAACTTAAATCAACGGGAGGAGAGGGAAGAGAATAAAGAGTGGATAACAAAAAGAGAAATGATTGCATCAACCATGTGGAATGATTATAACACTAAAAAAAACTAGTAATTGAGTGTTAATTATATATGTTTGTTTTTATTATGTCTTTCTTGAGTTTGTATTATCTTTGTTATGTATTTGGATTGCTTATTGACTTTATTATAATTTCTTATGTATTTTATGTATTCTCTTTTAAATATTAATTGTAGTTTTTATATTAAATTTATTAAATCTAAATATTGTATGATTTTATTTTGTATAAATTTGTAATTTGTTTTTTTTGTAGAAATGAGTACCACACAAAATAAAAAATGCAAGGGCAAGCACTTCACATGGTCTAAGTCGATGTCTCACATGTTACTTGAGATATTAGCTGAGGAGGCACTTAAAGGAAACAAACCTTCTTCCACCTTTAAAGCAGAATCTTTTGTTAAGGTGGCTTCAGAAATTAGTCAAAAGTTCAATGTGCAATGCGAGCCTAAGCATGTGGACAATCATTTCAAAACTGTGAAAAAAGAATGGGGAATAATAACCAAACTTGAAAATAAAAGTGACTTTGGTTGGGATGATTGTTTGAAGATGATTACAATTTCGAAAGATGTATATGATGAAGAAGTAAAGGTATTATAAATATTATACTCTTTGTAATTTTTATATTTACTTTTGTTTCCAAAATGTTATACAAGGAACTAAAAAAATTGCACATTCTAAACTTTATGAACAGATACATCTCAATCATGACAAGTATCTCAACAAAAAACTTGATATGTACGAGGCAATGACAATTGTTGTTGGAAAAGATATGGCAACCGGAAATTATACCAAATCATATGTTGATGTCAACTTGGAAGAGAACACTGAAGAGCAATCAATTTCAATTGAAAATGAAGGGGAATATGAAGAAACTTCTAGAGGAAAAGAGACATCTTCCTCTAGTGCACAAAAGAGGCAACATAGAAAGAGAAATTGCATGTATGAAGATGATGGTGTTGAAAAGTTGTCTAAAAAGATTGGAAATGTAGCATTTGTAATTCAAAGCCTCAGCAAAAATCAACTTGATGTTAATGAGTTATTTACAGAAGTGATGAAAATTGAAGGCTTTGATGAGATCACTCTTGGGGATGCATTTGATCACTTGGTCCAAAATGAAATGTTGGCAAAAACATTTATGGCAAAAAATGCTAATTTGAGAAAAATTTGGGTTCAGAATTTGATCACTTGCTAAGATGATTTTACTATGATAAGAAAATATATGTTTATTATTTGACAAATATGTTTACTTGTTTAATTTGGTCTAGCATGTTTATGTTTATTAATTTGAACTAATATGTATGTGTATGACATCAAAATTTAATATTTATGCATGACTATGTTTGATGTAAGATATTTATATTAATTTCTTAATGCTTATTTGATATATATTAAAGGGATATTAAAGGGATAATTGCCCATACCCATAAAAAAAAAAAACAATCTTTATCCAAAAAACCCATCAAAATATTTTTGTATTTATTTATCTTTTAAAAAAATCTTCATAAAAAAAAACCCAAATATTTAACTGTTACTTAATACCATAAACTAATTTGGCTTTCTTCATATGAAAAAAAAACATATTTTAAGCTTTTAAAATTGAAAAAAAATATTAATAGGTTTTACTTAAAAAATATTTCACAAGGTTATATTTCTATAATATTATATGACATATATAGTTATATTTTATAAAATAAGCTATATATGAATATAAGATATAATAAAAAAAATTCATCATTATACTTTTTAGATTTCATTCTTTTATTGTAAGTGATTAAATATTTATATTTAATATTTTATATATTAGATAAACTTGAAAAAAAAATTAATTCATTAAATTATTTTCCAATTCATTTTCCATAACATAACCAAATACTAGAAAATATTTTCCAGTTTATTTTTCATAACACTACCAAACATCAAAAAATAATTCACTTTTCAGGAATTCACTTTTCAAGAAAATCATTTTTTAAAAAGAAACTACTTTCCAGCAAACAAACAAATCCTCAATTATTATTGTAAGAGAATTTTGTTGATTTTGTCTTCAAGAGCATCAAAATAATTATATTATTTTAAAAAAAAATAAAAGGCCAAAACACATTTTAATAATAGACATTATAATTTTTTATTATAAAATTAAATTAGTAATTTTATTGTAAAAAAATAATATGACAAATCTCTAATTTAATAGTTGTTATTTTAAATAATATTTTAAGTACTGCTGTAAAGTAACTTTCCTAGAATTAATTGTTTTTTGTTTAATTAATGTGGCTCGTAACTGTCACGAACACAACATCAATTATCAAATCAAATAATTTTTTTTTATTAATAGTGTAGTTGATATGAAATAATTTGTGGGGCTGGCAATCTTTCAACTGCATAAGCTTTACCCATATTAATAGCCTTCTGGTACATCTAATAATCATTATCCCCACACTAAAGCACTTGTCAAGGGTGGATTTATTATCTTTCTACGTTTCTGACAACGACCTCCTTTAGCACCTCTTGATTTGGATTATTCCGATGGTTAATATTGACTTCTTCTCTTAGTTAGGCCAACCTCCTTTAGCACCAAACCAACAGGCCAAATCGTGGCTACTAGATTGGTGGCCGGTGTTTTTTAATTGTAAAAGATTATACAAGCGGTTTTTTAAAAAGCAAAATAAGTAAATAAATAAGATCCAAGTTATTAATTTAACTGAGTTTAATAAGCTCGTATAATATAAATACATAAAAAATAAATAAACAAATAAAAGAATTAGCAACGAAAAGAAGGTAAAAAAACCCATCTTAGTTAGTATGTCAAATCCATGACCTGGTCATGATACTATGGTAACTATGTTGAACGCAGGTTGAATAAAACAATGAAACTTTATTATCAAACAATCAAATATCGAAGCGTGGAATTGAAAAAAAATAATAAAAAAACAATTAAAAAAAAAGGATCTAAATCAATTTGGGTTAACCCGCTAACCCTGCGGCCATAAATATAGAATTGAGATAACCTCATAGATAGAAAACTATAAAAAAATACACGAAGACCAATTCCTAATAAATCAAACATTGAAAGATGAAATTGAAAAAAAAATCAAATTTTAAAAAAACTTAAAAAGACTAAAGTCAACCTATGTTAATATCCGAAACTCAGGACCCTTGTCATGACCTTGGGATCAACGTCAAAAAAGGCAAACCTTAAATAATAACAAAGTAGAATTCTTAAACACGAAATGCAAAGGGATGAAATTGAAAAACGAGGAATAAACAAAATAAATAGCAATTAAAAGAATAGAGATCAAATTTGACATAAAAATAATTCAAAATCAAATGATAAGGGATGAAATTGAAGAAAAAACTCAATTAGAAAAAATGGATAAAAATAAATGGTAATTAAAAGAATGAGAACCAAATCTGATATAAAAACTAAATGAAACTAAATGATGAGGGACTAAATTGAAGAAAAACATTAATCAGAGAAAGATAAAAAAAAATATAAATCAAGTAGCAATAAAAAAAAATGAGGATCAAATTGGGATCAAATTGGTAGGAGAAAAAACTTAAAGAGGATAAAATTACAGAAATAAAAAAACTTTTAAAAATTATCTAAAATAAAATAAATATCAATTAAAAGAATGAGAACCAAATTTGAAAGATAAAAAAATTGAATGGGGTGAAACTGAAAAAAAATTCAATTTCATAAATCATCTCAAATAAAACAAATAATACTCAAAAGAATAGAGATCAAATGTAAAAGAATAACAAATTGAAGAGTTGCTTTTAAATTTTGCAGGGTTAGTGTGGAAATCAAGAAAGCGAGAGGGAAAAAAGAAAAAGAAGAAAGGACTGCACGCGTCAAACCAGAGATCTGTTTGGAACACTCGTCACACTAGGACAGAGAGGAAGCTGAGATGATTCGAATGATGTCCTGGAAGCCACTGCTTCACCACCACATAACATCTCATGTGCTAGGTATTTTTTTTTTAATATATCTATATTAAATCAATTACCACCATATAGCCCTTTAACCACCTTGATTATTACAAAAAAAAAAAACTAATGCAAAAGGACGCAAAGGCCCCTAGCATAAGTTATAAAAATATTTTCTTTTACGGTTAAATGAGTAATTTTACTGTTTAATAAAAAAGAAAAAGATGATAAAAACCCTAGATCTAGGCTTATAATGTTTTGTTTTTAAAGGTGATTAAGTATTTTCATTATGCTAAAAAAATATGTTAAGATCTTCTTGCCCTATCCAATTCATAAATAATTTTTTGATCATTAAAAAATAATTATTTTACCCCTATTCGAGGCATAATAATTTGTGGTGGAAGGGAAAAACATCAAAATATTATTTCAATCCACCATGTTTTGGAAAAAAAAACTTATAAGTTTTGAAATTTTTTTTAATTATAACTGATAGCAAGAAGACTATATAGCTAATCAAATAATTCTGTCTAATTGAATAATAACTAAATCTGACTATAAAATAAGCATAAAATCTAACATTCTTAAATATTGATGAAAATAAAAAAAAAATAATTAAAATGTTAAAATCATAAATCAGACAATCTAGACATTATGAAGGCCTACACCTACTTCATGAGCATCTTTATACATGGAGCTTTAAATCATATTTTTGGATTGGGCACAGAAGTCTTAAAAGTTACAAGTCTTTTAAGCTATAATGTTCTTTTATCCTTTGAAACTAACTTTTAGATGTTTTATCTGTGAACCTGCCTCGTGTACTCATTAGCTAGATTTCTCCTATTTTTTATAAGTGTTTTTTTTTTTAATTATACATATGAGACTCAAATCCAAAACCTTTTAACAATAAGGGAGCGATGTTGCATTGATTATGCTACAAACTTATTAGCAAAAATGGTTTAAAGAAGTTGTTTATCCATTAAATATGATTGTGTGATTTTCATTGAAAACATTTCTACATTGGTTTAGTTAAAATAAGCTTTAAAATTTAGGTAGGATTTCAAGTTAATTTTAGTACAGAAATGTATCAATGTTATAAATACATTTTATTGTATTTTATTTTTTAAAATTAAAAAAATACAAGGATACTATTTGTGTTTAATAAAATACAATTTATAAAATAGTTTAATCGATCTACTCTGAAATAGAGTTAATAATGCTAATTAAATATTAAAAGTGTCAAGATAATATTTCTTCTAAAAGCAAAGGATAAATGAGTATGCAAATATTTAACACACACTTTTTTTATTTATGCATTTTTTTTTATTTTAGAGGTTATTTTATATATATGAAAATATAAATAAAAATAATCTCTTTTAAATAAGAATAATTAAAATAATAACTACCATTTAAAAAAAACAAACAAAACAATTTTTAAAAAAAAAATCTAAGAGAGGGGATATTAATTTAAATTGAAAAAAATTAATGTAAACTATAAAAATACATACAAAAGAGGGAGGGTAATAATTAAAAATTTAGCAAAATATAATATAAAAAAAGGAGAGAGAGAAGCCAGGCACTTGTACTTGGCCAACCACGCGAGCCTAAACACGCTTAGACCTTGAAACTAAGGCTCATGCACTTGAGCTTCTATGTATACCAATAAGGGATGGACAACATATTGTTGGTCCCTTTAAAAAAAAAATCAAAGTAGACGACATGTCGTTTGGAACAGTAGATGACGCGTCACTTGCTTATCAGTTTTTGGCCACCTAAGGTGGCCGACAAAACTTCCAAAAAGTTGGGTTTCAACTTCTGGAATAAAAACTATTTTCAACCAACTTTTCACATGCAAACAACTAAGAAATATTTTAGAAACCTTGATAAACTTATTTATGACATTCAAATAGCAAAAGCATTGGTTAAAATTCACAAAAAAACCCAAAACCACAAAACTTCCAAATGCATGATCTATTTTTTTTTTGGGGGCAAGATGATGACACAAAAAACCACCATAATCGATCTCTTTTCATTAAATGGAACCCTTTAACATCAAACTTGACCATTTTGGTTGTTGGAATAATGACAACTATCTCTCTGTTATTGTTTTGCGACTTTCTCTTTCATCTCCCAAACTTAGATACTAAAAAAATAAACAAAATGAATTTTTAGATCAAAATAAGAATTTTCATGATTTTAGGATTAGTCATGTGTTTTA
>Ga0307517_10002321_pt1 | contig 30707 bp, 33 predicted proteins | sample 23_EM_MG_FD_194515 | JGI IMG/M metagenome (GOLD analysis project Ga0307517, IMG submission 194515) | Populus trichocarpa ectomycorrhiza microbial communities from riparian zone in the Pacific Northwest, United States - 23_EM | ecosystem: Host-associated > Plants > Roots > Unclassified | place... | reverse complement strand
GGCGCCTGTGCCTTGTGTGGGCCTTACTGAGGCCGGAAGTATCGTTGTCCTTCTGGCCCTTGGAGTAGCCATCTCGAACGCCGACTGGAGGGAGCGGGTGGGTGAAGGGGGGGGCGAGTGGTCCTGGTCGTCAGCGGCCGTGTCCATCTCGTCGCCGGCTGGCGGCGGTGGAACTCCCTCGGTGGCAACGGTTGAACGCCTGAGAGTGGGCGGTACCGGACGGCTTTCGCAATCCCTATGTACGGCGGTGTGATTTTCGCCACAGTTGACGCAGCGGGGCGGTGAGGAAGAGCAACAGCCAGGAGTAGCCTTAAGGTTGCCACCTCCAGGGCAAGTGGGGTTGGGACAGCGGTGGGAGGCACGGGTGTGGTTGAGGGAACAGATGGGGCACACCGGGTCGGAGGACGGGCATCTGGGAGCGACGTGGCCGAAGCTCCAGCAGTTCTTGCATTGAGTGTACCTGATTGAGGAGTAGGCCCGCTCGACAGTGCGTGAGCGAGAGAAAAGTCTGATGGAGGAACCCATTGCCTGGACGTCCCCAGGGTAGACAGAGACAATGACCGACGTGGCAGTTTTGTTCTCCCTTGAGCTGGCGTCTGGGTTGAGGAATCTGGCGGCGAGGATGCGGATGTCCTTGGAGTTAAGGATCGACTCCGCGAGGCACGGGAAGAGCTCGCTCGAATCCTCCGGGAGGAAGGCGAGGGGGAGAGAGTGGATGGCGAGTTGGGTCTCGTTGGGGGCGAGGCGAAAGGGCAACCAGGGAGAGTCTCCCACCGGGAAGGACTTGTTGAGCTGTGATGAGAGGGCATCAAAGTAGGCCGCAAAGGCCGCAGCGGGAGTGGCAGGGTCGGTGACGAGTAGGGTGACGGACCCTCGATCGTTCACCTTGGTGGTGACAGCGAGGGGGAGGATACAGTTCGCATCCCTGAGGACACGGGCACAGATGTCAGGGAAGGTGGCAGCGATCTGAGAAGCCTGCGGGTGCTCGGAGGGGGAGGAACGGGGAGCGTAGAATCTTCTTTCGGCGGTCGGGAGCGACTTTGGTCTCTGGGGAACAGAGACGGCGTTGCTGGCTGACGCGACTTTGGCAGCCGTGAGAGAGCTCTTATTCTTCTTACCCTTCGGGGCGCTGGCAGTGGCAGCCTGGGCATACGACGGTTGGGACTTTGGGCAGTCGGGGGCGAGATAGCCCGAGATGAATGTGGTAGGGTCGGGGTACTTTCCCTCACGAAACGCGTTGGCTTCCCATGAATCCGGGAACTTCTCCGCGTACGACCGGGGATTGCCGTAAAAGGAGCGGGTGTCCGGGTCATACCGGGGTATGTCCAGATCGAAGGACGAGGGGGTCGAGCTATTCGGGAGAGGGGCACGGGTTTTAGACCTGACCTGGGGAGGTGGAGGCGGGGGCATGGGGTGTGTGGTGGTACCAGTCGGGGGAACAGAGGGCCGAGTGGGGGCTGGCGCTTGCGGATGCGGGGCAGCAGACACCCTTTGTGACAGGTCACGTAGGGACGCGTGGATAGGGGAGAGCTTGCAGTCCAAGGCCGCAGTGGTTGGGAGGGTTGCAACGATACCCTGTAGGGTACCCAATTGGGTTGTTATGGTGTCCAGCAGACGCGTCATGGAGGCAAGCGCGTTCAAGGCCGAGCAGCAGAGGGGGAGGAGGATAGTCTCGCCATCAGAGAGTTCGGAGAGTTGGGTATCGTCGAGGATAGGAAGTTGAGTTGAAGTGAAGTTAAGACGTTGGCGTGTCTCGCGGACAAAGTCACGGAAGTAGAGGTGGGACTCGCTGAGGCCCGGTGAAGAAGCCTGACTTGACGAAGCCCGAGAGGGGGCCGCCGATGAAGGGAGAGGGGGGAGGTCATCCATCGTGACGATGGGGGATCAGGGACGCGAAGCCTGAAAGGCAGGAGAAGTTAGGGGGCGAGGGGGGATCATGCACTGAACGACGTGGAGTTGTAATTTCAATGACTGGAGGTGTAGAGGGCGCGGAGCGTGAAGAGGTGAAGCGGGTCGTGGCTATTGTTTATAGGTTTTTTTCTCTCCATAGCTAGCGCTGCATGAGGCTGTTAGTATCTTAAAACAAATCACAGATGATTACAAAAAAAAAAAGAAAAGAAAAAAAACGACTAAGGGATAGGCTCGGCCCTCACTTCCGGGGTCTTCATCCGCTCGCAGAAACGCAAGGTTGCACTTGCCTTCTCAGCCAACCGAACCTCCCAGTGTAGAAACTGCTGGAGATACGGACACGCCCATCAACGATGCCCTGCAACCCACCCGACGTGCCCCATTTGTGCGCTTCACAATACTCCTGCGTCTCACAGATGTCAGAATCCCACCTGCCCCAGGAGCGGGAACAATAAGCTAGTCCCATCCTGTTGTTCGATCTCGCCCCCCCATTCCTGCAACTGCGGTGACGACCACACTGCCACATTCAAGGATTGTCTGGCTCGACCTAGCCCTACTAGCCCCACCAGACCTGCCTCCACAGTCCCACCTGGTCAAGACCCCATGGATGTGGTGGTCGATGGCGGCCCAGCACCCTCTACTCCCCTGGCCAGGGCGGGTCCCACTGAGGTGTACCTTATAACCCCGAGGCAACCACCCCCGGCTGGACCCCCGCGTCCGGGCACCATTCAAGGCTTTGGCGGTCCTCTCCCCCTGGAGGCCCAAAGCCCTTCCAGCGCTCCTTCCAACCGTCGGGCTGGTCCTGGTAATGATTAATCACGCCTGCCCCGATGGGTTTGGGCCGGCCCCGAATCCCCAACTGCTTTCCATCGTTCAACATAACTGCCTTGGGAGCAGCGATGTTTTCTTTCTTTCTTTGAGTCGTTCCGTGAAGTGACAACCTACCCCTCCCTAGTCCTCCTTCAAGACCCGCCTGTCAACAAGGCTCACCTTCCTTCTTTCAATGGATTTATGTCTTTTTTCCCCCCTGTCAGGAAGCCTCGCGTAGCGGCTTAGGTTCACGTGTCTTTCCTGGCTTCATTTTCAGTGCTCCCAAGGTTCAAAGGGGTGGATGACATCCTCGCCCTTGATGTCTCCTCCCAGGAACCTCTCTTCAGGACAAACTTTCATTCCTTCCAGCTGATCAACGCCTACTCGACCAACACACGCGACCACCGAGTCCACTCCGTCTCCCCCAATACCCTCTTTCCAACCTTGGACGTACCCCTCCTGGTTGTAGGGGACCTCAATATACACAACCCCCTCTCAGACCCCCTGCGGTCTTGTTCGCCTCGGGAAATTGGATCCTAGAGCCCCTACTTTGAGAAAGCAGCCGAGGCCGACTTCGCTCTCCTTAACCCACCCTGGGAATACACTAGGTTCCCCTTGGTCGGTAGGGCTCGCCCCTCAGTCATAGATCTGGCTTTCGCAAACCCCCTCCTCCTCCCATTGTTCAAATCATGGGAGGTCTCCCTCCCCTCGACAGGCTCCGACCATGTGCCAAAAACAATCAACCTGGCCCTGCTCACTCTGATCCCCCGCCCCAGGTGCCCTAGGTGGTCCGACAGGAATTGGGATACACTGTCCCCCATTATCAAGAATTTCCGGGTACCTCCTGCCCCTGTTTGCCCTTCGCCGGTGGACCTAGACAAGTGGTTGGCAGGGTCTTTGGATAGTCTCACCACCCTTCTTAAGGTAAACACCACCGCCTCAAGACCTTCTCACTACTGCAAACCATGGTGGACACCCCACCTAACAACCCTCCGTCGCGAGTTGCACAAAGCATCAAGGATGGCTAGGAAACACGGCACCCCAGCCCTGCGGGACCTGGCACACATTTCCAAAGCGGGGTACTTCAAGGCGATTAAGACCGCCAAAAACAACGACTGGTCTTCTTTCCTGCTAAGTGCCACCCCCCAGACCCTGTGGACGGCCAAGAAGTTTGCCTATGGCCGGGCCCCTCCCCGCTTTTCCTCCCTCCCCGGGGCTGAGACCCCGCAACAGATGAACAACGTCCTGTTGGACAACTTTTTCCCCCGAAGGAACCCTTCTCTCCCCCCCCCAGGTTGCGGCCTGATAAAAAAGCGCTATCACTAAGGAACGCAGAGATAGCAAGGGTCTCTCCAAGTGCTCGCCCACGTCAGCCCCGGGCCCAGACGGGATCCCTTACTCCACCTGGAAGCAAGTCAACAGGCAAAACCCATCCATCCTCCTGCAGGTCCTCTCCCCGCTAGTCAGCATGGGATATGACCCCGCCTCACTGAAAGGATCAAATGGGATAGTACTCGACCAGCCGGGGAAACCCTCCTACGAGTCCCCCGCCTCCTTCAGGATAATTGTCCTAATCCGGAGAGACTCGAAAATCCTGGAAAGGATAATTGCGTCCCGCCTCCTCCTGGCAGCCCGAGCAAAAGGGCATGCTGAACCCCAACCAATGAGCCTCCCTGCCTGGACTGAGCACCTACGATGTGGTCCTGACTCTTTTCAACGATGTGAAAACCCTTCAAAGACCCCGCCTCAAGGTCTCGTCCTTGTTTTTGGACATCAAAGCAGCCTTCGACAACGTCGACAACTCCACTCTTGCCCGCATCCTGAGGGAGGGCGGGATCCCCCGCTACCTGGTCTTCTGGGTCTCTTCCTTCCTGGGAGAACTGAGCTGCACCCTAGTCTTTCAGGGGGCCCCAGGGACCCCTGCCCCTGTAAATATCTGGGCCCCGCAAGGCTCACCGATCTCCCCTCTTCTCTTCCTCCTCTACGTTTCGCCCCTTCACTGCAAAGTCCCTCGAGGTCTGATGATGTCATACATTGATGGCTTCGCCCTCACTGCCGCCTCACCTTCATACAGGGGAAACATCCGCAGCCTCCAGAAACCTTTCGAGAACCAAGAACCCAAGGCCCTCCGCATAGGGGTCTCCTTCTCGGTCGCCAAAACAGAACTCATACCCTGGAGGACCCCCAGTCAGCGGAACTCACCACGGTGCCTCTCCCCGTTCAGATCAAAGGAGAGCTGTTTCGGCCCCCCGACTTGCTTAGGTGGCTCTGGTACTGGTTCACGCCTGCTCTTGATTCCTCCGCCCACTTCTCGCGCCGACTGGCCCTCGCCCAGGGTGCCTTTGCCCTCATCAGACGCCTTAGCCCCCCCGGGGCGGGCCTAGCCCCATACCTATGCCACAGGCTAGCAATGTCCTTGGTCGCCCCCATCTTACTATATGGGTCGGACCTCTTCACACCCAGCGCAGGCGCCATGGCGCGCCTGAACACGTTTCGGCACAAAGTCCAGAGATGGACTACGAACTGCTTCACAGCCACCCCTACCGGGATCCTTGCCATGGAATCCTGCCTCACCCCGGTCGCTCTCCTAATCTCCCATCGACAAAGACTGGTGGCTCTTCGGGTTGTTTGCTCCCCGCCGGAGTTAATCCCAGCAATAGCATGCCTCCACACATCCTTTTCTTCCCTTACTGCCTACCTGGCACATGACTCCTCAAGGGCCCTAACAAGGAGGCTCTCGTCTGTGTATCTCCCCCTCCACTGGAAAACCCCGCGCCCCGTCCCCCACCTGAGGAACCCTCTGCCGATACATGCGGTGGCTCACAAAAGCATCCCTTTTACGCACGCGCTGTCTAGGATACCCATGATCAATTCACACCTTATCTCCTCGGCCCCCTCCGCCCTTTCTCGGTCCCTGATGGACAATACCTACTCCGCCCTGAAGAAGAGGGTCAGCGAGGCCCTCCTTGCAGAGTGGCCAGGCCTCCTCCCGACACCAGGAGAGTACCACCACGTCTCCACCCTGAACCCGCGGCCCTTTATTGGCTTGTGGAAGTTCGTGGCAGGAAGAATCCACCAGATGAGGGCCGGAAAAAGCTACCTGGCCGACCACCCAACATGGACGTCCCCCGATGCCGACACCTCCTGCCCGCGACGTTCGAACACGCCATCCTCACATGCCCCTCCAGACAGGGCGCTCCCTCACGCCTACTCGACGGTGTTTCGAGCGTTGGTCAGGACGCTCCCCTTTGGTCCTCCCTCCCACTGCTTAAAAGGCTCGCCACCTTCATCAGCGTCACCTCCACCGGATTGCCCTCCTGGATGTTTCTGCCAGACACACCCCCTTCCTCGCCCCCACTGCCCCTCTCACGACTAGCAGTACCCAGCCCGGCGTTTCGTGTCTTTTCGTTAGCTGAGCTTTAGGCCTGTTGGTATTTCTTTCCTGCGACGTTATGTGAGCTTTCCTTGTTTGAGTCAAACATTAGTTAGTTTGTATCTTTCCTTTTTTGCGTGGCCAGAGGCCCGGCGGAGGAGAAACCTTCATGATAGTGGATATTTAACTGCTGCCGTGACTTTCCTTTGTTTTTGTTTTTCATTTATAGGTTTTATTCTCTGCATAGCTAGCGCTGCATGAGGCTTTTTGTACGTTAGAAACAATGAACGCATGATTACAAAAAAAGGAAAAAGAAAGAAAAAAAACGACCAAGAGATAGGCCACCAACCAGCTCTCCTCCACCACCGGCAATTGAAATCTCAACACCACCGGAAATCATCGTCACTTTCCCCCACCCACCTCTCTTCCCCCATCATGGCTACTCCCTAGGGGTTGAAGTCAAGCCATCTTCCCTCCTCTGCTGAGTCAGGCCTGCCTCCCCTCCTTGGGGTTCTTGTTCCCGATCATTGTTGACACCCGCTCATGAAGTTCGGTTCTCCCCCTCACCCCGCACTTGCTTTGCACCTCGCTTAGCATTTTGTGTTGTCGGAAGGCTTCTCGCTTCGTTCACGGTCGGCCTTACGGTGTCGGACTCTCGGTCAAAGTAGGCCTCGGCTTGCTGGACTTGTACCCCTCGTCGGGCAAGCTTCGTTTACTAACATCACCGTCTCGTCCTGGTCTCGTCGTCGTCCCAAAAGCCCTTGCTATGGCCTGTTTGTCAGTTGTGGCTAGCCCGTTCGTGATCCTTCCTCCTCCCCTCTCCCAGGTCCGTCCGCTGCCACCGTACTGCCCCCTTAGCTGGGACCTTACTGCTTACCTCCCCTCCAGCTGGCACCCTACTGCTACTCAACCGCTGGCACCATACTGCTATCCACCGGCTGGCACCCTACTGCTACTCACCGGCGGGCACCCTACTGCTCCTCTTCTGATCGGTTGGCCCTTCCTCGGTTACGCCTAGTCGTGGTATAGCACTGCCTCCGTGGCTATTGACCAATGCCTTGGATCGATGTAATGATCTCCGGGACCGTTCAACATGGTTTCGCTGGGCCCTCTACTGGAGTTTTCCTTTGTCGCCGATCAACAATCCTCTACCCGCGGACAGCATTTCTGGCGTGTAGAGTCTTTTCTCTTGTTTTGGGGAGTCTGCGGAAGGGTTTGGGTCTCTCTACCTGTACGTTTCTATGTATTGTTTCCTTACGTGTCCGTGGTTTTGTCTTAGGTGCTAGGCGGCGAGGACTTTTCCTATGGATTCGGGGTGCTTGATTTTTCCCATGAAGAGGTGAAGCGGGTCGTGGCTATTGTTTATAGGTTTTTTTCTCTCCATAGCTAGCGCTGCATGAGGCTGTTTGTACCTTAAAACAAATCACCCATGATTACAAAAAAAAAGAAAAAGAAAAAGAAAAAAACGACGAAGGGATAGGGACGAACCATCTCCTCTCCACCTCCGGCAACTGAAATCTCAACACCACGAGAAATCATCGTCAGCTTTCCCCACCCACCTCTCTTCTCCCACGATGGCTACTGCCTAGGGGTTGACGTTAAGCCACCTTCCCTCCTCTTCTGAGGCCTGTCGGCCTCCCCTCCTTGGGGTTCTCATTTTCGTTCTTCATTGACTTGCTCATGATGTTCCGTTCTCCCCCTTACCCCCACTTTCTTTGCACCTCGCTTTGCATTGTGCCCAGGCGGAAAGCTTCACGCTTCATTCACGGTCGGCGTGACTGTGTTGGACTCTCGGTCAAAGTAGGCCTCGGCTTGCCGGGCTTGTACCTCTGATGGGGAAAGCCTCAGTTAGTAACATCATGGTCTCGCCTCGGTTTTGTCGTCGTCCCAAAAGCCCTTGCAATGGCCCGTTTGTCGGTTGTGGGTAGCCGGTTCGCGATCCTTCCTTCTCCCACCTCCCGGTTCTGTCCGCTTGCACCGTTACTGCTACAGCAGCTGGCACCTTACAGCCGCCTCATCCCCCTGATCATTTGTCCACTCCTCGGTTACGCCCAGTCCTGGTATTGCACTATCTCCCTGCCTGGTGTCCAATGCCTTGGATCGATGTAATTACTGGCGCGATCGTACGTTCATGGTTACAATGTCGGCCCACAAGTCCAGTTGTTTCCTCTCGTAGCGGCGATCACACATCCTCCCTGCCTGGCCCTGTCGGGCCTTCGCGAGCCAATCCTTTCTTTTGTTTTAGGGCAGCCTGCGGAAGGTTTGGGTCTCTCTCCTGTAAGTCTCTATGAATTATTTCCTTACGTGTCTGAGGTATTATTGTCTCACGTGCTAGGTGAGGGGGATTTTTCCTATGGATTCGGGGTGTTTGATTTTTCCCATGAAGAGGTGAAGCGGGTGGTTGTTGGAATTAACGTTTTCTTTACGCCATATCTCACCATGCACGCGAGTTCTTGTACCTTATCAATGAATACATGATTTAAAAAATAATAATAAAAAAATAAAAAAAGTAAAGAATTCGACCAAGGGATAGGCCACGAAGCATCTCTCCTCCACCTCTGGCAATGAAAATCTCAACACCACGGGAAATCATTGTCACTTTCCCCCACCCACCTCTCTTCTCCCACGATGGCTACTGCCTAGGAGTTGACGTTAAGCCATCTTCCCTCCACCTCTGTGGCCTCGGCCTCCCCTCCTTGGGGTTCTCGTTCCTGTTAGTCGTTGACTGCCGCTCATGATGTTTGGTTCTCCCCCTTACCCCGCACTTGCTTTGCACCGCGCTTAGCATTTTGCACGGTCGGAAAGCTTCTCGCTTCGCTCACCGTCGGCGTTACGGTGTCGGGCTCTCGGTCGAAGTAGGCCTTGGCTTGCTGGGCTGGTACCTCTGATGGGGAAAGCCTCGGTTAGTAACATCACATTCTCGCTCGCCTTGGTGGTCGTCCCAAAAGCGCTTGCTATGGCCCGGTTGTCGGTTCTGCCTGGCCCGCTCGCGATCGTTCCTCCTGCCACCTCCCGGTTCCGTCAGCTGGCACCGTGCTGCCCAATAAGCTGGCACCTTACTGGTAAACACCCCCCCCCAAGCTGGCACCGTACTACTCCCCACCGGCTAGCACACTACTGCTACACGCTGGCTGGCACCCTACTGCCTCACCCCCGATCGGTTGACCTTTCCTCGGTTATGCCTAGTCGTGGTATTGCACTGCCTCCGTGGCTACTGTCCAACGCCTGGGATCGATGTAATGACCTGCACGACCGCCCGAGTGGTCATTGTGGCCCAATGGTTTCCATGTTTTCTGCTGTCGTCGATCACGAATCGTCCAATCAGGGCCCAAAAGGGCCTTAGAGCAGCCCTCGTTTCTTTTGTTTAGGGGAGCCTGCGGAAGGGTTTGGGTCTTTCTACCTGTACGTTTTTATGTATTGTTTCCTTACGTGTCTGGGGTATATTATCTTAGGCGCTAGGCCGGAAAGCTTTTCCTATGGACTCGGGGTGTTTGATTTTTCCCATGAAGAGTTGAAGCGGGCGGTAGGTTTGCATTTATAGGTTTTTTTCTCTTCATAGCTAGCGCTGCATAAGGCTTTTTGTACCTAGAAACAAATAACGCATCATTACAAAAAAAAAAGGAAAACAAGAAAAACGACCAAGGGATAGGCACGAACCATCGCAAAAACACCTCCGGCGATTGAAATCTCAACAGCACGAGAAATCATTGCGACTTTCCCCCACCCACCTCTCTTCTCCCATGATGGCTACTGCCTAGGAGTTGACGTTAAGCCATCTCCCCTCCTCTCCTGTGGCCTCACAGCCTCACCTCCGAGGGGTCCTCGTGCTCGTTCTCCGTTGACACCCGCTCATGGAGTTCAGTTCTCCCCCTTACCCCGCACTTGCTTTGCACCTCCCTTAGCATTGTGCACGGTCGGAAAGCTCCTCGCTTCGTTCATGGTCGGCGTCAAGGTGCCGGACTCTCGGTCGAAGTAGGCCTCGACTTGCTGGGCTTGTACTCCAAATGGGGAAAGCTTCGGTTAGTAACATCACCGTCTCGCTCGGTTTCATCCTCGTCCCAAAAGCCCTTGCAATGGCCCGTTTGTCGGCTGCGGCTAGCTTGTTCGCAATTGTTCCTCTCTCCTTCTCCCGGTTCTGTCCGCTTGCACCGTACTGCTCCCGTCCTCTCCCCGGCTGGCATCTTACTGCTCTTCACCGGCTGGCACCCTACTGCTACTCGTCGGCTGGCACCCTACCGCTCATCGTCGTTGGCTGGCATCCCCTCTGCCCGGTGGCTCGGCTCGCTATCTACCCTTCCAATCGGTTCGCCCCTCCTCAGTTATGCCTAGTCGTGGTATAGCACTACCTCTGTGGCTATTGTCCAATGTCTTGGATTGATGTCATGACCTGCCTGGCCATACAACTTGGTTTCCGTGGGCCCTGTACTCGAGTTTTCCTATGTCGCCGATCATCAACCCTCTCCCCCCGGGCACCGTTTGTGGCCGTAGACATCTTTTCTTTTGTTTTGGTGAGCCTGCTGAAGGGTTTGGGTCTCTCTACCTGTACGTTTCTATGTATTGTTTCTTTACGTGTCTGAGGTTTTTATCCTAGGTGCTAGGCGAGGGGGACTTTTCCTATGGATTTGGGGTGCTTGCTTTTTCCCATGAAGAGGTGAAGCGGGTTGTGGCATTTGTTTACAGGTTGTTTTCTCTCCATAGCTAGCGCAGCATGAGGCTGTTTGTACCTTAAGACAAATCACGCATGATTACAAAAAAAAAAGAAAAGAAAAAAAACGTCCAAGGGATAGGTTGGGCTTGGACAAGTTCGTCACTGGGAGAATCCACCAATTGAGGGCCGGGAAATGTTATCTGGCCGCCAACCCGACCTGGAGGTCGCCCGATTCCGACATCTCCTGCCCCCACGGGGGCTTGGAACCTGAAACCTTCCAGCACCCCATCCTATCCTGCCCCTCGAGACAGCACACCAGGTCTCGCCTCCTCCACGGCGTTACTCGAGTCAGTCCCGAAGCCCCACTCTCCACATCCCTCCTCCTGCTAAAAAGACTCCCCACCTTCTTCGGCGTCACCTCCACAGGATTTCCCCCCTCGATCTTCCCACCCCCCACTCCCGCCTCCTCCCCCCCGCTCTCACTTTCTCCCCCCATGATGCCCCCCCCGGTCTGACGGGTTTTTTCGTTGGCTGAGGTCTAAGGCCGCTGGGTTTTTCTTTCCTTTATCTTATGTAGGCTTTCCTTTCTAGACGACTAAGTTATTAGTTTGTGCTTTCCTTGTTGAATGTGGCCGATGGCCCGGCGGAGGTGAAACCTCCGCATTAATACATATTTACTGGTGCCGTAACTTTCCTTTCTTTATGCTTTTGATTTACAGGTTTTGTTCTCTCCCTAGCTAGCGCTGCATGAGGCTTTTTGTACCTAAAAACAATGAACGCATGATTACAAAAAAAAAGGGAAAAAACAAACCGACCAAGGGATAGGCTGGGCGCTGCACCATGCTCGCGCGTCTCACAGATGTCAGGATCCCACCTGCCCCAGGAGCGGGAACAATAAGCCTGTCCCATCCTGTTGTTGACCTCGCCCCCCCATTGCTGCAACTGCGGTAATGGCCACCCTGCCACATTCAAGGAATGTCCGGCTCGACCTAACCCAGTTAGCCCTACCAGACCTTCCTCCAGAGTCCTACCAGGTCAAGACCCCATGGATATGGCGGTCGCTGGCGACCCACCACCCTCTACTCCCCCGGCCAGGGCGGGTTCCTTTGCGGTGGACCTCGTAACTCTCAGGCAACCACCCCCGGCCGGGCCCCCACGCCCAGGCACCACCCAAGGCTTTGGCGGCCCTCTCCCCCTGGAGGCCGGAGGCCCTTCCCCCGCTGCTTCGGACTGTCGGGCTCGTCCCGGTAATGATTAATCACCCCCACCCCGAAGGGATTGGGCCGGCCCTGAATCGCCAACTACTTTCTATCATTGAACATAACTGCCTTGGGAGCTGGGATGTTTTTCTGTCTTTATTCGAGTCATTCAGAGAAACGACAATCTACTCTTCAATAGTTCTCCTCCAAGATCCGCCAGTTAACAAGGCTCACCTTCCTTCCTGTAATGGTTTTAAATCGTTTTTCCCCCCTGTCAGGAAGCCTCGAGTGGCGGCCTACTATCACGTGTCCTTCCTTGCTTCGTTTTCAGTGCTCCCCAGGTTCAAAGGGGTGGATGACATCCTCGCCCTCGACGTCTCCTCCCAAGAACCTCTTTTCTGGACCAACTTTCCCTCCTTCCGGCTCATCAACGCCTACTCAACCCACACATGCGACCACCGCGTCCACTCCGTATCCCCTGAAACCCTGTTTCCAACCTTGGACGTCCCCCTCCTGGTAGTAGGGGACCTCAATATCCACAACCCCCTCTCTGACCCACTGCGGTCTTGCTCGCCTCGGGAAATTGGATCCTCGCCCCCTTACTTTGAAAAAGCAGCCGAGGCTGGCTTTGCTCCCCTTAACCCGCCCGCGGAGTACACTAGATTCCCCTTGGTCGGTAAGGCCCGCAGCTCGGTCATCGACCTGGCTTTCGCAAACACCCTCCTCCTTCTCCCAATGTTCAAATCCTGGGAAATCTCTCTCCCCTCGACGGGCTCCGACCATGTGCCGATAACGATCAACCTGGCCGCTCCCTCCACGATCCCAAGCCCTAGACACCCTAGGTCGTCAGACACGGACTGGGAAACACTGTCCCCCCTCATCCAGGATTTTTGGATACCTACTGCCCCATCTTGCCCTTCGCCGGCGGACCTATATGAGTGGCTTGCTGGGTCATTGGATAGACTCACTACCCTACTCAAGGAACACACCCCGGTCTCCAGACCTTCGCACTACTCCAAACCCTGGTGGACACCCCACCTGACAACCCTCCGTCGTGAATTCCACAAAGCCTTGGGGACGGCTAGAAAGCACGGCACCCCAGCCCTGGGGATCGTGGCCAACATTTCCAAAGCGGGGTACTTCAAGGCAATCAAGACAGCCAAAAACAAACACTGATCGTCTTGTCTGCTAAACGCCACCCCCCAGACCCTGTGGACGGCAAAGAAGTTTGTCTATGGCCGAGGCCCACCCCGCTTCCCTTCCCTCCCGGGGGTGGAGTCCGCCCAACAGATGAACAAAGTCCTGCTGGACCACTTCTTCCCCCCGAAGGAGCTGTTCTCCCCCCCCCCAGACTTCGATCTGATAAAAAGGCCCCACCACTAAGGAAGGAAGAGATAGCAACGCCTCTATCCAAGTACTCACCCACATCAGCCCCGGGTCCCGACGGGATCCCCTACTCCACCTGGAAGCAAGTCAACAGGGAAAACCCCTCCATCCTCCTCCAAATCCTTTCCCCGCTGGTCAGCCTGGGATACCACCCTTCCTCCCTGAAAGGGTCGAATGGGATAGTACTCGACAAGCCAGGAAAACCCTCCTATGAGTCCCCAGCCTCCTTCAGGATAATTGTCCTAATCCGCACGGTCTCGAAAATCCTGGAGAGGATAATAGCTTCCCACCTCCTCCTGGCTGCCCGTTCGAAGGGCATGCTAAACCCCAACCAATGCAGCTCCCTGCCTGGACTAAGCACTTACGATGCGGTCCTAACCCTTTTCAACGATGGTAAAACCCTGAAAGGCCCCGCCTCAAAGTCTCGTCCTTGTTTTTGGACATCAAAGCAGGGTTCGACAACGTCGACAACTCCACTCTTGCCCGCATCCTGAGGGAAGGCAGGATTCCCCGATAGTTCATTTCCTGGGTCGCATCCTTCCTTGGAGAACGGAGCTGCACCATACTCTTTCAAGGGGCCCCAGGCACCCCAGCCCCAGTGCATGTCGGTGCACCTCAAGTCTCACCAATCTCCCCTCTTCTCTTCCCCCTCTACGTCTCACCCCTCCACTTTAAAATCCCTCGGGGTCTAATGATCTCGTAGGTGGACGACTTCGACGTCACCACCGCCTCCCCTTCATACCGGGCAACATCCGCCTCCTCCAGGAACTCTTCGCGAAGCTAGAAGCCAAGGCCCTCGGCATAGGGGTCTCCTTCTCGGTTGCCAAAACAGAGCTCATACACTGGAGGACCCGTAGCCAGAGGAACTCGGCAAAGTGCGTCTCCCCCATTCAGATCGAAGGAGAACTGTTCCGGCCCCGCAACTCGCTGAGGTGGATTGGATACTGGTTCACTCTGGTGCTTGACTTGTCCGCCCACTTCTCACACCGACTGGCCCTCACCCAGGGGGCGTTTGCCCTTATCAGATGCCTTAGCCCCCCAGGGGCAGGCCTAGCCCCATACCTGTACCACAGGCTCCCCACGTTCTTGGTCGCCACCATCTTACTGTATGGGGCAGACCTCTTCACAGCCAGCGCAGGTGCCATGGCGCGCCTCAACACCTTTTGGCACAAAGCCCAGAGATGGACTACGAACTGCTTTTCAGCCACCCCGACCGGGATCCTTGCAGTGGAATCTTGCCTCCCCCCGGTCGCCCTCCTGATCTCCCAACGACAAAGGCTAGCGGCGCTTCGGGTTGTCTGCTCCCCGCCGGAGATGAACCCAGCAACAGCGCACCATGCATCCTTCCCCTCCCTTTCCGCCTACCGGGAACATGACTCCTCAAGGGCTCTGACAAGGGGTCACTTGTCTGTGTACCTGCCCCTGCACTGGAAAACCCCTCGGCCCGTCCCCCCCTTGAGGAACCACCTGCCGATAGATGCGGTGGCCCCCAAAACTATTGCTTTAACCCACGGGCTGTCCAAAATGCCCATGATCAATACACACCTTGTCTCTTCGGCCCCTACCATCCTTCCGCGGTCCTTGATGGACAACACCTACTCCGCCCTGAAAAAGAGGGTCAGGGAAGCCCTCCTTGCAGCGTGGCCAGGCCTCCTCCCGACGCCAGGGTATTACCACCACCTCCCCGCCTTGAACCCACGGCCCTTCATGGGACTGGGTAAGTTCATAGCAGGAAGGATCCACCAGATGAGAGCCAGCAAAGGTGACCTGGCCGCACACCCGACCTGCAGGACCCCCGATGCCGATACCTCCTGCCCCCGCTGTGGTCTTGAACCAGAGACGTTCGAACACGCCATTCTGACATGCCCCTCCCGACAGGGCGCTCGCTCACGCCTACTTCAAGGTGTTTCGAGCGTCGGTCAGGACGCCCCTCTTTGGTCCTCCCTCCCCCTGCTCAAAAGGCTCGCCGCCTGCATCGGCGCCACCTCCACCAGAATCCCCCCTACAATGTTTCCGCCCAATACTCCCCCTTCCTCACCCCTGCTGCCCCTCTCACCCCCAGCAATACCACCTCCAGCGTTTCGTGTTTTTTCATTAGCTGAGGTTTAGTTTTGTTGGATTTTTCTTTCCCGCAACGTTATGTAAGCTTTCCGTGTTTTAATAAAGCCTTAGTTAGTTTGTATCTTTCCTTTTTACGTGGCCAGAGGCCCGAAGTAGGCCTCGCCTTGCGGGGCTTGTACCTCTGATGGGGAAAGCTTCGGTTAGTAACACCATGGTCCCGCTCGGCTTCGCTGTTGTCCCAAAAGCCGTTGCTATAGCCCGTTAGTCGGTTGTCGCTAGCCTGCTTGCGATCCTTCCGCTACCCCCCTCCTGGTTCTGTCCGCTGGCACCGTACTACCCCCTTAGCTGGCATCTTACTGCTTGACCCTCCCCCTGGCTGGCACCCTACTGCTCATTTCTGGCTGGCACCTGACTGCTCCCCACTGGCTGGCATCCTCTCTGCCCGGTGGCTCCGCTCGCCTCTCTATCTTCCCCGATCATCGCAGGCCTCCTCGGTTACGCCCAGTCGTGGTATTGCACTGCCTCCGTGCCTGCCGCCAAGGCCTTGGTCGAACGATGTAATTACCGGCGCGGCCGTTGTCTACAGTTCAAGTGTTCGCCCGCTTTTTGGTGGTTTTCAAAGAAAAGCGCAATCACTATCCTCTCCCTCAGGCCAGTCTTTCTGTGCCTTAGCGAAACTTTCTTTTGTTCGCGGTAGCCTGCTGAAGGGTTTGGGTCTCTCTACCTGTACGTTTCTATGAATTTTTTCCTTACGTGTCTGGGGTATTAGTATCTTAGGTGGTAGGCGAGGGGGGCTTTTCCAATGGTTTCGGGGTGTTTGATTTTTCATATGAGGAGGTGAAGGGGGCGGTTGTTGTGACTTATAGGTTTTTACCGCTTCACAGCTCACGCTGCATTAGGCTTTTTGTACCTAAAACAAATAACGCATGATAACAAAAAAAGAAAGAAAAAAAGAAACGACCAAGGAATAGGCCACGCTTCTCGCAAACTTCTTCCGCCCCCCTACATTTCACATACAACCTCAACTTTACCCCGCTTTGCGTCCGGATCAAACCCCTTGCCCACTTTTCCCACGCCCCGCCAGTGCCTGATGGCAAACCCTCACCAACTTCCCCCCAGCAACACTGCCTTCGGCAGACTGTCGGCAGCGTCCTCTCCTCTGCCAACGCGCTCATCCACCCCAGCCGTTGACTACCCTGAAGCTTTCACCGCAGAACAACTCGCCTCTGCCAGAGCCTCTCTCCGCCTGAACCCCCGGGACTTCCCCGACTTCTCCCTGGACACACTGTCAGGGCTAATCCCATCAGAGACAGCAACTCTCACCCTCCTATCCCACCTCGTAAGAGGGCTGGTCACCATCTCGCAGGAACTCTCTGGGGTTACCCAGAAACTCACCTCCCTCGCTGAGGAGAACGACTCGCTGAAGGAGGAGCTCCATGACCTCTCCTCACAAATCGCAAACCTCCAGCTTCCCCAGACCCCGCCCCCCCATCAGGATCTCTCCTTCCTCCGATCAGCAATCAGAGACCTGTTACATCGTGTGACAGCTCCTGCACCGCCTCTCCCCCAAGCGACCACCCCCACGCGACAGCCCCAGCCCCCGGTGCACCCTGCCCCCTCAAAGAAGGAGAACGAAAGGGCCCGAGCACCCCCCTCCCCCCCACCCAACGCAAACGAAGATCCTAAATACCTCATTCCTTTCAACGATACAAAGCTTGGCAGGGCTTTCGATGATCTGGAACGCTATGCACAGCTCTTCCCCCCCGACATCGCCGCTCGCGTTCTTCGCGAATCTAACTGCCTTCTCCCTCTTGGCTTCTCTGCGTCGGTAAACATCCGCGGGCCCATTTCACTCACAGTAACTGACAAAGCAACACCAGCCGCGTCCTACGCCCCCTACGTCGAGTCCCTTACCAGGACCCTCAACCAGTCCTTCCCCGTGGGCAAAAACCAGTGGGCCCCATTCATTCTTGCCCCCACGGCTGCACAGTTGGCTATACATGCCCTCCCGCTCCGTTTCCTCCACAAAGATGCAGAGGAACTCTTCCCATATCTCAGGCAAGCGATTCTCAACCACAAAGCGACCCCGATTCTCTCAGCCAGGTACCTTGACCCTAGCCGAGATTCTAGGGGCACCAAGCAGGCCACTTCGGTGGTTGTCACCGTCAATCCCCAACACGTTGCAGCCCTTATTCCAGGCGTCGTCTTTCTCTCTCAGAAGCGCAAGGTCGAACTTGGCTTCTCAGCAAGCCGCTCCTCCCAGTGTAGAAACTGCTGAAGATACGGACACGCTCATCAGCGATGCCCCACCACCCACCCGACATGCCCCATCTGTACGCTTCATCATACTCGCACGGCTCACAGATGTCAGAATCCAACCTGCTCCCGAGGCGGGAACAATAAGCCAGTCCCGTCCTGTTGTCGGACCTCGCCCCCCCATTGCTGCAACTGCGGTGACGACCACACTGCCACGTTCAAAGACTGTCCAGCTCGACCTCAACCTACTATCCCCTCCTGACCTCTCACCCCAGTCCCACAGGGTCAAGACGCCATGGATGTGGCTGTCGATGGGGACCCATCACTCTCTACTCCCCCAAGCAGGGCGGGTCCCAGTCATATGGACCTTGTAACCCCCAGACAACCCCCGCCGGCAGGCCCTCCGCGCCCCGGTTCCACTCAAGGCTTTGGTGGTCCTCACCCCCTGGAGGAGCCGAGCCCGTCCCATGCCCTCTCAGCTCGTCGGGTTCGTCCTGGAAATGAGTAACCCACCCCCCCAACACAGCAGGAGGGAGGCCTCCTCCCTATCCCTTCTTTCCGTCGTCCAACATAACTGCCTTGGGAGCTGGGATGTTTTTCTTTCCCTTTTTGAGTCTTTTAAAGAAGCACACATATACCCCTCGGTGGTCCTCCTTCAGGACGATCCTGTACGTCAGGCTCGCCTACCCTCCTTTAACGGTTTTGTTTTGTTTTTTCCGCCGGTTAGGAAGCTCAGGGTGGCTTCCTACGTTCTTCGTTCCTTTCTAGCTCGCTTTTCGGTATTGCCAAGGTTGGCAGACCAGGTCGACGTTATGTCTCTCGATATCTCTTCCCCGAAACCTGTATTGGGCTCCCGTTTCGACTCATTCATGCTGATCAACGCTTACCCAATCAACGGGGCAGACCAAAGGGTCCACTCAGTTCCCCCGGAATCCCTCTTTCCCGACACAGGCACCCGACTCCTAGTCGTCGGTGACCTCAACATCCACAAACCCCTGGCTGACCCGCTGCGCTCCTTCTCGTCCCAGGAAATCTCCTCCTCCGGCCCGTATTTCGAATTGGCAGCGCTGGGTGGTTTCGCCCTTTGAAACTCCCCAGGCGTGTACACCAGGTTCCCTCTGTCTGGAAAGGCACGCCCCTCCGTTATCGACCTTGTCTTTGCTAACCCCCTGCTCCTACTCTTTGTCAAAGGCTGGGAGTCCTCCCTCGCCTCGACGGGCTCGTACCACATCCCTCTCACCATATTACTTGCCTCCCCATCTTCGGATCCGGCCCCCCCGTCTCTCAGGTGGGACCACACGGACTGGGGGCTGCTCTCCCCAATCATTGCAACCTTCATAGTCCCCCCTCCCCCACCTCGTCCCTCCCCGAAGGCCCTTGACGACTGGCCCACTGGGGCACTCGACTGTTTAACAGGCCTTCTCAAAGACCACCCTCCATGCTCACGCCCTTCCCATTACTCCAAACCTTGGTGGTCCCCCCACCTCACCATCCTGCGCCGCGAATACCACAAGGCAGCACGGGTGGCCTGCAAACAAGGAACCATGGCCCTGAGAGAAACTGCGAACCTCTCAATAGCCAGCTACTTCAAAGCCATCAAAGTCGCAAAGAACAAGCACTGGTCCTCCTTCCTACTCGCAGCTACCCCCCAAAACCTGTGGACGGCAAAGAGGTTTGCCTCAGGCCGGGCTCCACCCCGCTTTCCTTCCCTTCCCGAGGCTGAAACCCCGCAGCATATGAACGAGGCCCTACTAGGCCATTTTTTCCAACCTAAGGCACCCTTCTACCCCCCCCCCCCCCAGGCTGAGACCGCACAACTCGACTCCCCCCCTCACCAAGGAAGAGATCGCCCATGCACTCTCCAAGTCCTCCTCCTCGTCGGCCCCTGGCCCTGATGGGATCCCCTACCCACCCTGGAAATGGGTCAATGCCATCAACCCTGCGATCCTCCTCCAACTCCTCTCCCCGCTGGTGTCCCTAGGATACCACCCGGCTTCGCAAAAAGTGGCAAACGGTGTGGTCCTTGACAAACCAGGTATACCCTCTTACGAGTCACCCTCCTCCTTCAGCATCATTGTCCTACTCCGCACTGTCTCGCAGATCCTGGAAAGGATCATAGCAGCACGCCTCCTCCTCGCAGCCCGCCCAAGAGGTCTGATTCACCCCAACTACTGCCGCTCCCTCCCTGGGCTGAGCACCTATGATGCCTGCCTCACCCTCATGAACGACATGAGAACCCTGCAGAGACCGCGCCTGAAGGTGTCCTTCCTCTTTCTCGACATCAAAGCAGGATTCGACAACGTCGACAACCCAACTCTGGCCCGTATCCTCAGGGAAGGCGGGATTCCCCACTACCTGGTCTCCTGGGTCGCCTGTTTCTTAGGCGAGCGTACCTGCACACTGGTCTTTCAGGGCGCACCGGGTACCCCAGCACCCGTCAATGTCGAGGCCCCCCAGGGCTCCCCCATCTCCCCTTTGCTCTTCCTTATTTATGTTGCGCCCCTCAACTTCTGGATCCCGATAGGGCTGATGCTTTCCTACGTGGACGACTTCGCCCTGACTGCCGCCTCCCTCTCCTACCGAGGGAACATCCGCCGACTGCAAGAACTGTTCAGGACGATCCAGGCCAGGGCAGTACGTCTTGGCATATCCTTTTCCGTCCTCAAGACAGAACTCATACACTGGAGAACCCCCAGGCAAAGGGACTCACATCTATGTCTCTCACCAATTCAGTTAGATGGCGAGATCTTTGACCCCCGGGATTCCCTCTGGTGGCTAGGGTACTGGTTCACTCCCACCCTGTCCACATCAACACATTTCTCCCACCGTCTGGCGCTGGCCCAAGGGGCTTTTGCCCTCATCAGACCCCTCAGCCCCCCCGGGGCTGGGCTCGCCCCCTACCTATGCCACAGACTGGCAACGTCACTCATTGCGCCCATCCTCCTGTATGGGGCGGACCTCTTCAAGCCCAACGCGGGCTCCCTCACAAGGCTCAACACCTTCTGGCACAAGGTGCAGAGGTGGGTCACCAACTGTTTCTCGTCTACCCCCATCGGCATCCTGGCAATCGAGTCCTGTCTTCCCCTTATCCCACTTCTGGTATCACAGAAGCAGGGACTGGCCGCCCTCAGGACAGTCTGCTCGCCGCCCAGTGTCAACCCGGGGACCACACGCCTGCACCCCTGGTTCCCCTCCCTCTCCGCGTACCGAGCCCCGGATGGCTCAAGAGCCCACACCAAAGGCCTTTCGTCGGTCTACCTGCCCTTGAGCTGGAAGACCCCCCGCCCCTCTCCCCCTATACGCAACCACCTCCCTATAGATGCAGTGGCGCACAGGTCTATCACCTTCACTGGAGGCCTGTCAGGGTGCCCATGATAAACGTAGACCTGGTCCCTGGAGCCACGCCCAACCTCCCCCCGCAATACCTGATGGGGAGCACATACTCTGCCCTAAAGAAGAGGGTTAGGGAGGCGCTCATTGAGGACTGGTCCCGACTGTTCCCCCCCCGCCTACTATCACCACACCCCAGCCCTACACCCCCACCCCTTTATGGGGTTGGGAAAGTTCATAGCAGGGCAAATCCACCAAATGAGAGCCAGGAAAAGCTACCTGGCGGCACATCCTTCCTGGAAGGCCCCAGAGGCCGATACCTCCTGCCTCCGCTGCGGTTTGGAGCCGGAATCCTTCGAACACGCTATCCTCACATGCCCCTTGAGACAGGGCGCCCGCGCACGTCTCCTCCATGGAATGACGGATGTCAGTCACAAGGCCCCCCTTTGGTTCTCTCTCCCGCTGCTAAAAAGGCTCGCTATCTACATCAGTGTTACCTCCACGGGTTTCCCTCCAACAATGGTCGCGGCCATCACTCCGCCCTCTTACCCGCCTTTTTCTCTCTCTCCCGCAATCGCGCCGCCCCCGGTGTTCCGAGTGTTTTCATTGGCGGAGGCTTAGTAGTGTAGTGAGTGGAGGTTTTCTTTCCTGTTGCTTATGTGGGCTTTTCGTTCATATAAGTGGTATGACTTTTCTTTCCTTACGCTTAGACTGGCCTTAGGCCCCGCGGAGGAGAACCCCCCCTGAGTGTGGATGTTTACCGGTGCCGTGACTTTCCTTTGTTGTTTGTTTGGATTTATCAGTTTTGTTTTCTCCATAGCTCGCGCTCCATGAGGCTTTTTGTACCTAAAACAATGAACGCATGATTACAAAAAAAAAGAAAAGAAAAAAACGACCAAGGAATAGGCACACGAACCATCTCTCGTCCACCTCCGGACATTGAAATCTCCACACCACGCGAAATCGTCGTCGCTTGCCCCCACCCACCTCTCTTCTCCCACGATGGCTACTGCCTAGGAGTTCACTTTAAGTCAGCTTCCCTCCTCTCCTGGGGCCCTTTGGCCTCCCGTCCTTTGGGTTCTTGATCCCGTTCGTCGTTGACACGCTCATGATGTTTGGTTCTCCCCCTTACCCCACACTTGCTTTGCACCTCGCTTAGCATTTTGCACGGTCGGAAAGCTTCTCGCTTTGTTCACGGTCGGCGTTACCGTGTCGGACTCTCGGTCGAAGTAGGCCTCGGCTTGCGGAGCTTGTACCTCTAGTGGGGAAAGTCTTGGTTAGTAACATCACGGTCTCGTCCCGGTCTCATCGTCGTCCCAAAAGCCCTTGCTATGGCCCGTTTGTCGGTTGCGGCTAGCCCTTCGCAATCCTTCCCCCTCCCCCTCCCGGTTCCGTCCGCTGGCACCGTACTGCCCCTTTAGCTGGCACCTTACTACTGAAACTCCTCCCCCAGCTGGCACCCTACTGCTCCCCTCGGGCTGGCACCCTACTGCTACACGCCGGCTGGCACCCTACTGCTACTCGCTGGCAGGCACCCTTCTGCTCCTCTTCCGATCGGTTAACACTTCCTCAGTTACGCCTAGTCGTGGTATAGCACTGCCTCCGTGGCTATTGTCCAACGCCTTGGATTGATCCAATGACCTGCACAACCGCCCGAGTGGTTTTCCTGGGCCCACGGTTTCTGTGTTTTCCCCAGTCAACGATCCCCTATCCACCCCCCTCAGGCCCGCGTTTCTGGTCTTCGAACAGGCGGTTTCTTTTGTTTTGGGGAGCCTCGTGAAGGGTTTGGGTCTCTCTACCTGTACGTTTCTATGTATTGTTTCCTTACGTGTCTGGGGTATATTATCTTAGGTGCTAGGCGGGGGAGACTTTTCCTATGGAGTCGGGGTGTTTGATTTTTCCCATGAAGAGGTGAGGCGGGCGGTGGGTTTGTATTTATAGGTTTTGTTTTCTCCATAGCTAGCGCTGCACAAGGCTTTTTGTACTCAGAAATAATGAACGCAAGATTACAAAAGAGAAAAAAAAAGAAAAACGATGAAGACATAGGTCACGAACCATCTCCTCTCCACCTCTAGCAATTGAAATCTCGACACCACAGGAAATTATTCTCACTTTCCCCTACCCACCTCGCTTCTCCCACGATGGCTACTGCCTAGGAGTTGACGTTAAGCCATCTTCCCTCCTCTTCTGAGGCCCTTTGGCCTCCCCTCCATGGGGTTCTCTTTCCTGTTCGTCGTTGACACACTCATGAAGTTCGGTTAGAGTTCGTTACGGGGCAGACGGCGTCCTGGAACACCCAGGCTCCCGGCCCTTGTCCCCGCCCTGCCCCACTCAATGGCCTGGTGCATGGTATCTTCTTCGGCATTCCCTGTCCCTGTCCCCGCTCAGGCACCCGCCCCACCCATACCCCTGACGGGTCCCCGCTAAAAATGGGTGGTAACACCCGGGCCCCGTCCAGGGAATGATTGCGGGTGGGCTACGGGCGGGGGAGGGGCGGGGATTACCCTAAAAATACCCCCCCGGCCCCGTGTAAGGGCGGGGCCTAGTGAGTGAAAACCCGCCCCGCCCCGCCCCGTAACGAATACTAAGTTCGGTTCCCCCCCTTACCCCGCACATGCTTTGCACCTCGCTTAGCATTTTGCATGGTCTGAAAGCTTCGGGCAGCCTTCATGGTCGGGGTTACGATGTCGGACTCCCGGTCGCAGTAGGCCTCAGCTTGCTGGGCTTGTACCTCTGCTGGGGAAAGCCTTGGATAGTAACATCACAGTCCCGCTCGGTCTCGTCGTCGCCCCCAAAGCCCTTGCAATGGCCCGTTTTTCGCTTGTGCCTAGCCCGCTCAAGATCCTTGCTTCCTGCCTCTCCCAGTTCCGTCCCCTTCTACCATACTACTACAATCCTCTCCCTAGTTGGCAGCCTACTGGTCATCACCAGCTGGCATCCCCTCTGCTCGGTGGCTCCGCTCGCCTCTCTATCCTCTCTGATCGTCGCACTCCTCCTCGGTTACGTCCAGTCCTGGTATTGCACTGCCTCGGTGGCTGCTGCCAACCCCTTGGGGCGACCGATGTAATTACCGGCGCTGCAGTTGCTTTTCGGTTCAGTGTCGGCCCACTCTTTCAGGAGTTTGCTTTTTTGCGCGATCACCATCCTCTCCCTCGGGCCCCGAAAGGGCCTTAGCTACAACTTTCTTTTTGTTCAGGGGAGCCTGTGGAAGGGTTTGGCTCTCTCTACCTGTAAGTTTCTATGAATTGGTTCCTTAGATGTCTGGGGTATTAGTATCTTTGGTGCTAGGCGAGGCGGGCTTTTCCTATGGTCTCGGGGTGTTTGATTTTTCCCATGAAGCGGTGAAGCAGGTGGTTGTTGTAACTTATAGGTTTTGTTCTCTTCATAGCCCGTGCTGTCTAAGGCTTTTTGTACCTAAAACAAATAACGCATGATTACAATAAAAAAGAAAGGAAAAAAACCACCAAGGGATAGGTCACGAACCATCTCTCTCACACCTCCCGCGATTGAAATCTCAACACCAAGGGAATTCATGGTCACTTTCCCCCACCCACCTCTCTTCTCCAACGATCGCTCCTGCCTAGTAGTTGACGTTAAGCCATCTTCCCTCCTCTCCTGAGGCCCTTTGGCCTCCCCTCCTTGGGGTTCTTGTTCCAGTTCGTCATTGACATGCTCATGAAGTTCGGTTCTCCCGCTTACCCCGCACTTGCTTTGCACCTCGCTTAGCATTTTGCACGGTCGGAAAGCTTCTCGCTTCGTTTACAGTCGGCGGTACGGTGTCGGACTCTCGGTCGAAGTAGGCCATGGCTTGCTGGACTTGTACCTCTGGTGGGGAAAGTCTCGGTTAGTAACATCAAGGTCTCGTCCCACTCTCGTCCTCTTCCCTAAAGCCCTTGCCATGGCCCATTTGTCGGTTGTGGCTAGCATGCTCGCTATCTTTCCTCCTCCCCTCTCCCGCTTCCGTCCGCTGGCACCGTACTGCCCCCTTAGCTGGCACCTTACTGCTAACCTCCCTCTGGCTGGCACCCTACTGCTACTCACTGGCTGGCACCCCACTGCCCGGTGGCCCCGCTCCCCCCTCTATCCTCTCCGATCGTTGCACTCCTCCTCGGTTACACCCTGCCATTGTATTGCACTGCCTGCGTGCCTGCCGCAAACCCCTTGGTCGCACCATGTCTTTACCGGCCCGTCGGTTGAGTACGGTTACAGTATCGGCCCACCTTCCGCTGGTTTTCCTCTAACCCGCGATCACCATCCTCTCCCTCAGGCCCACGTTTCGATGCCTTAGCGAAACTTTTTTTTGTTCTGTGGAGTTGGCGGAAGGGTATCGGTCTCTCTACCTGTACCTTTCTATGAATTGTTTCCTTACGTGTCTGGGGTATTAGTATCTTAGGTGCTAGGCGTGGGGGGCTTTTCCTATAGTTGCGCGGTGTTTGATTTTTCCCATCAAGAGGTGAAGCGGCCGGTTGTTGTGACGTATAGCTTTTTTTCTCTTTATAGCTCGCGCTGCATAAGGCTTTTTATACCTAACACAAATAACGCATGATATCAAAAAAAAGAACAAAACGACCAAGGGATTGGATCTTCACGCCACTATCTAAGTACTTTTCTATACTTAAGTGGCTCCACGATTACTCTTCTCCCATACACTCCTCCTCTAGGCGAGCCTACGCTGTCAGAACCCGGAGACTATTGTAATAGTCTCGACGGGTAATACCAAACATAGAACTATTGTGATAGTTCTATCAAACACCACAATCCACCAATCTTAGTATCTGACGAGATAGTATCCTTCGACCAATCACTCAAAGACAACCAAGCCAGCTCCATACTATCTGAAGAGATAGTATCTGCTTACCACTTAGTACAAGAGAACGACACTTACCTACGCGAGAGACAACTGTCGTTGCCTGTTGCATAACGGATTAACCATAGGATTGTTACAATTATCATAGGATATCTTTTACTGCTGAAGTTTCACTCAATATTCTGCGGTTCTTCTCAGCAATAAAATTGATATCTGAGACATCTCTGCTATCCTGACCTTGTTCGAAAATATCATGCCTGGTACTTGTAGCTACTATTACTTACATCATTTATCTTCCCACCAGACCAAGCCTTTGCTCTTTTATTATCTTGTACTTGACACCTACTTGTGTCTCTCATGAAGATGGAGCTCCGTTTTGGAAAAGCCATGATAAACACATAAAAGTTCTGTATTTTTACACTTTGAAAGACTGTGGTGAATAGTGCTTGTATCCGGTTAGCCTTGTGTATCAGAATGAACTCATACTGTAAAATTTATCTTGATGCTTGAGAAAATCAGCATCAAGGGTCCTCTTCAGAGTGAATGACCCCAGTCCTTCATTCTACCATCACAATTGCCATTAATATTTCATAATTATTATTATATCCACAGCCATCGGTGACATTGTCCTCTTTGTATTAAACACATCGAATTTTTAAAACCTCAAGTAATTCTGACAAATCTTTCACTACTTTCACAGAAACTGCATTCAGAATACAGTATCAGAATACAAGTACATTAATAGTTCAAGTTGTACCCTAATACAGGCAGGTTTATCAGACATATCACACAAACGCAATACAGGAAGTTTATCCAATGAATACAAATACTATAGTATTTATATGCATGACAAACATGACATAGTTTATTTATCCTATCTCAACCAGAAATACTGAGGAAAACTGAAAATACCACGGTATCTCTGGCGTGCCAAACAGGGCCTTATTTGGGTAATCGTGATAGGGAAAACATTGTTCAAAAGTGGTCTAGTGCTCAGAATACCACAGAATCAGAACTGTTTGGCATTGCCATGACGGAAACAAGAGTAGCAGCGTAGATTTGCTCCCAGATACTAAATAAAATACACTAACGTTCAACATCCAGAACGAGACTACCGTAGCTAGGATATAAACCAAATTGGCTTGTACTCGAGTAATGGCACCGGAAAAATACCCTGCCGTGAGCCGACCGCACTTTGTAGCACGCTACGAAGCCATGAATTTCTGCCACAAGGTAAGATCTTGACCGTTCACGATTCCGGTGAAGGTCACGAGCACGAGAAAACGAAAGAAACTGAAACTTATAAATTGAAGTTGAAAGACGAACACTGATGGTTATGATAAACCGAAGTGATCAGCTCTCGGAAAAATGATGAAGGCTGATGAATGAAGAACGGTTCCCGTCAACCGAAAAAATCCACATTTGACCTCCGTCCCTCCAAGGAGTTTTCCACACTGATTGACTAACAAAACTTTCTACCAAGACCGCTCAGTGGGCGACTAGGTAATAAGCTCTGCAATCCACAACAACAGCGAAAATAACAGAAAAAACTATCTAAGGGTCCGACACTACCCCACCAAACGTCTCCGGGCATACTAGTACGAGAACAAGTATCCTACCGGTATACGGCAGCAGGTTGCATCTCTTCCCGCCTCTGAAAGTGCACAAACTCAACCATCCCGTGTTTTGCCTAAATACATCCTTCACCAGTCCAGGCAGCCCGTGCTGTACCCAACCACTACCGTACTCGAGTACGTCACAGGGGGGCCGGGCAGCAACTTGTCAACCCCCGCGCCTTGGAAGCTCTGCCATAGTTTGTAGCTTCCCTCCAACTCCCCAGACCCTCCAACTCCCCAACATCGAACCAAAGACCGGAACAGAATCAGAGCAAATGTTGGACCTACTCCCATCCGTTCAGCCCGAGTGCGCCAGTCTCCTGGACCCTTCCAATCTTAACCTACTCTTCAGCCTCTTCATCCTCGCTGGAATTCTGATCTCGTACCTTCCACAACACCACCGAATAATATCTCGAGGCACGTCCGAGGGGATTAGTCCCGCCTTCCTCCTCCTTGGTGTGACTAGCGGAACATGCGCCTTTGCGAACATATTGATCCTCAGTAGGGGTGTGCTTGCGTGCTGTGGGAAGGGTATAGGCGGGTTTAATTGCTTCGCCGCGAGTTTAGGGGTCGTGCAGGTCGGGACGCAGTGGTGTTGTTTTGGAGTTATGTAGGTTTACCTCCTTTCCCTTCTTCCCCTATGCCATGGGTAAGTGGGCGGCTAGGTGCTAATCAAGGGCTCTAGACTACTCCTGTTCCTCATTTACTTTCCCCGAGACGTCATTGCCGCTCCGACCACCTCGCGTTCTGCTATACCAAAGACTCAATCTGCGTTGGCAGTCGCAATCCTTTGCGTTGCCCACCTGATCGCCGTCTGTGTGCTGACATTCTACTTCTCTATCACGTCTTATCCGACTCACCCCAACACAAGCGTCTCTCCGCAACTAACGTCTTGGGCGAACTTTCTGGGCATTCAGTCTATGGTTCTTGCTTCTTTGCAGTACATCCCGCAACTATACACTACTTGGTCACTTAAACACGTCGGATCGCTTAGCATTCCCATGATGTGCATTCAGACGCCTGGCTCATTCGTTTGGGCGGTTAGTCTTGCCAGTCGTGAGGGAACCAAATGGAGCAGCTGGATCACATATGTTGTTACGGGGGTGCTCCAGGGTGCATTGTTGGCTATGTGTATTATATGGGAGCTCAAGGACCGCAAGGAGAGAAAGGAGACGGGTGGAGACGGTAATGGCGCTCCAGTCGAGGGCGAGAGGAGGCCTTTGTTGGCGAGTGAAGCTTTGTAGAAAGGTGGGGGGCGCGGTTGTTTGGAAGCGGACCCAGGCGCAGGCGACGCTTGACCTGCAGCCCACCTATCTGTCATTCTACTCCCATTCTTTTTCCTCTTTCCTACCTTCCCTGAATGAGTATAACTATAAGCATTATAATCTTGGTCTCCCACAAAATGGCATCCACCCAACCCAGCCCCTACCACTCTCCCCCTTCCCTACATTCGCCACCTCAATAACCTCCACCTACATATGCGACCGGTTACTCTGCCCCCTCTGCTTTTCATCTCCCTCACAAGCTATAGATAACCCATTAGCCCCTCATTCCCTAGAATTTGTAAACTAGAAAAGAGGAGAACTTACTAAGGGACTGTTTGGCGTGACAATTTTGCGAAGTTTGGCTAGCTACATGGTTGTGGAACCATGGTTGGAAGAACCTCATACTCTATGTCAGAAACAGTCAAAGATTTGGTCCTGGTTGCCGCAAACCATGGTTTGCGATCCACGTCTACCAAACAGTCCCGTAGTTACAAACTACGGTTTGGATCGAAACCATGGTTTGCCACCCCAAAATTGTCAGGCCAAACAGCCCCTAAATGTCGGACCTTCTAGTGAATTTCCCTTCGTGGAGTATATGGTAATCCCCTCGGCCGCCAGCCGGGCTGTATGGGCACAGTAGCACTTTCAACCAATGCTAGTGTCATAGGTCCAATAGAGTTCACGACTTGACTTAAGAAACTAGAAGGGTAGGGTTCATGCGGCGGTCGTGCCCTCAGGGTGCGCACTAGGAGGAGGTGGGTTAGCGGGGCGCGATTATTAAAAGGGATATGAGCCAGGCGGGCAAACTCTGGATAACCGTGCCAAGGTCGCGGCCACGGCCGCAACCCCCGGACGTTCGCAGGCTCACAACCTGGGACACTCTAAAGAGTGCCTGCCAGCTCAACACAACTTTGCGGCTCAACACAACTTTGTGGCTTACCATACAAACTCTGTGGCTCAACACTACTTCATGGTGCAACACAACTTAGTGACCCAGGATAAATTTGTTACTCAGCATAACTTTGAGGCTAAATATAATTTTATTTAACTGAAAGAGTACACAGGCATATTATCAGTTGGAGGATAGCACTGCCAGACTTGTAGCCTGGCCCGTACTCGTACATTGCCTTTTGAGCAACTTGATTGGAGAAGAAGTAGTAACAAAGCGACTTGGTGATGGAAAATTGTCTCAAATGATTTCTCTTCATTAACAGAGAAGAAGGTGCACCTACCAGGCTACAGGTTTGACCCTGTGATTTGCCCAAGGGATAATATACCTGTGTACTCTTTCATTTTAAATAAAATTATATTAAGCCTCAAAGTTATGCTGAGTAACAAATTTATCCTGGGTCACTAGGTTGCGTTGCACCATAAAGTGGTGTTGAGCCACAGAGTTTGTCTGGTAAGCCACAAAGTTGTGTTGAGCCGCAAAGTTGTGTTGAGCTGGCAGGCACTCTTTAGAGTGCCCCAGGTTGAGAGCCTGCGAACATCTGGGGGTTGCAGCCACGGCCGCGACCTTGGCACGGTTAGAGGAAGAGCAGCTGCAGCATAGGGTATCAGAGCTGGCACCGTCGTCATAGCCCTAGAGCTCCGAGTATCTAAATAGCTAGTACTCGCCCAAGCCTGGCACGCGGAGATGACAACCACCCTTGTAATGCTGGTCGAGCATCTTGCATCATCTGTCTACTGGTAATGTCCTGACATTTGTGAACACAGCCGCTATTGCATACTCTCCAAAATTCAACTTTTTTGCCTTGATCTTGGCATCATCCAATAGTGGTCGTGTTAGAACCTTATTTTCATTCTCAACTACAGCTCATGATCTAAATCATATCTACTGCATCCTAGGATACAACCCCAGAGCCTGGACCCCCAATAGGAAACGTTCCCCACTGTAACATGTGTACATGTTCCGGTAACAGTACACAGGAGCGGGCAGTGCAGGATCTCCTATGTTTAGTTGATTTATATTTAGTTTATTTGATTTGATTTCAGCTCCGCCACTGTCTCTGAGTCAGATAGGCTATGCTATCGTATTGCTATGTTTA
>Ga0307517_10002320_pt1 | contig 30714 bp, 36 predicted proteins | sample 23_EM_MG_FD_194515 | JGI IMG/M metagenome (GOLD analysis project Ga0307517, IMG submission 194515) | Populus trichocarpa ectomycorrhiza microbial communities from riparian zone in the Pacific Northwest, United States - 23_EM | ecosystem: Host-associated > Plants > Roots > Unclassified | place... | reverse complement strand
CCTCCCCCTCACCTTATCTACCGTCGATTCCGCCGAACTCAACAAGGTCATTCTCGATATTGTGAGTGGGGAGGTGAATTGCCAGAGGAAGTTTGATGCGGATGTGGACCTTTCTGCGTGGGCACCGATCGACCAAGCCCTGTGCGTGTTGGCGGAGAAGTTTGGAACTGGGAATCCTGGAGTGGAGTTTGAGGTGGCTGTTAGGGTGAAGGGACCGAAGGAGGTTGTGCGAGCTGTTAGTGGGAGCAAGATGTTTATTGGGCTGAGGAAAAAGGGTGCCGTTGCGGTGTCCCAGTTGTAAAGGCGAGTTGACGATTCTTATTCTTTGGCCGCTGGAAGCTGAGACCTGAGGCATCGTACATCCCCTCACTCTTGCAATAGTTAATATCCCAAGACGCAGGACTCAGGAGTCGAACCTCAAGACACTGACACGCTCATCGCTAGATCACTAATATGGACGGATAAATACCACGGTTGGTTTGTGCAGGTTCGGTATGTACGGCGGGGTAGGTTCTGGAATCGTTGACCCCTACAGCACTTCGACTTCTCTTTGAGATGGGTTTTCACATTGTTTGTAATACAACGGAGCAGAAGGGATGTATGTATGCCACCGATTGTATTGATTAACGGAACCTCCGACGCCCGGCTTGGGTCTGGAACTTTGATGTCTCTCTCCGTAGTCGTCTGAATCCGATGTCAGTTAGAGGTCACAGAGAACGCTTGGTATGTGAAAAATCACAAACCTCGTAGCACGATCCCTCTCCATATCTCTCCGTTCCACTTCGTCAGCAGTGAGAACCTCAAATTTGGTCCTGAACTCCTCCGCTTCTGCCCAATCGCGCCACACGCTTCTTAATGTCTTGGGGCCCCTTCCGTCTCTCGGAGTTCTTCCCCATCCAAGGCCCAGTCCGGTTTTGTCCTTGAGTAAACTTAGGTTGCTACCTCCATCAGCGTTATTCAGCATCTCGTAGTCGCCACCGACGACGCCCCACTCGATGGCGTCGCGTTTGTGTTTGATAAGTTCTTCGTGAATGGCGTGAGCGACGAGCGGCGGAGCCTCCCCTGAGAGACCGAGGTCGGCGCAAAGTTTAATGGCGAACTCTTCAGGAGTCAGCTGGGAATGAAGGTCCCACTCTATGTGGTCGATCAAGTGGTGGGTGGCGATCTGTACATCGATCTATATAACAAGGGAATAAGCGCTAGCGCCAGGTTGCAAATTGTGGGTGAACACTTACGCTCAAGATAACGCGACAATCTGGGATCATCATCCCACCCATGTCTGCGCTGGGAGCGCTCAGTGCAGGGGCCATCGAATAATCCACGATAGGAGAGAGGTCCATAGTAGCAACAGCTTCGTGTTCTTCAATCTGGGCTCTCATCTGGTTGGCCACCGTCTCGACCCAGGGTCTCTGAGGTAGATCTAGATCCGCACAGAAGACCGAAGCGAACTTTTCAGGGGTTATGAGGATTTCACTGGAATTCCAAACGAAACAATCTCGTATTCGATGCGTCTCGGTCTCGAATTCGACGCGGATTGGGATTAGACCTGCGGGTTTGGAAGCTTGGGCCTCGAGTTTATCGTCCGAGCTGGATTATCGTGAACCATGGCTTTGTGAGTGGGAAGTTGTGGACGTGAGGGACGGTTGAAACGTACAAATATTCATGTGCGGTCGGAAGGACCGGCTTGGCGGTGATAAACCTCGACGGGGGGATCAACCCCAGATAACTCTGGTCCAACTCCCCTCCACCACCAGGTTGGGGTGTGCCCCGGCCATATGGAGTACCACCGGACGGTCTTCCCGCTTTCCGGATCGAGGTCCGCACGCCACCACTGGCGATAAAATCTGAATCATCTGAATCGATCGCACCAGCATCCAATCCTTCATCTCCAGACGGAGGTTCAGCATAATTTATGGCGGTAGATCGTCTCGAACGCCCGGCCGCACCACCCCCACCTCTCAGGCCGCCATCTCCAGCCCCCAGCGCAGTCGAAGTCGCGCCAAGAATAGGCTGCATGAGCAAAGTGGATCCAGTGCGCAGACGCGAGGGATAGGTGGAATGAAGTGCCTGTGGTGATGTTTGCAGTACAGGTCTTGGTGGGTTAGTGCGTGTTTTCGGGGGAGGGAAGAACTGTGGTTGGACCGGAGGTTGGTAGTAAGGGATGTTGTAGGGCTGCGTTTGCTGGGGTTGGAGTGTAGATGGCTGAGAGGGCTGGGCGGCCAGATTGCTCGACCTCGTCGTTCTGCTCCGGGTTGTCCTGGAGGACGAACCCTTCGGCGGTGGTGTGGAGGAACTCGACCATGCCTGGATATTCGAGTGGTAGTCTGTCCGTTCAACGCGTGAGCACAACACCCCTGCAGAAATATCGAGGAACGGACTTGGATGAAGGGGAGCTGGTGACTGGGACATTTTGAGGTTGATCGCGGGCCCGGCAAAGGACGCGACGCGTTCGATCCATCTCACGCCGGGAAACGTCCGCTGGATTACTCAATATCTACTGCCATGTCTAAACCCAAACTCTCTTCCATCCACGCCGAACCTATCATCGTCTTCATGCTCGTATCACGAAATCCACGACCTTGTACTTCTGCAAGGAATGCGATCCGATGGGATGCAACAGATGGGTCTCCGTCGAAGTCAGCTGGTATTATTTTCCGGATTGTCTGTTCGAAGTTCCGAGTGCGAGTGTCAGGGGAGAGAAAAATAGGCATGCCATATCCGATAGGCCATCTGATATTCCTGAACTGTTTTCGCACAGATGTTCCCGGAACTGGTCCCTGTGTCCGTCTTGCGAGGTCGCCTTGATCGTCGTGCCGTCTGATCCCCAAGAATCTGCCGATGGTCGGATATCGCCCATAAACTCACTCGGGGACCCACCGGCACCGTTTCTATTGTACTGCGCTGGGATTCTGCAGAAGCAGGTATCTTCTTTGAAAAACCCACAAGTCTCGCAAGTTCGTACCCCATCTCTCGCTCGTCCATGTTTATGTGGTACCGTGCATATCTAACAAAACACAACCGCTTCAGACCAACTCCAGAAATACGAAGATTCCGCCGCAGACAGCCTAGAACTCGAACGTCTCAAAGAATACTGTGAACCATCAATACGTGCTCCCTCCGCTCCGTCCTCTGCTCCACACCACTCACGTACCGCCCAACACACACACCCTAATCCGATAACCGCAGTCGCTTCAGATGCTATCTCCCTGGATGTTCCCGGCGTCAGCAAGTATGATCCCCTCTATCGTAACCGTGTTGGACGTGATAAGCCAGACAGCGATGAGGTGTCGGAATGCTGGAGTCGGGTGGACGTTTCATTGACGAGGAGCAATCGCGTTAACGTGGGTAGTCTTCTGAGGATCGAGGGTCCGAAGGAGATTGCTACGCTGGAACAGAGATTGATCAATAGTTGGACATCTTCGGTACTCGCCAGGTCAGCCCGACTGACGATTCATCACGCATACACTCGCTGATCTTCTTTCCGCAGTGATCTGAAACTCCTGCTCGGATACCCCTTCATTCGAAGAAACCTAAACGGTGCCCGACATCTCGCCACATCCTCAGCAGGAACCCCAATCCGTGTGGTTCACAATCAATCTCAGCACTGCGAGTTGCCTTCCACTCGTGGGTATCTCCCTTCCCTTCTTCAACAACTTCGCTACCGCGGTGCACACCGCAAAACGTTCCATTAGAGCGGGTGCTATGTTGGAAGAAGATAAGAATTCTGCGTTTAATGATCCCGTCACGGCCGGGGGGAGCCCGCCCCGTCATTCCGAATGCGATGTATGATCCCCATACATATTCGACTCAACGTTTTGCCCCCCCCTTACGACTACAACTACTCCAACAGACGAGCCCGGCGCAATTCCTCAACCAGAGAAGCGACGTCCGCCATTTGCGATCACACTACCAACATTCACGTTCAGCGTTGCCGCGTTTTCTAAGGCTTGGGAATATGACGATGAGGATGAAGACAATATGATTGAGGACGGATATGCAGATTTGGTTGAAGACCGAAGATACGGTTCCGCCTAGAGTGGGACTGCCCCTGGTCGGAGTGGAAGGTAAAAACTGTGGGAATTCTGGAGAAGGCGAACACTACCTATAATGGCGGGGAAGTAGTTATCGGGAATGAAACTAAAGAGGACGTGAAGGTATGAGGATATTTGCCCCTTGCAGGTCAATTGCTGATCGGCATGTCCTCTAGTTTCTCGTGAATGTGACGTTCACGTATCGGAACGATGCAGTGGATGATATGGGTATCGGGGACGAGGATGGAGGCAGTGATGGACCTCCGGTTCGAACCACGAACCCTCCGAGCTCCCTGCTCGTGAATGCGAACTAAAAACTGGAGATCAGGACGTTCTCGTATTATGTCGTCTCGATTTGGAGAAAACTGCGTAGAGAAGTGGGGAGGGGTCCGTGGGCGAGAGACGTCGAGGGCGAGAGTTGGTCCCAAGCGATAACGGAGGGGACAGTATTATCTGTGTATGCGACGCCCGCATTTTTGGATTACACGACAACACGATACTTGCGGCGATACCAATCCTGATAGACGGCTGTGGATTGAGCGTGATATACGAGTGGGTCAGGTTGGACTGATTCCTCGGGAGTACAGCCTGGGTTTCAACTCATTTCACATACAGTGGCTTGAATGCTTAAGTTCCGGCTGTCAAGCAACTTGAGGCAAGGGATTTATCCTCGATATGCCCTCAGGATACCTCGTTCAGGCGTGCGTCTATACCAAGAATGGATAATTACCGTAACCTATGAAACAAAACTTGAGGTAGTTCCAATCAGTGTTCTCTGTACAATGAGCGAAGGCGGGTGACTCACTTAGTAAAATAGCTCGGCTCCACCTGCATTGTGGAGGAGGCAGGGGAATCCAAAGGAAAAGGAGAGTGAGGATGTAAGCCAAACGGAGGGGGGTAGAGAGTGACATGGGATATTGGCTGAGAGTCTCTGGAAATGGGATCCTTGGTGGGCGGGCTAGCGTCACCGGTGCTATCAAATGAGATCCTAGGAACTGGGGCGTGTGACGACTGAAGTGGCCTTTCGTGCTCCAAGCCTGAAGGGAGTGAGGTGTTTCTTGTAAAGGGCTTGATGTAGCCCATACTCAAGGGAGGCAATAAGCGTCAAGGGGTCCCCCAAAGAGGAGCGGTGACAGTTGGCGGTGTTCCAAGAACCTCAGGCTGCTCGCAGCTGACTTCTTGGATCGAGGCACCACCGTCCATAAAAGCAGATATTCATTTCCCCTCCCACGACAGTTGGAACATCTTTACGGTGATCACGTTCGGCAAAGAAGGCATTTGCGTTCCAAACGGCTGTGACACCTGTAAGGCTGCAGAATACATCAGCGGCTCCTGGTATACCCGCCGGATTTCATTTCTTGGACTCACGAGGCGAGGGAGATGGCGACAAAACAGAGTATGCCGGGGAGTGTAACTCCAGCGGTCATCGGTCCTACCATGGTTGCAAATCTTGGCCACAGGGATACGGCATCCCCAGGTTCCATTGAATTCCCAGCGACGTGCCGTTTGATGGCCAACGATAGACCACTCAAGTAGTCCCTGACCGGTCGTCCCGTAATAAGACCGAGATACACGACACGCAGCGGGATGATTGAAGATGACGGGTGTGCCACCACGCAGCTGTGAGGTTCAAAGCTCACGGCTTGGCGCCGAGCCGTGAGAAAGTACGGCTGCCGGTACTTGAGGGTTGATTGGACGTACTAGTGCACGGGAGTTAGATCGTGGACACCAGGGTCGGTCTCTCGAGAGGAACTTACTTGCGTAAGTTGAGATTCGACCACAGAGGCGGCCAGAACCAGCACGAAGAGCAGGAGGGCCGATTTTCCTCCAGGGTGTTGGGAGTTTGCATGGATGTAGTGGGAAACCGCGGTGAACCGAACCTGTGGCGCTCGACATCACTCCTCCGATCAGATCATTCAATGCTTTTGCCAGCTGTGGTGGGTTGAACGACGCTACGACCACTCCTGTCCCAACTAGTCCTCTGCTTGCACGTGTGCGTCAACCGGCATCATAATTCCCCACGAATCGCGCTCACCTACGTTCATACCGCCACGTCCGTTCGACACGAAACTTGTTATCGGCGAGGGGATTAAAGTCCGGTCTTCCGTCAGGGCCACGTGTGACGGATGCTCAGTTAGTAGGGAAGGTAGGCTTACATCCTGTGCTATAGAGGACCCCAAACACAAACAGGTGCACCTGTACGTTTTTATTCCCGTAACCACAACGCTGCAGAACGTTCCAGTCTTGAATACAGCTCCCTTTCATCGAGTGGCTCTGTTCACACGAGGCGTGGGCTCAGGCGATAGCCTTCCTCACAGCCTGTATCCCGCGTCGTTTTCTCGTGACTACTTCGAGTTTCGACCATGCAGGCCGCCGCAACGACCGAAGTGGAGAGGTGGGGTCATCTCGCCGTTGAACACGGTCATCGAAGCCCGAATTTCGCGAAGGAGGTACCCGCCTTATGTATCGCACCGGTCAAGGCAGTTTTTGGTTCCCTCGGTATCCTCCTCGCGATGATCGGGATACGTTTCCTCCTCTTCTGCGACGGGACACCCAAAATCCATACGTAGCCAGGACATCATGATCAGTAAACTGAACTATGTCGAACTCGAGCTAGTCTGGATGGATGCACGTGCAACCCTTGATCGTGAGATGAACGAGAGACGGTTGGGTGACTTCAGTATGTCCGTGCGCGAGGCGATCGGGTGGTGATTGACAACGCGAGCTTAGACAGTGATGCACATTGTCCGCGCTTCGCTCACTGCGCTCTTGATCGCAGAACTGTGGCAGAAACTCAGGGGAAGGTCGTCGGGAGGAGGGAACGGAATTTACCCTCCCGGCTTGCCCACGCAAAGAACGACAAGGATATCATCACCACCTGGAAGTCGGACCTTGGATCCTTCGAGTCTTCGAAGGAAGGTGAGCCAACTCGGTCTGGAGGGAGGCAACCAGCCATCGTCGAGCCGAACCGGCTAGACGCACGTTGGTGACAACTTCGTCATCGTGATCATCCCGCTACATAGGAAGGGATGTTTAAACTCTGGCCCACTTTGGTCCCTTCGTTGCGATGACCTCCAGCTCCCCGTGGTCCTTCCGACAAAGCCAATGACATGGAAGAAGAGGCCGTCCTCGACGCCTTTCAAAAGATTACACCCAACATTGCTACCACATCCAACGATCACGATGGGAGCTCACGTTGGTCATCTCGAACGGTCCACTGCCTTCGGCCCATGGCGTCGAAAGCGAACCATAGCGTGCTTTCGGGGAGACCGGAGGGTTTTGGGGGATTCTGAAGAATGAGGATTTAAAGGACATCCAGGAGCTCGGGCGGGAAATGGAGGGGACGTTAAAATAGCCGAGCATACCCCTCAGGGACGACTATGACCAAGAAGGTTTGCATTTTTCTCATTCACTTTCAATTGCCCCCCATGGACTCCTGCCTTTCTGTTTCGGCCTACGGATCAATACGTGAGACTTAATACTCGGGGTATCGCCCTGTTTTCCCCTAGCATAAATTGCACGCGGATTTTGTTGATTGGCAGGGAGCCGTTGGTGAGGAAACCAATTCTATCGGAAGCGCAGATCATGTGCAACTCCAATTCGCCGTAAGTTTGTTTCCATAGCACCTTCATCTCAGATCCCAACATCTGCATCCGCATGGAGTTCATGGACAAGGGGTTGTTTGGCCGGGTCTACAAGTAGATTGGACCCATTGATATTGATGTCGTTTGGAAGACCGCATTGGCCGTGTTGGAGAGGTTGAAGTACTTGTACGATGTTCGTTGGATCACTCACCAAGGGTGTGCTTTTGGCCACTCTACTTTCCATGCCCTTCCCCCGCATCACTGCCCACACAGGACAGAAGGAGGATAAGGTGGAGGAGCATGGAGGTTTTTCTTCAGGGTGCGAGGACAGCAAACATTCTGGAGTTGCTACAGCATATTGTCAATGAGCCAGCACCAAGGTTGACATTGGAGGGCAGGTTCCTGAGAGCTGTTGAGGAGCTCATACTCATGTGTTTGTTGAAAGATCCTGAGGTTAGGAAAATTCCAAAGGAGCTGTTGTTCAGTGGCTTTCCTGGACCACAGTGTGTTTGCTGTCTTGGCTAGTAGTTTGTCAGATGCTGCTATGGATGGAGTATTCCTGGACATCTACCTTCTGATCATGGCCAACTGCAACTAGATCAATCTGTTTGTCTTTGGGGTTTCTTATTTGTTCACCATTCAGGTTAGTTGGTGAATGCTCTCTGCCCCTTGTCATCTGTCTATTTCTGTTCAGTTCTTATCTCTCCTATCTTCCACCTGATCATATTTGTAAACTTAGTTATCTCCCATGTTTTGTTTTGGGTTACAATCAATGGATATCACTGTACCATCCAACAGTGTCATGGAATTTATTCCTTGTTCCCTTCCAATGGAATCTCTACCTCCAGCACTGATGTTTGTTTATTGGCTTGGTCTTCAACTACCTTCAAGTGATAGAAGAAATACAAGAGCCTGGAAACTTTAAAGATTTATTCATTTTGCAAGGAGATTTTTGGAAGATAGAATTACAGAAATAAATGGACAGAATACATAAGCTACAGATCCCTAATGAAGTACATGATTGCACTCCAGAATCAACACCTCCCCAGAGTCATAACCAACAACCAGATACTGTCCATCCCACTGTCCATCTGAACACCTTGCAAGTCTTGGAGGCAGTTGAAAAACTACCTTTTTAGTAATTGTATCCTGGATTCCAGGTAGAGGTGACCTATGCATCCTGATACCACCAATGAAATCCAGGTGGGGCCCATTTTGAGATGTGTCTGATAGCTTAACAGGAGATGAGCCTATACTCCCAAAGTCCCACCCCAAAATTACATCTGGGGAAGCAGAATGAATCCAGACCATTAGGCTATCAATGGCCAAGAAGGAATCAGGGTATGTCCAGTTGCTAAAGCTCACTTCCCCTGCAACATTTCCTGTCCATAGTGACCAGGCTTGAACAGAGTTTGCATACAAACAGAAAATTTTAGACCCATCTCCTGATATCCTAAAGTCAGCCATCTGATATATAGGTTCATCTATTGTTCTGAGGAGTTCCCCTTTCTCAGCATCCCAGATACAGATCTTCTCTTCTGTGCACCAAACAGAGATTAACCTGCCATCAGTCAAGCGAGTATCCATCTGCTGGAAATCTTTGGCCTGAGTTTGGAAGGATGCCTTACAGAAGCCAGTTGATATATCCCAGATCCTCACCATTCCATCTGAATGGTTTGAAATTGTAATACCATCTTTTGCCTGCAGAGTGATGGACTTGACTGGAGCCAAAGTGAGGGATGTGGACTTTGGATTGGCTGGAACTGGGTCTATGGATAAGGTACCAATCTGCCAGAACCTGATCAATCTGTCCCAGGATGTTGAGATGAGGGAGGAGGGGGAGGAAAATTCAAGAGAAGTAATATTTGTAGTATGACCAATGAAGGTCTCAAGGAGGTGAGGGTTTAAGCTGGTGATGTCCCAAACATAGATATCCATAACATCAGTGACTGCAATAAGCCTATTATCAGGAGAAATACAGCAATGCTTAATATCTGCATTAGATATAGAGAATTTAGCTACAACTGCTTTAGAATCAGGGCTTTGGACCTCAACAACTGATTTATTGCACACAACAAGCTGAGTACCATCCAAAGAGAAAGCAATGTGAGAACCATCAGATTCAGATACAATTCTCTGACTATCAATGTCCCACTGGCAGATTCTGCCACCAGATGAAGATATGAGGAGTTTAGGGTCCAAGGGGGAGAAGTGAACACAGATCTCTGAATTCTGTTGCTTTATGATGTGATGACACTCCCCTGTCTGAATGTTCCACAATCGAATTGTCTTATCATAAGATCCTGAAGCAATTGTGGTGCAGTCTGTTGAGATGGAGACAGAACAAACCTGGTGTGTATGGCCCTGGAAGGTCTTGACAACCCCACCAGTCTGCATATCCCAGAGCTTGATGGTCCCATCTGCACTACCAGATACAAGTGATGTCCCATCTGGTGAGAAGACAAGGGATCTCACCAAACGAGTGTGTGCAGAAAGAATAGCCATCTGGATACCTGTGATGACATTGAGAATGATAATGCAACCAGAATCCAAACCAACTGCAACCGCATCCCCCCAACATGTGAGGACCATTGGTTCATCATTGAATGGAACTATACAGAAACATGCTCTCCATCCAGTTGAGACTCCCTTAACCACCTTGATCTCTTGTGAGAACTCTGTACTGTAGTATTGATGGAGCCAGGATGAAGAAGGGGAAATTGGGAGGGCAAAAGAATAGATATAGGAGGGTGAGACACAGATCATGTCAAAGTGTTCTAGAATGAGCCTCTGGCTATCAGTTGTCCACTGGCATATGACTCCTGTCTAAATGAGTGTTATCACAGGTCTAAGTAAAAATTTCTGTACAATACTCACCAGAGCACACCATTGGTCAACATCATTTATGGCATAAACTCCCATTCCAAGATTCCCTGTCAGTGCAAGGACCTCAATCCAATATGGCAAGCATGTTGTGAAGAATTGATTGATTCCCTTCTCCACCTCCTTGATACAGGAGCTACTGCTGGAGATCATGAGAAGGTGCTTTGCCCAGAAGCAACATGCATATTTCAGGGCTTCTCCAATGTGGTCCTTGGGGCAGGCAGAAAGATCTTTGGCCTCACTGAGAACAGCATGGTTGGGCAGGTTGCAGAGACTCTTCTTCAACCTTTTCCTCATCAGGTGAAGGCATGAGAGTAGGATTTGTGCATGATGGACTGCAGGCTCCACAAGGAACCTTCTGTCTCTGCACCGGACTGGATCTGTGAGGAAGTCAGGAAATGACTTGTGGAAGGCTTGAATGGGGTCTTCTGTGTTCTCAGGGATAAGAAGGAGGGAATGGAGGGAAGAGAGGGTAGTTGAGATGCTAGACACTCCCAGGAGGTCTGAGAGTCCCTTTGCTGAAAGAGGGTTGAGCACAAGTAATACTGCCCCAACTACAGTCCTGAAGCGGGATTGGACTTCTTCAGCATCTATACCCATGTCATCAATTGCTTGCTCTAGAACCTGGGAGTACAGGAGGTCAATCCCAGACTGTCCTTCACGGGCAGTGTTTTGTGGGAGAGAGATGATCCGGTCCAGCTGTTCAGTGGGTGTGTGGCTCCTGGATGCAAAAAGTTTGATGATAGTTGAAGCGTAGATGAATAGTCCTGCTGCCTTTTTGCAAAGAGTGGTGATGTCAGATGAGCTTGGCCAATCTTGTGTGAAGTCGCAGTCACTTCGGGCCTTAGTGATCTCGGCCAACCGAGTCCTGAAGAACAGCTTGATATCACTGTCCACCAAGGAACATTCGACATCATGCAGCCTGAGGGCTTCTGTGATGGGTTGGAGTGACTCAAGACGAAATCCAGACCGGATCCGATGCTCTGGGCGACCGGTGATAAAGAACTTGACGTTCGGGATCTCGTCCACGTAGCGGGAGAGCACAGAGAGAATGGTCGAGGTGGGATCTTCGTCCTTGCACTCATCCAGAGCATCAATGATGATAAGTGTCTGGATCCGGGTGGCCCTCAGTGGGTCAACGATGATGCTCTCCATCTGGGAATCAAGGGTTTCTTGTCCAATGTTAGGATTGGCCTTCAAAACTTGGACCAACTGCTGTCGAAACAGGAAGTACCGGTAGGCGAGTTGAAAAGCGAGAGTTGGTAAGATTGCTTGAAGGTTGCTTCTACCCTCGAAGTTCCGCGAGCAAAAGAAGCTCGCACCGAGCTTTCCAGCCGCAAAGCTGATCTCGGCAAACGTCTGGGCAATCGTCGACTTTCCAGTCCCCGCAAGGCCGTTGAGCCAGAACACCCGGTGGTCTTGTTCGTCTCCCAGCCAGCATTCGAGTTGCAGAAGTACGTCTGTCCTAGTTCCCCTCAGGCACCCCTGCCGGTCCCCGGAACGATACCCAGCGTTAGCGGTGTAATGCATCTTCTCCAGAAGTTCGCGGTCCCTGTCTCCCTATTCACAAGTTACCACAAAAGGTGGGACTGTAATGGAGCGAGACTCACGATCTTCTGACAGTCCTCCTTGTAGATATCTCGTTGCACCAAAGTCTGCGCATACGTTAGTTACGACAAGAGTGGGTCTTTTGGGAAAACAAACCTGATAGTCCATCAAGGCATAGCGAATATCTTGTACCAGTCCATTAAGCTTCTGTGCATTCTCGGGTTTTTTGAGGAAAAGCACGAGATCCTTCTGTGTCGTCATCGGATCCATAACTTGACCAATCTCCCTCAATCTCCTGGTGATCCCAATGCGTCAGACCCTGCTGACGAGCTCGGAGAATATAGCCTCACCGTTCCAGCTTGTTTGCCCTCTCCACCTCATTGACGTCGCTCGTAGGTGCGGAGAGCGATCCGGAAAGCATTCTGACCCTAGGCGCCAATAATTCTATAACATTTTTGTTCACATCCGTTCCCTAGAACGACCGTGAGTATTGTGAAACGGGTGTGCGGGAAGGCGGCCATACCTCGCAGTTGTCGAGAATGGAGCAGAGGGATTTTGCGACAGACTTGAGCAGACCGTAGCCACCTGGCGAGTCTCTCACTCCACGGAGCAGTTCTGCAGTGGGGGAGGCCGTAGGCATGGAGATCGATTTCTTCTCGTCCGTGGCGGGGTTCAGTTCGAGAGACTCGTCGGGACGAACGACTTCCGATCCGTGGTCAGGAAGCGCGGAGGTGTCTATATTGTCACAAGGAATGATCAGGGATAGCAACCGAAACAACCGTGTTCACGTACTGTCGGGTTCCACACCGTGCGAGATCGAAGGGGTAGATGGAAATGGACCGACCGCCTCGAGTTCTCCGCTGCGTCCACTTCCCACCGTAACCTCGACATCCGGGTATGGGTATGAACCCTTCTGGCTGGTTTCCCCTCCGTCTGCGTCTGCTTCTCCCCCTTCTTGGCGATTATCGTTTCCACGCGCTGGCACAGATTCCGGCCCATCTGGCTGAGGGGGTCGAACCGTCGAAGAAGGTCGCTCGCCAGCTGCGTCGGCTCCATCCCCTTCTAGGTCGTGGCTTTCGTCTGCTATGGCGTGAGGCTCTGGTTGAGGAGGCGGATTCAATGGGTCAGCCCTCCCCTCACCGGGATTAGCCCCCGTTCCGTCCGGCCTGCGTTTTCTCCCTGCGAATCGCTGTTTGAATTTGTTCTTCATTTTGGAGAGCGAACTCTGTATGTTGCCCATGTCGATGTTGGATGGATTGGTGTAGATGGTGGTGCGATAGTGGATGATTGGCCTCGTGGCTCTGACGCTCAAGCGTGGGTGCAATGCGTGATCCTGCGGGCCCGATGCCGAATGCTTCTTGCAATCGTCGCCTCCTCTCAAGGTGTCGAACAGAACAACCTCAATGGATGTTTCTCACCATCTCGGACAGAACAAATTACCCCGACGAGTTCCGTGTCTTTTCCCAGACATACCGAAGCGACGAGTCCACCATAGTGCTCCCACCACTCAGAGACCGTCTTTGTCCCGAGTTGTCTCCACTCGGCATCCGGATGACCTTGGCTGTTACGACAGGACAACCAACCCGACGCCGGATCCCGCGCGATCGATCTGGTTCCCGAGAGAGGCGGCCAATCTCCGGTCCGCCGACGTTACCGCATCCTTGGCGAGACATACCGTTCCAAGGGAAGGCCATTCGCCATTTCGAGACGGTCCTCGGCACTGTGCCATCCTCCTTCTGCTGCGATGATCCGCTGGCTCGGGTCCATTGCTCCCTCGCCCGCGGGCTATTTTTCAATGAAGACAGGTTCGGCGATGCACACGCTCACATCGAACGAACCAACTCACGCGCAGACAATGGTACGTACTACCTGAGTCACGCGACGGAGCTGCAGGCTAGGCTTTGGATAGAGGACGTCGGTTTGAGGAGGCAAGACACTCTACGATGCTGAAGTTCGTGGGCCGCGGAGGACGTGGAGGACTGTAGGAAGTTCGTCCGGTAAGCTCGTGCGGACGGTGCTACCTTCTGCGCATGCCAACTTTTCTTTTCGAGCCTAGTAGTTTTGACAATTGCGTCGAGTTCTTCAGACACGTCCTCCCTCGGGTCGCCGACACCTCGTCCTCCCTGCCGTAATCTCCTCCGATACGACTACCATCCCTGACTCCCCTATTGATTTCTACCATACTCGCGTCCCACTGCTTGTCGTCGATCTGCATTTCAGCTTGTCCGTTTCACTGTCCCCCCGGCATCGCGTTTGTTTTTGCATCTGTGTATCCCATGTACTGCCTGTGATCTGGTCTAGCAATACCACGACTTTTGGGCCGCTCACCTTGGCCGCTATGCTGCAGACATTTGTTGCCACCTGAAGACAATAAATCTTGATTCCGATGTCACATTTGCCGCGATTCCGGATGCTCCGATCCCGCTAAGTCGATTAGCGGTTCGTCTGCATCACCCAACGTCCCCTGCGATGAGTATGCCTCCAGACGTAGTTAAGTCCTCAGACCTTCTCTCTTGATCCATTAACACGGAGGTCCTGGGGGTGTAATGATGCAACCACCTCATCGCCAACTCTTCAGAGAACGGGGGTAACGGCGAAATCGGGAGACATACGGTCCCGGAGGTAATATAATCGGCCAAGAGTAAAATACAACAAAGCAGCTGTAGCAGGAAGATATAAAGTGTGTACTCGATAACACGCCTCAAAATCTCGCAGAGTGACTCATCATCCGGAATTCCTCCTCTCCCGCTGCCGTGATCAGGCCCAAGAGTCCGCCCCGAAGATTTCCTTCGTATTAATGATGTGGTGTCCACGAGCGGAGTTGGGGTGTTCGGATTCAGAGTATGATCCTCGCCTGGTTCCGGATCATCCTGCACCTTCTCCGTCTCGTCATCGGGTCTGATCTCGACGAGTCTCGTCTACCGTAACACACACTACACACCGCTAACCCAAGCGAGCACCCAACCCAAACATCCCTAACATTCTTTCCATCCGCGGTCCAGTCTAAGGGCCTGAGACTTCCAGCGCTCGTTAAGGTGGCTGTCACGGTTCCAGAATTCTTGCCACTGGGCTTGAGATCTTCAGCAGTCCTGGGGAACTTTCCTCGCGACGCGACAAACCTCGGGGGACTTATTAGACTCCTGGGAGGGTTCATCCTGTAGGAAATTGAAGAGGGCGCTGCAATTCTTTAGGCTATAAAAGTGTCCGATACGCGTTCCGACGGATGGAGACCGGGTGGAACACCAGTGGACATCAAGTCACCATGGTTTCTCACTACCATCTACAGGGGGGGCTGAGGACAGGCGGGATCCTGAAAAAGGTAAATCCTGACCTCTTTACGTGACGTTTCGACACCAAGCTATTATCTCTCCCAGTCCTGTTGCAACCGGGGGAGGTACTACATCCACTCTGCATAGTTACACCCTTGTTCGCTTCACATTTGCAATCTCGAACAACACGGTGCATCTAATTTTCACCGTGAGTATCCTGGTAACTATTGATGGGATCGGATTTACTTGGGGGATTTGCAGGTTCTGGATTGTCTGCATCGTCGAGATCAGGTTTGAGAAGCCGTCGATAATGAGGGGCACTGGGATAACGTTTAGACGGAACTGTAAGTCAACGGCACCAGAACATGGGCTGCGCACCTGCTGCTCTTTGATACACCCCTGACTGTGAATATCCCTGGCAATCCCATCTTTCCGACCCATCTCTCAAGAACGCCGGTGTTCGCGCCGATCCGGGCGGTACGAGATGTGCATAAAGTGATTCAGGGTGGCTGCCAGGATTGGTCGTTGACCTATTGCCTGCAGAAATATTCCTTGCGAGTCAAAATATGCTTGAAGGTTTCGCCTGGAGGAAACACCCATTAGGACAAATGACATAGAGCTGTGGGCGAAACGTGGATGCCGTCAAGTACATACATCACCCAAGACCAGAATCAGGTGGTAAGGGTGGGATTGAGGATCAAGAGGGTGCGAGGTACTGTCGAGCGTGACGCGGTATCCTTTGAGGTTGGAGGCGGAGGAGAATCGGGGGAGAGCAAATGGAGTTGTCGTCAATCCAGTTTGCCCTCCCGAGAACGCGTCTCCAGGAATCGAATGCCCGGGGGTCTCGGGTGACGTCGCCATGGTCCATGACGAGGGGGAAGCTGATTCGAATGGAGGTGGCGAGGGTTGACTTCGCGGGTGTCACGGGAGGCTTCTTCGTCCCTCCATCAGTTGTAGAGTCGTGTCATCTGGGCTTTAGAAGGCCGAACGAGGATAGAGAGATGGTCTCGAGTAGCCTTGGCGTTATTCGCTGGTTGTTGGTCGTGCGATGATCGATGATGAGCGGTCGTGAGAAGCTATCGGAATGAACAACAGCCGCACAAATAGTTGCCGCACGAGTTGCATTCGCAGCCATCAGCCTAAACACTCCAACCGATAATCGATCGGCCATCCTCGCCTCACCCGAGTAGATACAGAGCATGAAGCAGGTACGTCCCTGTCGCGTCATACCTAATCGCCCCACGGAAACCTGACCGGCTCGTAAAGCGACCACGGATCCCAGTCGACGCCCCGTTCCGGACCTACCGGCCACACGTCTCCAGCTGTACGCTGAAACCCGTAGTTTTCGTTGTGCGGAAGGCCCTGAGACTGCAGCCGCACCGAAGTTTTTTCCTCTTCCGAGATTCTAGGTGTGTCCCTACACGTCGCAATCGAGACAGGGCGACGTTGACATGTCGGTTTGTCGATAGCATGGGTGACCGAAGGACCTACCATCTAACAAAGCATATACCCCTACAGACCAACTCCAGAAACATGAAGATCCCGCTACGGACAGCCTGGAATATGAGCATCTCAAAGAACACTCGTACGTGCCTCGTCCACCTCGCCCTCTACTCCGCACCACTCATGCACCGCTCAACAAACCCACTCCGACCCGACAGCCACTGCCGGTTCAGGTGCTCTCTCTCAGGATGTTTCCGGTGTCAGCAAGTATAATTCCCTCTCTCATAGTCGCGTCGGATGTGATGAGTCAGACTGCGACGAGATGCCGGAGTACCGGAGTCAGGTGGGCATTTTATTGTCGGGGAGTGATAGCGCTAATGTGGACAATCTCAGGATTGAGAATCCGGAAGAGATCGCTATATCTGAACAGAGATAGATGGATGAACATCTTTGGGACTCGCCAGGTCAGCTCGATTGATGGACCACTGTACATGCACCCGCTAATCTTCTTTCCGCAGTGATCTGAAGCCCCTCCCCCTTCATTCAAAGAAATCAAGCGACGCCCGAAGTGTGGCCACATCCTCATCAAACCCGAGGAGAAACCTAGTCCGTGCGGTGCAGAATCAAGGTCAGCACTATGAGTTGCCACTGCTCATGGTGTCTCCCTTCCCTTCTTCGACAACTCCGTTACCGTGGTGCACACTGCAAGACGTTCCATTGGGTTGGGTGCTACGTGGGAAGAAAACAAGAATTCTGTGTCGAATAATCTCGTCATGGTTGGAGAACGAACCCACCCATTCGTCTTGCCACTCACGAACCCGATATATGATCTCATACAAAGTTAGCTCAACGTCTTATGGTCTCCCCTCCCAACCACGACTACGACTGTTCCAACAGACAAGTCCGGTGTGACTCCTCGACCAGTGAAGCGACGTCCGCCATTCGCAATCACACCACCGACGTTCACATTCAGCGTTACCGCGTCCGCCGAGGCTGGGGAATATTACGATGAGGGTGGTGATTATATGGTTGAGGACGTAGTAGATAAACGGACGACGTTCGCCGCTGTAACGTGAGCGATCGAAGGACTTGCCATCGGACAAAACGCAAACTCCTTCAAACCAACCTCAGAAATACGAAGATTCCGCTCCAGGTAGCCCGGAGTTCAAACGTATCAAAGCATACTTCAAATTCATCATATGTCTCTCGTCTGCTTCATCCTCAGCTCCTCACCCACGTACCGTCCAACTCGCCCACGCTAATCCGATAACCGCAGCCGCTTCATCAGTGTTCTCTCTCGGGATGTTCCCAGCGTCAACAGTCCCCCTCTTGTAGCCGCGTTGGACGTGATAAGTCAAATCGCGACGAGATTGTGGAATCCAGGAGTCAAACGGTCATTTTGTCGACGGAAGTGATAGCGTCAACGCGGATAATCTTCTCAGAATCGAGAGTCTGGCGGAGATTGTTGTACTGGAACAGGGATGGATCAATAGCTGGAAATCCTTTGAGTCGGTACTCGCCAGGTTAGCTTTACTGACAGTTCGTTGTGTATGCACTCGCTGATCTTCTTTCCGCCGTAATCTGAAACCTCGACAGATGCTCCTTCACTTGAAGAAATCTAACCGATGCCTGACGTATCACCGCATCCTCACTGAACCCGAGCCGAAACCCAATCCATGCAGTCCAAGACCAAGATCAACCCTACGAGTTACCTCCCACTCATGGGCATCTCACTTCCATTCCTCGACGACCTCACAATTGCAGGATGCGCGACAAAACATTATATTACCGGGGAGGAAATAAGAATTCTACGTTGGATAATCCCACCGTGGTCGGAGGACAAATCCACCCGTTTGCCTTGTCATTTACGAATCCGGTGCACGACCCCACACAGATTCAGCTCAACGACTTATGGCTCCATCCCCTCACTACGACTACGGCTGTCCCAGCGGACGAGTCTCGTACAACTCCTCGATCAGAGAAGCGGCGTCTGTCATTTGTGATCACACTACCAACGTTCACGTTCAGCGTCATCGTGTTCGCTGAAGCTTGGGAGTACGACGAGGATGGAGGCGATATGGTTGGGGACGGATGCACGAGTTGGGTTGATGACAGAATATAAGCTTCCGCCTTGAGCTAGACTGCCTCTTGTCAAGGTGGAAAGATAAAAACTACGGGAGTTTTGGAGAGGAAGGCGAACACTACCTATATCAGCAGGGAAGTGGTAATCGGAAAGGAAGCCTACTAAAGAAGATGCAAAGGTATCAGGATATTTGCCCCTCGCACGTCAGTTGTTGATCGGCACATCCTCTAGTTTCTCATGCTGGTCGCGTTCGCGTATCGGGACGATGAAGTGGACGATATGGATATCGGGGACGAGGATGGAGACGGTGATGAATCCCCGGTTCTGAACACGAACCTGCCGAGTTCCTCACCTGCGAAAGCGAAAAAACATTTTCGGATTACGTCGCTGTCAATTGGCGATGATTGCGCGGAGGATCTGGAGTGGGAGGGGTCTGTGGAAGAGATATGTTGGGGGTCCCCGAGCGATAGCAGAGAAGACAGCATCGTCTGTGTGTGCGATGTCTACACCCCCAGACTACACAACGCTTACGACAATACGAAACCTGACAGATGGCAGTAGTCTGGATCGAGCGTGATATGTATATAGGTCAGGTTAGGCTGATTCTTCGAGTTTCGACTCGTTCCGCAATACATAAACGCGTTGGACGGTCAAATCCTGGCTGCCAAACAACTCGAGGTAATGAATCTATCTTTAATGTACCCTCAGGATACAGGTGTTCATACCAAGCTAATAGAACTCCTACCTCCAGCACTGATTATACTGGACTGTCTGTTGATCATTGGCTTGGTCCTTAATGGCTTCCCAATAATGGGGAGACCTAAGAGCCTGAGAACTTCAAGGGGTTTGTGTCCTGAGAAGACTGACTATGGAGTAGGACTGTAAGATGAATACCTTGGTGGTTAATTGTGTAATGCAGACTGAGTGTTTTATTTATCTGGTAAGAAGATTTTTGAGACATAGAATTGCAGATATACATGGATAGAATACATAAGCTACAGTTCCCTAATGAAGTAAATGATTGCAGTCCAGAATCAACACTTCTCCAGAGTCATAACCAACAACCAGATACTGGCCATCCCACTGTGCATCTGTACACCTTGCAAGTCTTGGAGGCAGTTGGAGAACTACCTTTTTAGTAATTGTATCCTGGATTCCAGGTAGAGGTGACCTCTTGATCCTAATACCACCAATAAAATCCAGGCGGGGCCTGTTTTGAGATGTATATGATAGTTCAACAGGAGAGGAGCCTATAATCCCAAAGTCCCACCCCAGAATATCATTTGGGGGAGGGAGGTGTGTCCAGACTCTTAAGTTATCAATAGCCAAGAAGGAATCAATGTATGTGTTATCAAGCTGCACTTCCCATACAACCTTTCCTGTCCATAGTGACCAGGCTTGAATGTGGTAGCTATACAAACAGAAAACTTTAGATCCATCCCCCAATATCCTGAAATCCCTGAAATTCCTAATAATATCCACATCTACATCCACTATTCTGAGGAGTTCCCCTTTCTCAGCATTCCAGATACAGATCTTCTCATCTGCATACCAAACAGAGACCAATCTGCCATCAGTCAAGCAACTGTCCATCCACTGGGGATCTTTTGCCTGGGTTTGGAAGGATGCCTTGCAGGATCCAGTTGAGATATCCCAGATCCTCACCATTCCATCTGAGTGGCTTGAAATTGCAATACCATCTTTTGCCTGCAGAGTGATGGATTTGACTGCAGCCAAGGTGAGGGATGTGGACTTTGGATTGGCTGGAATGGAGTCTGTGGATGAGGCACCAATCTGCCAGAACCTGACTGATTGATCATGGGATGTTGAGATGAGGGAGGAGGGGGAGGAAAATGCAATGGACTTGACATTTTGAGAATGACCAATGAAGGTCTCAAGGGGGTGGGGGTCTGAGCTGGTAATGTCCCAAACATAGATAGTCCTAACAGCAGCCACTGCAATAACCCTATTATCAGGAGAAAAGCAACAACACTCAATCTTCAAATTGGGCACAGAGAATTTAGCTACAATTACTTTGGAATCATGGTTTTGGACCTCAACAACTGATTTATTGCATACAACAAGCTGGGTACCATCCAGGGAGAAAGCAATGTGAGAACCATCAGATTTAGATGCAATTCTCTGACCATCAATGTTCCACTGCTGGATTTTGCCACCAGATGAAGATATGAGGAGTTTAGGGTCCAAGGGAGAGAAGCAAACACAGCCCACCCGAATATTTTGCTCTATAATGTGATGACACTCCCCTGTCTGGATGTTCCACAATCGAATTGTCCTGTCATGAGATGCTGAAGCAATTTTGGTGTGGTCTGCTGAGATGGAGACAGAAACAACCCAGCCTGTATGGCCCTGGAAGGTCCTGACAACCCCACCAGTCTGCATATCCCAGAGCTTGATGGTCTTGTCTTCACTACCAGATATAAGTGATGTTCCATCTGGTGAGAAGACAAAGGATTTCACTGAATGAGTATGTCCAGAAAGAATGGCCATCTGGATGCCTGTGATGGCATTGAGAATGACAATGCAACCAGATAGTAAACCAACTGCAACTGCATCCTTCCAGCATGTAAGGATCCCTGAGCTACTATCTAATGGAATCACACGGAAACATGTCCCCCATCCAGCTGAAACCTCCTTAACCACCTTTATCTCTTGTGAGAACTCTGCACTGCAATATTGATGGAGCCAGGATGAAGAAGGGGAAATTGGGAGGGCAAAAGAATATATATAGGAGGGTGAGACACAGAGCATGTCAAAGTGTTCTAGGATGAGTCTCTGGCTATCAGTTGTCCACTGGCATATAACTCCTGTCTAAATAAGTGTCAACACAGGTCTGAGTAAACAGTTCTGCACAACACTCACTAAAGCACACCATTGCTCAACATCATTTATGGCATACACCCCGAGTCCAAGATTCCCTGTGAGTGCAAGGACCTCAATCCAATATGGCAAACATGTCATGAAGAATTGGTTGGTTTCCTTCTCCACTTCTTTGATGTGGGAGCTGCTGCCAGGGATCATCAGGAGGTGCTTTGTCCAAAAGCAGCATGCATATTTCAGGGCATCTCCAATCTGGTCCTTGCAATGAGCAGAAAGATCCTTGACCTCACTGAGAACAGCATGGTCATCCAGGTTGCAGATATTCTTCTTCAACCTTCTCCTCATCAGGTTAAGACATGAGAATAGGATTTCTGCATGTTGGACTGCAGGCTCTAGAAGGAACCTTTTGTCTTTGCACCGGACTGGATCTGTGAGGAAGTCAGGGAATGACTTGTGGAATGCTTGAATGGGGCCTTCTGTGTTCTCAGGAATGAGAAGAAGGGAATGGAGGGAAGAGAGGGTAGTTGAGATGCTGGACACTCCCAGGAGGTCTGAGAGTGCCCTTGCTGAGAGAGGGTTGAGCACAAGCAACACTGCCCCAACCACAGTCCTGAAGCGGGAGTAGATCTCAGTATCTGCATCTACATTATCAACTGCCTGCTTCAGGACCTGAGTGTAAAGGAGGTCAATCCCAGACCTTCCTTCTTGAGCAGTACTGTGTGGGAGAGAGATGATCCGGTCCAACTGTTCAGTGAGTGTGCGATTCCTTGATGTGATAAGTTTGACAACAGTCGAGGCATAGATGAAGAATCCTGCTGCCTTTTCGCAAAGAGTGCTGATGTCAGATGAGCTGGGCCAATCTGGTGTGAGGTCACAGTCACTTCGGGCTTTAGCAATGTCAGTCAACCGAATCCTGAAGAACAGCTCGATATCACCATTCACCAAGGAACGTTTGACATCATGCAGCCTCAGCACTTCTGTGATGGGTTGGAGTGACTTGAGACGAAATCCAGACCGGATCCGAGACTCTGGACGACCAGTGATAAAGAACTTGACGTTCGGGATCTTGTCCGCATAACGAGAGAGTACGGAAAGAATGGCTGAGGCAGGTTCTTCGTCCTTGCACTCGTCCAGGGCATCAATGATGATAAGTGTCTGGATCCGAGTGGCCCTCAGTGGGTCAACGATGATGCTCTCCATCTGAGAGCAGAGAGTTTCTTGTCTAATGTTAGGATTGGCCTTCAAGACTTGGACCAATCGCTCTCGAAACGGGAGGTACCGATAGGCGAGTTGGAAAGCAAGGGTTGGGAAGATCACTTGAAGATTTCTTCTACCCTCAAAGTTCCGCGAGCAAAAGAAGCTCGCACCCAACTTTCCGGCGGCGAAGCTGATCTCGGCGAACGTCTGGGCAATCGTCGATTTTCCGGTCCCCGCGAGGCCGTTGAGCCAGAACACCCGGTGGTCTTGTTTGTCTCCCAGCCAGCGTTCGAGCTGCAGAAGTATGTCCATTCTAGTTCCCCTCAAGCACTCCTGTCTGTTCCCGGAACGGTGCCCTGCGTCAGCGGTGGGACACATCTTTTCCAGAAGTTCGCGGGCCACATCTCCCTATTCACAAGTTACTACAGAAGGTGGGACCGCAAAGGAGCGAGACTCACGATCTTCTGACAGTTCTCATTGTGGATGTCTCGTTGCATTGAGGTCTGAACATATGTTAGCTACGACCGGAGCGAGTTCTTGGGAGGACAAACCTGATAGTCCATCATGGCATAGCGAATATCTTGCACCAGTTCATTAAGCTTCTGCGCATTCTCGGGTTTTTCGAGGAAAAGCGCGAGATTCTTCTGAGTCGTCATCGAGTCCATATCCTGGCCAATCTCTTTCAATCTTCTGCCGATACCCGTGCATCAGATTTTATTCTCGATCTGAGAAAATGTGGGCTCACCCTTCCAGCTCGTTTGTCCTCTCCAGCTCGTTGGCGTCACTCGTAGGTGTGGAGAGCGATTCAGAAAGCATTCTGACCCTCGGCGCCAATAATTCTATGACATTTTCGTTCACCTCCGTTCCCTAGAACGAGCGTAAGCATTGTGAAACGAGTGTGCGGGAAGGAGACCATACCGCGCAGTTGCCGAGAATGGAGCAGAGGGATTTCGCGACAGATTTGAGCAGACCGTAGCCACCTGGGGAGTCTCTCACTTCACGGAGCAATTCTGCCGTGGGGGAGACCGTAGGCTTGGGGTTCGATTTCTTCTCGTCCGTGGCGGCGCTCGGTTGGAGGGACTCGTCGGGACGAACGACTTCCGGTCCGTGGTCAGGAAGCGCAAAGGTGTCTACATTGTCAGAAGGGACGATCAGAGACAGTAGCCAAAGCAACCATGTTCACGTACTGTCGGGTTCCGCACAATGGGAGATCGGAGTAGATGGAGATGGATCAACCGCCTCGAGTTCTCCGCTGCGTCCACCTCCCACCGGGTTTTGGTGTGAATCCTTCTGGCTGGCTTCCCCTCCGTCGACCTCTGCTTCTCCCCCTTCCTGACGATTATCGTTTCCACGCACTGGCACAGATTCCGGTCCATCTGGCTGAGTGGGTCGAACCGTCGAAGAAGCTTGCCCTCCAGCTGCGTCGGCTCTATTCCCCTCTCGGTCGTGACTTTCGTCCGCTACGACGCGAGGCTCTGGTTGAGGAAGCGAACTCGTTGAGTCAGCCCTCCCCTCACCGGGATTAGCCCCCGTCCCGTCCGGCTTGCGTTTTCTCCCGATGAGTCGCTGCTTGAATTTCTTCTTTGTTCTGGAGAATGAAGCTTGTATGTTGTCCATGTCGGTGTTAGATGGATTGGCGTGGATGGTGGTGCGATAGTGGATGATTGGCCTCGTGGCCCTGACGCCCAGGCGCGGGTGCAATGCGTGATCCTGCCGATGCCGAATACTTCTCGCAATCGTCGCCTCCTCTCACGGTGTCGAAGAGAACAACCTCGATGGTTGTTCCCCACCATATCGGACGGAATAAATTACCCCGACGAGTTCTGCGTTCTTTTCCAGATGTACCGAAGCGACGAGTCCACCACGATGTTCCCACCATTCCCCGGCACCATGTTTGTTTTGCATTTGTGTATCCCATATACTGCCTGCGGCATTCAACGGTCTGGCTTAGCAATACCATGATTTCCAGGCTGTTCACCTTGATCGCTACGCTGCAGATATTTGTTACCGCCCAAGGACAATGGATTCTGATACAGTGTCAGGTTTACCGGGATTCCGGATGCTCCAACCCCGCTAAGTTGATTAGTGGTTTGTCGGCACCGCCCAACTTCCCCCACGAAGAGCACGCCTCCAGGTGTAATCAAACACTCAGACCATCTCCTTTGATCCATTAACACAGAGGTCCTGGGAGCGTAATGATTCGACCGCTTCCTCATTGTCGACTATTCGGGGGATGAGGGTAGCGGCTAAATCGGGAGACGCACGGTCCCGGAGGTAATATAATCGGCCAAGAGTAAAGTCAACAAGGTAACTGTAACAGGGAGAGAATATAAAATGTATACTCGATAACACGCCTCAAATCTCGCAGATTTCCTTTGTGTCGACGTGATATTGAGCAGAGTTGAGGTGTTTGGATCCGGAGTATGATCTTCGCCTGGTTCCGGGCGATCCTGCATCTTCTCCGTCTTATCAGGTTTGATCTCGGTAGGTCTCGTCTGCCGTGACGCACACGCCGCACCGCCAGCCCAAGCGAGCACCCCAACTCAACATCCCTAGCCTTCTTCCCATCCACGGTTCAGTCCAAGGGCCAACGACTTCCAACGCTCGTCGGAGTGGCTGCTAGTTCCGGAACTCTTGCCATTGGGCTTGAAGTCTCCGGCAGTCTTGGGGGACTTTCCCAGCAGCGCGGCGAACCTCGGGGGGCTTATCGGGCTCCAAGAATGGTTTACCCTGTAAGGAATAGAAGAGGGTGTAGACACCTTTTGGGTTATGAGAATGTCCGATACGCTTTCCGACGAAGGCAGACCGGGTGGAACACCAGTGGACATCAAGTGGACATCAAGCCGTCACGGTCCTTCACCACCATCTGCGGGGGGGTGCTGAGGATGGGCAGGATCTTGAAAAAGGTAAACCCTGACCTCTCTACATGACGCTTCCTCGCTATGCTTAACCCTCTACCTCTCCCAGTTCGGTCGCAACTGAGCGATGTACTAGATTCACTCCCCGCCATCCTACCCCCATTCGCTCCACGTTTGCAACCTCGAACGACACGGTGCGTCTGATTTCCATCGTGAGTATCTCGGCAGCTATCGATGGAACTGGATTTACGAGGTTCAGGCTTCGCATTGTCCCGCACCGTTTTGAGAAGTCGTTAATAGACGAGAGACACTGAGATGGGGTTAGACGGGATCATAAGTTGATAGCATCAGGGCATGGGTCGCGCACCTGCAGCTAATTTGATACATCAATGCGACCTTTCCGACCCATTTCTCAAGAACACCGCTGGATTGCACGAGATCTACACAAAGTGATTCAGGATTGGCCGCCAGGACTGATTGTTGTCATCCTGCCCACAAAATGACTTCTCGCGAGTTAAAGTGCGCTTGAAAGTTTCGCCTGGGGGAGGTCGTTAGGATGAATATGACACGGAGCTGTGGGTGAAACTCGCGCGCCGTCAAGTACGTCACCTAAGACCAGAATTGGATGACGGGGGCGGGGCTGAGATGCCAGAGAGGGTCAAGGGGCTGTCGAGGGTAGCGTGGTATCCTTTGGGGTTGGAGGCGGAGGAGAATCAGGGAAGAGCAAGCGTAACGGAGTCGTCGTCGATCATTCCGCCCTCTCGAAGATGTGTCTTCCGGAGTCGAATGTTGGCAGGGCATGGATGGCGTCGCTGTGGCCCATGAAAAGGGGGGGTTGGTCCGAACGGGGATGATGGAGGACCAGCTTCGCGGGTGTCACGGGAGGTCTCTTCGTCCCTTAAGAAATTTCCTCCGTTAGTTGTGGGGTCGCTTCGTCTGAGCTTCAGAAGGGTTGAACGAGGACGGAGAGATGGTCATGAGCGGTCTCGGGACGTCGCCATTTCCTGGTTGTCGGCGCAATGATGAGTGGTCGTAACAAGCGCTATCGGACCGACCCAACACAAACATTTTGCCGCGCTCGCGCTTCCAGCCACCACACATAAGTATCCTTGTTCCGCCCAAGTTGCGCGCCCAAGTGGATACGGAGTAGCAGGTGCGTCTCCGCCGCGTCGTCATTGTTTTATGGAAACTTGATCGAACCCTGAAGGAACCATAAATCTGTAACTCTTGTCTCTTATACCATTAGTTCTCGTACAATCTCTGTTATGGGCTACGCCTTCTGCAGCACAACCTGGGATTATCTTACGAGAAAATACGATCCTGCTGTACATGGAACTCGTCAAACGACGGGCATTGCTTCGCCTTAGAAGCCAATTTTCTACGGGCTGGACCCCAGTCGATAGCCCATTCCAAAACCTGCCACATGCCTTCGACCGTACACTACCGAAACCCGTAGTTTTCCTCGTGCGAAAGGCCGCGAGACTGCGGTCAGATCGAAGATCTTTCCGAGATTCGAGGTTAGTGCCCTCGCGCCGTATCCAAGAGATAAACGGACGACGCTGACATGTCAGTCCGTCGGTAACATGCGCGATCGAAGGACCTGCCAAGTTGGTCATGCATTCCGCCCGCAGTGAATTTCAAACGTTACATAACTGATCGCAGGATTGATATGTTCAAACGTTCAAATCCTGTCACTCAAGTACCCGAGGCGCTGATTCCGACCCATTGACCAGCTTCATTGAATGGCAGTGGCTGCGAATGCGGGAGATTCTTCGAAAGGGCCCGGGAGATCTGATCCCGCTAAAAGCTAACCGTACATGGCATGTATCGAGCACCGATGTCGACGAAAGTTTGGGCGAGCGAAGTCAGCTGCGCGTCAGGTCACCGTACATACTAGGGTGTATATGATGCACAAACAGAATACCTAAGAGCGCAAAACTGATGGGGGAATCTACTTCATTGCATGACGACTGTGATGGTCGCCAGACCAGAATCGCGCATTAGCTGCAATTTAATCCAAGAGAGCCCGCGACAATTGGTTTAATGCACGCGTGTGCGAATCTAGAGTACGACTAGAGCACTTAACCAAACTTATCTACACTTACATACAGACACAGGGGATTCGAGGGGGAAATATCGCGAGAACTAGCGTGCCCGCTGCGACCAACGATCCGGAGGCAATCGAACTACAGCATTAACAAGCTCTATGTCTTCGTTCGGTGCCACGGAAGTTAGCGAGATTTCGCGCAATCTGTCAGGCACCCGCGATGTGAGGGTTCTATCACCCCTTGACCTTTCCCGGCTTAGGTTGGTCATGGTTTCGAGAGACCACAGCACCCTCGGTCCCTCGGCGGCTTTCTTTAAGGAGAGCATTAGACGTGTCGCCATAACCGGGACGAAAATCGTGTTCGCTCTGTGAAATGCAAGTCGATGTCAGCGCCGGTCACCCGATCGCCGCTCTGGCGCCAAGGAGAAGAGAAACTTACGCCCCGGGCAGGAGTTGAATTTCTTCCTAAACATACGCATGCGATGAGTACAACACGATCAACCCTTGGACGTATTCTGTGCCACGCACCGGGGCGACAAACAAGAACAATTGGGACAAAAAATGAATGAAAAAAATGAACATGAAGTATGCCGTTGCATCTCGCAGAATAGCATCCAAGAGGCTCGGTACTTTCGGATGCCTACTCACCCCTGGCTTCCTGGCTGTGAAAAAAATGATCAAGAAAGCAAGGACATCTATGATCCCACGAAGCGTAAAATGCGAGGCACATCAGAACTCCAGAGGTGAAGTCACGTCGGGGGGCGAGGGCGCACCAAAGCAAATCGATAGACTGTAGTAAACGAACTCCCCAAGCCTCCACCGTTTGTAAATGCAAACCTCGAACGCGTCCAGGTTTATCTCTGGTAATGGTTGCACTAAAGACCTCTATGAATCCGCCCATGAACGAACAAACAGTTGAGAAACTTACAAGGACGCAACGCAATCCAGACAATGGAGAAAATTCCAAAACAGAACTGCGTAGAAATTAGAAGGCCAAGTGCACCACCGAGTAACTTGTTCTTCCTGGTCACGGCGTATATCCTATTGCCAAACCACCGCACCTGATCTCAGTATGAATTCGCTTCGATCCGGAGAGGAGCACCCGACCTTGACGCAACCACTATTTGGGCGAGAACGGTAACAATGCTTGAATGAAATATCGGTAACCATTTGGTGTCTTGGCAGCTGTCGAACTATTAAATAGGGCAAGGGTCGACAGTGGGGGCGTAAACGCACAACTACGGAGGACTCGTCAACCTGGTATCGCGGTGGCGCCATGTAGAGGGACTTACAGGTTTTACGTAATGAAACATTGTGGTATGGACCCAGATGAGGTGCAACACGGGGGCATACCTATTCTGCAGCACAGTTAAGCCCGTCACAAGTTCAGGCGTTTCTGAATATCGTACAGCAATGAACAACGCGAATACTGTAGAGCAATCATATGAGTTATTGAATATTCCGACGAGGGAGGTAGGCTCACTCCAGGATCTCCTCCCGTGCCAAGCGTATTTTATCTGTGGGACAGTCAAAGCCTGATACCTCGATCAAAAGATAGAGGAGCACCGAACCTCATCTTCAAGGGTCAAAATGTAGTCGTATATCCACAGACATTGCATAGAGACCATGAGTAACTGTGTGATTGTAGACGGATTTAACTTCGCTTTCCCCACAGGTTCTCGGGATCGGAGAAAAACTACCTTGAACGCGAATCTAGAGAGGTTGACCGAATTGAGGATTTTACAGTATCATACGAGAAAAAAAAGGAAAACACGCACAGCTGCTCTCCGGCCTGGACAAACACCGCCAAATCCGTTCCATCCATCTAAGTCGGTCAACCTTCGCAAATGCTTGAGTCGTCGAGAACCAGGAAAGTCCCGCCTTGAGAGGATAAGGGAGGAAGTGTGAGCCGTCGGGCAGTCCGCATGCGCAGTCTGCGGGGCAAGGCGGAGCGAAAGGAACGAGGGAAAAGTTCCGACGGGGGATAACGCATCCGCCTGTTAAGAGATCTGGAGGTAGGAGGGATTAGGTCGATTGAATGCTTGTGTCGATCATCCAATGTCAACTGACCAGTGCGGGTGTGACCAGGTACTCACTGGAATCCGCGGTCCACCCCCATCGTTACAAGAAAAGCCCGCCCATGTCGTCACATCGGGCCCCGAGGATTCATGGTCTGCGAAGTAAGCTTGTAACATGTGCGCCAACTGTCGGAGGATATACCGTGACTCCGGCGGGAGAACCACGAATAAGGGGGAGCGGGACTCCTGTGCACCCCCCAAGTGAATAGAATGCAGGGTGCGCCTGGGATTTACGGAAACAGCGCGTCTACCACGGTGAAATTGGGTCGCGGGGGCCGGGTGCGCGAACTAATAACCCTAAGGTATGTAGCGTTTTTATTCGTCGCTTGAGTTGGGGAGACCTTACCACTTTTGTGTCTGGCTCTCTCCCACGGCCCACCTATTATGGCCAAGCCCTCCACCTTTGCTCGTTCCCTTCCATAAATACCCCCTTGCGGAGGGACCTTCCCGCAGATGGAAGGGATGGTGCCGAAGAATGAGCCGGTCGTTACTACCCACGGCCGCATATTCTTTCCGCCAACGGAGCGGTGCGCCTCCCGTGAGCATTCCGAGACGCGTGTAGCGCAATCTGGCCAGCCCCGAGTCAAGTCGGAGATTCGGGAGTAATGAGCGGCGTGGGGTTGCGGATAGATTCGCAGATTCGCAAAAGTCGCAGGCAAGAGGAGATAGATAAGTAGTGGGACTGTGATACTAACAGGCGGTTGGTGGACTGGAAGGAGGGGGACCAAGATGATTTCCGGTTCCCCACACCGGAAGGTGCCGATGTGATCCCGGGTGGACCACCCCTGCTCGACCAAATCCTCATTTCCGTGTCTGCGGTTCGCCTCCGTACAACCTGCTGAAGTACACCAA
>Ga0307517_10002319_pt1 | contig 30733 bp, 23 predicted proteins | sample 23_EM_MG_FD_194515 | JGI IMG/M metagenome (GOLD analysis project Ga0307517, IMG submission 194515) | Populus trichocarpa ectomycorrhiza microbial communities from riparian zone in the Pacific Northwest, United States - 23_EM | ecosystem: Host-associated > Plants > Roots > Unclassified | place... | reverse complement strand
CACGAGAAATGATTGAAAGGTTTAGAGCGTGTTTGGCAGTGTGGTTGCGGGTGCTTTTCAAATAACTTTTCGTGCCAAAATGCATGCCAATGATGTTTTTTCATTTTTTAAAAATCATTTTTGATATCAGCACATCAAAACGATCCAAAACATACAAATCATATTCAATTTTAATAATAAAAAAAAATTAAATTTTTTAAAAACGCAGTCACAGCCGCGTTCCCAAACGTTCTCAACCAGTCACCAGGCCAGGGACGGTTGAGCTTCTTCCATGCTTCGAAACTCCATGGGACCTTTTTTCACGTCATTTTAATTATCAACCTCGGCCAAGGAGCATCAGAAACTTCGGTGGCTTTCCACTCCGAGGTTAACAAAAGTGTGTGGAGATTAAGGATTAGTTAACTAACACAAATCATGTCTTAACTTTGACAGACAGTGCTTTCAATTTTTCACCTCTTTCCCTGTCATGTTGCGGTCTACCATTTATTTTGGTGCCCTGCACTGTGGAACCAAACGCAGTGAATTAATGGCATTCGACCACTGATTTTACGCTGAAAATTTCTTCGTGAGGTTAAAGCTAGCTGCTCTAGTAACAATAATTATGCTCCTTGCCATTAGCCATCGAGCAAGGGAAGCTAGTTAAGGAGTGTAATGATAAGTATTAAGCACAAGGGTTGTTTTCTCTGCCTTTACACGTCATACATGTTTGAAATTCTATGAATTTAGAGATTTTAATTGAATCTCACGTTTAAAATCATTTTAGATGCCGATAATTTAATTTTAAATATAATTCAATATCTAAAACTAATACAAAAATAAATCAAAATTTAATCATTAATTTGTTTACTACACTAGATACAAGATATTAATATTAAAACTATTTACTTATTTTTTTAGAGACATTTAAGTGAATAAAAAGAAGGCAGTGAGGGTAATATAAAAATTAAAATGAATTAATTATATATCTTAAAAAAAATTAATTTATTTATAATTAAATACTATGATTGAATTCAAAAACATGTTGGATACATGTTGGATGTGATATCAGCATAAGATTCTTCACAAAATCACCATTAAATTTATGATATCTATTAATTGAAGACACACTCATACAACACGAGATTTTTCTACAGGGAAAATAATAAAAATAAAATACAGGGACCAGAGTAAATGTTTTAATAAATACAGGGATTAAAAAATATTTTTATAGTACATTTTTTTAATTTTTCATTGATTTTTTTTTCCTCAAGACATGGATGATAATCAACAATTGACAGCCCTCGTGACTAGATAAGACTAGAATAACCTACTTTCTTTTCTAATAAATCACAAAAGAAACCAAACGATGACGAATTTCAATACGTTTTTCATTGGTCGGCTTGGAAGAGGAGAAGAAAACGTATACAGAGCAAAACGGCTGCTTTTCAATTTTCCTGGGTAGAATCAGAAGAAGTAAGCTTTACAATTTATCTTTAGGATCCCTGTAACTCTTTATTTTTTTCTATTAACATAGATCCGGACCAACTTATATACACCTTAATTAATTTTACGAGCCATGAAGTTAACGATTATGTAAGTATCTAGTAACCTTTAAAAAAACTCAAATTTATAACTATTAAAAAACAAACTCAAAATCTAACCAGTTAAGTTACGTCTCAAGATTACATCCCTGCAATGCGGTGGCCATGCAGGCCAGTCAGGAGATATAAAGCTAGCTGTGCTGTGGATAAAAAGAAGAGAAGATTATAAGAGGGGATCCATTGACCTTTTGGGATGTGCAAAACCAACTTTCACTTGCAAGGTATAAATGCTTTACGTGAGGTTGGCTATGGCTAGAGGATTCCTCGCAACTTTTATATGCCACAATTAAGTGCTTTAATTTTCGATCTTTTCGGCCAAGAATATGTTTTAGGATTTGTTTCAGCTTTAGATATAAAATCCATACCATCCACATACGGGTTTATCTGGGACTCAGTTAAATTTGAAGTCTTAATTAGTTTGGATTAAAAAAAATATGATTGATATTGCTTGTCTTAATTAAAAATTCATGTTAATTTGTGATTTAATTGACCGGATCAAAACTTAATTTTTAATTTAATGATTTTTTATTTATTCAAACAGTATCATTTTGATTATTTAAAAAAAAAACAGGTCAAACAAGTTGACACTCTTGTCACCTAACTTAAATCTTGTTTTTTTATACTTTTATGATTGCAATATACTAGTTTCTTGTGTTGTTATTTGGGATGTGAATTGAAAAAAGATAAACTACGGGAGCAGTATGTAAGCAAGGTGATTTATTTAAAATCTGATTTTGATGCACAAAAATAGTATTGTGGTTGAAAAAGAAAAACATTTATCTTTTTAAAGAATCAATCTTACGAGTAAAGTTCTCTTTTCTTCGCCTAGTATTCAGGGCCTGCGTTAGGCATGCCCGCTACCTTTGTAGCTCCACAGGCCTCACATGGCGGAACATTTTTTTCTAAACAATTTTCCAACCCAAAACAGTTCTTGTTCAAGTTCTGTAAGCTGAAACAAAAAAAGGTTCAAATTCACTTTAATTTAGTCCCTACAAAATTAGTGAAAAGTAGGCACAACCGCAGCCACTACCTCTCTTTTCACGGAAAACAAGTCAAATCTCGACATCAAACCCAGCCGGAAAAATTGAATTGAAACTAACTGAGTGATTGATCTTAGGACTTCAAGTAAACTACAATCATCATGTTGCCATCCTTTCTCTACCCGTGAGCTTTCACTTCAACCTTCTGAATTAGATTCACTCCGCGATTCATATCTTTCATTAGTCTTTTTTTACTCCATCTTCTCTTGTGATTCTTTTCCCTCCTCTGTCGCCTGTCATTTCATGAATTCCATTTTCAAAGAGATGAACGAAGGAGGGAGATCAGAGTTATTATCGATTTGTATGTGTGGATTTCTTGAAGAGTATATTGCAAGTTGCTCTCATGATCCTCTCATCTAGATCCTTTAAATTATTTTTTTGTTGTCGTTACTTTCTACTTCATAATTGAAGAATTAGAGTATATGTTTATCTCAGACAGACAAAGGAGTGTGGATATCCACGTGTATTTTGTCTCCACAGCAAGAAAAGCTTCAACGCATTGCCTCGAGGTGGAGAAGTAGACAAGAAAAACGCCAGCCGAAGTTTATATTCCAAGAATAAATGCTCGTTTTTTAAAAGGGCGACTGACGGAAGAGATAATATACTTTGCATTTGTCAAAAAGTTAAAAACAGAAAAAAAAACGAGAATAAAATAAATTTATTTTTTAAATAATTTTGAATCCAACTTTTATAATTTTAAAATATGAAGTATAACTCACGTCTTCGTCTCTACTATTTAAAAACAGTAACTAAATATCATCTATAAGTTTCATGTGATATGACAATACCATGCGATATAGATCATAGATAAAAATAAATAATTGAGGTGTAAAGTAAACCCATTAATTATCAAATAATGACAAATATAAAGTGATAATATCTGATAATGTTTTAGTGTCAATACATGGTAATCGTTTCCTGTAACAAAATATTTAAATTAGTGTTTTAAGAATGAATAAATCTCGAATCATTAATCACTTTTTTGGAAAAATATAAGAACTCAAGGGCAAACGCGAAACTACAAATATTATATACTTTAATGATGATGTAAAAGGCAAAGCAAAATAGAAGGCAATTTAGGGGGTATGAACTAGGAAAAGGCCCTCCCTAGTTCTGTAGCCCTAGCTTTTGATTTCAGGAAAGATTGTAATAATCATCCAATTTAGATTAGGAATTAGGGTATAGGGTAATTCGACGCCGTACGAATCCAGGTCAGTAAAATGCTTTCCATTTCAAAAAAAAAAGTTGGCCCATTTAACACAGAAAGGAAGGCAGTCTTGATATGACAGCCCAGTCGAAGAATTGCTTGACCGACATTGTCCAGTGTCCACTCTAGGTGCGTTTCTCTACTTTTGGCCCGATTTGTTTTTAGATTTTAAAAACGTTTTTAAAAAAAATTAATTTTTTTTTAATTTTTTTCTTTGTTTCAAACTAATATTTTTTTTGTGTTTTTTAATCATTTTGATGTGCTGATATCAAAAATAATTTTTAAAAAATAAAAAAATATTATTTTAATACATTTCTAAGTGAAAAACACTTTTAAAAACAATCACAATCACACTTCCAAACAGGTTGCATCCATTTGATTTTGAGAGGCTGCAGTGTAATGTCGTTTTTCAACAAAAAGCATCAGATTTTTTTAATATGAAACATAGGATGCATCATGAGTATAAACATTATTTGTTTTTGTATTTGAAATTATATTTTGATATGTTTTAAAAATATATTTATCCGAAAAAATATATTTAATTATATATTTTTTAATGATTTTAATATATCAATGTAAAAAAAATATATTTTGATATATTTTAAAATAAAAAATACCATACACAACACTATCAAACTCATATACCTATCTATTGTTAATTCAATTTTATCTAGAATTAAGTTTCGTTTTCTCATAATAACTAAAAGAAAGAGTTGATTATTTTCCAGTTCTAAGTGACAATAATCTCTTGATATTACAAAGAGATCACATGCTGAATTTCTGGCAAATTAGGTGCATTAAATTTGCTTACACGTCATCTTAGAAGAAACAAAGTTAACCACAAACAATTATATTCGTGAGCATTAGGTATTCTTAGATTAATCTATATACATCAAAACTAAACCCACCTTCTTATTTAATCAACATTCCAAACAATTTTCACCATCAAAATATATATCTTTTTATTTGATTATAAAAAGAACATTTAAGTCAGTAATATATTGATTAAAACTAAGTTTTTAAAATAATAAAATTTTCATATCGATCTACAGTATTCAAATAAATAAATCCTAACACCAAAATAGTAGAAAACTTGAAAACTATATATATATAATCCCGAAAACTTAAATCTTGCTAAGAAATTATTATCCGTTTGGCACAAATAATAAAACGCCACGTGGCCTATCAACGCATTCGATTTCACTCAATTAAACGACAGCCCGTCACCTTTACCTCGGGAGCATGGATGGAGGTTCAGACTTCAGACAGCGAATTCAAAAATAAAACTGGCTCCCTCCCAAATTGACAAATACATATTTCCATTTCTACCCTTCATTTTCCCTGCTCTCCAGTCTCCTCCATTTTGACCATTTCCCTCTCTCACGAAAAATCGATTTTCTTGGAGAGAGAAACACATAATTAGGGTTTATAGAGAGAGAAAAATAGAGATAAATTCTAGGGTTTTAGCTTATGGAGGGTGTTCCGGTTCTTGACACAGAAAACATTAATGTTGCAGGTACTCTTTCCTTTCTCTCTGTAATCTTGTTTCATTTTTTTGTGTGTAAAATTTCGCAAAATCTCTAATTTTTTTATACTATTGATGAATCTTTATGCGATATTTATTCGGTAAAATCGATTTGTTGTGTTTAATTCAGGGCTTTTATTGATGTTAGAATTGCGAAGGGTTAGAAAAAGTTAAAAGTAATTGTGCATCTCTGTTTGATCTCTGAGAAAATTAGTAATGATTCAAATCAGAGTTGGTATTGCTGTGTATAATAGCTTAAATTGCGTGATCGATGAAATTGGGAATGTGTCAGGTGACAAAATAAAGGGAGAGAAGCTGGAAAAGGGGTCTTTGGTTGGAATTGCGCAAAGGAAAACGCTTGTTGACATTAACAATTTTCCTGCGCAAAGGAAAATGCTTGCTGATATTAGCAACCTGTCACAGCGAAACCAATATGGGAAATCACAATCTGTTTTAGTTAGTAAAGAGCATGTTGAGAAGCTCCAACGGGTATGTTTTGAGTGTTTCAATATCTAGATGTACATGTATTGATGTGTTTTCTTGAGTATTGATTAGAATTTAGCTTATGGGTTTTATTTTTTCTGTTGAATATTGTTGTCACAGGATATCATGGCATTGACAAAGCTTGTTGCAGATAGGAAGTATCCTTTTTGTTTTGATTTTGTTTGTCTTTCTTTCCCCTAATTTTTGTTGTCTCTTGTTGGTGATTTCTTGTGCCATTTTTTCTTAACTTTGGTCAACAGTAAAATCATCGAGTTGAGTGCAATTGAGTTGCAGAAACTGAGAGTCAATTATCAGCAACTACAGCAACAGAATCTGCAACTTGCCCAAACCAACAGCCAGATGTTAGCAGTAATGTCATGCACTAATCAATTTCTTAATCACATTTAAATTGCATCAAATTTTGAGTCCTTGGTGAGGCTAAATTATTCCCTTAAAATGCAGGAACTAAATGCGGGTAAAGATAAGGTATGTTTTTATGTATGCAAGCCATTGGATTGTCATGCTCAATTTGCTGTGTTGCAACGTTTATGTGGTAACTATTTGGTTCATTTCTATTCAGCTTAAGGCATATCAACATGAGTTGGGGTGCAAGAATGGCCTGCTTAATGCCAAAAAATTGGAGCTGAAGGTATGTTTAGCTGCTGTTCCTTTTGCCTCGCTGTTGAATACGTTCATCAAGTTGCTGTCACCTGTCAGTAATATTGGCGACGGACTTCTAAAACCCTCTCTGTTTTAGGAGAAAACAAAGAAAGTTAGAAGCCAGAATATGAGAAATGAGGTATTTGAGCAAGTGACCTCAATGGAATTTATGGGAAGCTGGTGTATCCTGCATAGTATTTCATCCTGTTTTGTCATTTCTTGTAGGTTGAAACCATCAAAGGTGACAACGCAGCGCAATTCTCTCAACCAGAGGACAATAAACCTTGCAACACAAAAAGGAAGCGCCAATCAAAAGTTCAATGTAACTAGTATGCTATACATGTATTCAAAATTTTAGAAACTCTTTTATAAAGCCAACCTTTTCTATATTGGTTCCGTGCAGCTTTGGATTCCAGTGCTGTTAAACCAGGTCAAACTGAAGATAATGTTGAGAAGAAGAGGTTTGTATTGCAATTACTCTATCGCTGCTTGAAATTTGACATGCTGAGTGATCTAGCATTTCTCTAGAGTTCTGAGTTTGCATGGTATTTCTCTTGACAGTGTTTGTTTGAGAAGGCAATCTGCTATGTTTAAATCTGGAGAAGAACCCACTGAAAAGAACATTGTTACAAAGAGGTTTGTTCTGACATGATCCAGAATCCTGTATGGTTTTAGTTCACAAATGTCTTTATGAGTTACTTTAGTTTTTCTCTAAAGTTTTAAGTTTGCTTAGTATTTCTCTTGACAGCGTTTGTTTAAGAAGGCAATCTGCTAGGCTTAAGTCTGGAGAAGAACCCAATGAAAAGGATATTGATACAAAGAGGTTTGTTCTGACATGGTCCAGAATCCTGTAAAGCTTTAGATCACAAATATATTTATGAGTGATTTTAGTTTTTCTCTAAAGTTTTTATTTTGCTTAGTATTTCTCCTGACAGTGTTTGTTTGAGAAGGCAATCTGCTAGGTTTAAGTCCGGAGAAGAACCCACTGAAAAGGATACTGATACAAAGAGGTTAGTCCTGACATGGTCCGGAATCCTGTATAGTTTTAGTTTGCAAATGTCTTTTGATTTGAGCATTCTAGAAATAATTTAAGAGAAATGAAGGATTTGTACACGCTTTTATGCTTGTTTCAGCAGGATATGTACAGGAAGGCAATCCACTAGGGTTAAATCTGAGGATCAAATACAAGAACCAGCTGAAAATTTGTTTCAGACAGATGATGCTAAATTTCATATTCCTCCATTACATGACGATCCAGTGCATGAAAGTTGTCCTACATCATCAGTTCCATCTGTTAAAATTGAATCTGAAACAGGGAACAGTGTCCCTAGATTTGAAACTCAAGAACTGCAAAGGACATCCTTTCGGCCCACACGTCGAGCAGTCGAGAAAGTTCAGACCTACAAGGAAATTCCACTTAATGTTAAGATGCGAAGAAGTGAGTGAGTTGAAATTCTACAAATTCTACCTTTCATTTTATAGCGGAGCATGGCAGAGGAGAGGATATGTATGCAAATTTTCTACGTTCTGCTCTTTTTTGATCCCCTGGATGTTGTGTTCTGGAGGAAATCTATTTCACATGCTGACCCTGTAAATGTTCAAGCTACTGTATTTTCTTTTATTATGGTTCGAGGTCAGTTGATGATTAGGAAGTGCACAAGATCAGTCTACGTTTAGTTCATCAAGTATTTGAGGTGGACCTTAACATAAGTAACACATTTACGTGCAATTTTACATTTCTTTCCCTTTCCAGGAAAAAGAGACCATATCAAACTTCCTTCTAAATGACTCTGCTGCATCTGTCATGTATCATTTTATCTTGTTCATATCTTTTAAATCACAGAGTCGAAAGAACATTGCCAACAGCTACCCATGTCTAACATTTGTGTCGCTGTGATCCTGATTTTAATCTTATAAAGCAGAATGTTGATGTTGAATACTTAAATGCTGTATTTACTAGAAATAGAAATTGCTGGTGCTAATGTCGGTGTAGCAGTACGTGCTGGTTAATGAAAGTACGACCTGGCCCCAGCACCTCGGTTCCCATTCTCTCCCATAAATTTTGCTTCCTTGTCTAAGATATTGCAGACATTAAATAAAACTCGTTTTGTAGTCTTCTTATTTGTTCGAGTATAGGCTTATTTTGCAAAGCTGTGAAGCATTTTTGTAATCAGAATAATTAGTTATACATTGGCATTCATGACATGGTAGTAGTTTATTTCTTCCTTGATGTACATGGATTCGTATGACCCATAAATCTATGTCATTCAATCATTACTGGAGTACAAACTGGCACCATTTGACACTTGCTGAGGCCAGGAATTCAAACGGCTCGGAAATGGTGATATGGGTGTCGAGGAGGAAAAGTAAATTGGAGAAACAAGAGTAAGGGTGGATGAGTTTGTTTTTGCTGTTGAGGTTGAGAGGTTCACAAATATTTTTAGAAAAAATAAGAAAAAATAGTTTTTTATGGTTGAATTTTGTATATAATTGTATTGTATTCAACTACAAAAATAAATACACTCTAATTAGAATAACAATTGGTCAATAAGATGAGATTAGTGTATTGAGAGACGGTTTGGTGCAAGGATTGAATCATCATTTATTTTGTTATTTTTAAAAAAATAAAAAATATATTATTTTAATATATTTTTAAACAAAAATTATTTTGAAAAATAACTTTTACAACTTTGCCAAACACCACCTTTGATTTAAATTGATGAAGAACCTAGATTTTCTTTTGATCATATCTGATCTTGGAACTTGGATGAAGGATTCTAAATTTCTAACCATTGATTAGCAAAAATTGAGTTTGCTTTATTGTTGTGTTATGCTTGACTGTTGGAAGACAATTTCTAGTAATTTTTTTTTCCATGCTTACTAATTATCCAATTACTATACTTCGGTGGAGTAAAACATAGGTTAAAAATAAGAAATCTGAGCAAAGAAAGGGACCGAAAAAAAGGAAAATCGTGACGTCTGGGTCCAGCAACTATCACACCGTCTCACATGCAAAGAGAAAAAAAAGTAAGGTGACAAAAAGGAGCTGATTTAAACATCATTTTCCACATCTCCAAACCGCGTTTTGTGCACGAAGAGGGAAAAGGAAATAAATAATTAGATTCAAAAAGGTTACTATTATAGATTTTTTATATATATAGATGGAGGGAACTTTAAATTCATTTCTTTTTCTTGATTTTAAAATTTATTTACTATATATGTGTCAAAGATCTTGTGTTTTCTATTGTTGTCCCTGGAGATTTTCAATGAAATTGTACACTAATACTTCATGAAAAATTACGCATGCCCTAGGAAAAATTTGGTCATAATTAATAATTGTTTAAATACAATATATATATAGGAACTGCGACCTTTTAATGTGTTCATATCATACACATGGAACTTCTGAAACCTCCGGTCAATGATGGATATATATTATGCCTAGATTTGAACACTTTAATTTGGTTTCATATCGACGTCGACCTAGCTAGGGTTTACTAGGTTTTGTATTACCTTTTTGCATATCATGATACACACAAACCACAGTGGACTTTACTCCCTCTCTCCTTCCATACAATTCTTTAGGTAACATGCAATTAGTTGTTCTAGTACTTCTACCACGCAAGACCCGATGAACCCTAAAATGGCAGTACTTGACCAATTCTCATCATTTCAAAAATGTTGAAGCTGTAGATAGTTTTCTCGCACCGCTTGAGACCCCACACCACAAACCTAAAGGACAGATACTGTATGCTGAAAATGAACTTGCATGCATGTATACATGTGAGTGAAATACAACATAACGTGTAGGTGGGACAACAAAGCAAGGCATGGATTAATTAGATTTTTGCTCCTAAATTGTTCGTTCTTTTAGATTGGTCAAATTGGAAGCCGCTTATTCTTTTTCCCTTTCAAGGATAACTTTACTGTCCAAGAGGACACGCATGAAAGAATTCAGACCCTACCGTTAGCTCCTTTGCCACAACAATTTTTTCGGTTCAGCTTCTTTTGCTGACTGTAATATTTGTGCGTGCGTGCGTGCGTGCGTGTGTGTGTGTGTGTGTGTGTGTGAGAGAGAGAGAGAGAGAGAGAGAGAGAGAGAGAGAGAGAGATGCATGCAGACATGATTTCAAGTGGGATAAGAAAGAAATAATGGTTTAGACGTTAAGTTCAGACATGATTCCAAGTGGGACAAGAGAGAAAGGATGGTTTAGAAGTTAAGCTGTAGTCTCTGGCAAGGCAAATTTTGAAGGATACGTCGTGTCAAAATATGAACTGGATCAAAATGCTTGCTTATATGGTTAGTTTCCATGCTCCAGTGTAGTTTGATTAGGCTAAAAAATGTGGTTGCATTGATTTATCTTGATCGTTGCTGATGGGAATGAAATCATTCCCACGATCTTTTTGCCGAGCTCTTTTGATAGACCCTATGATCTAAAGTAAGGTAGAGTTTAGCAAACATTGTTTCTAGAAAAGTATTTACATATACTAATTATTGAGGAGGGGAAAATTCACTTTTCCCTCCTACTATTCACTTTGCAGTTTTTTTTTAATTTATCTTTTAATAAGCATTTATTTATTCTAGTTTTATAACCTGAATTATGAGTTTGAGTTAACCTGAATTTTTTTATCTATATTTAATTAATTTAAAATTAAATTTCATAATTTTTTTGGTTTGTATTTTTTGAGGTTATCTTGATCTTATTACTTGGATCATGAATTCGATAGGTTAATCCAGATATTTTTTGTGGCTTTTATTTGATTGATTTTTTTCAATTATGTCCCTCAACATAAGATTTGTTGGAAATTGAGTTTCATAATTTGTTTCGATTTGTTTTTTATAGAGTTATCACAGTCACATCAACTAGATTGTGAGTTTGACATATTAACTTAAGTTGACTCAAGTTATTTGATTTTTTATATTTTTTAATTGATTTTTCTTCAATTTCATCATTCAACATTGAATTGATTGAGAATTGAGTTTTATAATTTGTTTCGATTTGATTTTTATAGGGTTATTCCTGTTCCATGATCCAGGTCGTGAATTTAATAGATTAATCCGAGTTGACTAGGTTAATATAATATGTTTTTGTTTCAACATTAAAAAAAATATCATATTAAAAATTATTTTAATCAAATTATATTTTTAACAGTTATTTTTAATTAAACTTGTTAAATTAAATGAGTCATTTCAAGTTAAACCCCACGCAATTTAAATTTTTTTCTTCTAAAAAAACACGTTACGAAGACTTTAATAACTTATTGCATTGAAAAAATCAATCAGAACAGTGTAAAGTGCTAAATAACTATTAAGAACCTATGTACTTGTACACCTGTGAGAGTCAAAAAGAGAAATATAAGCGGGTTGGGTATATACTTTCAAAGAAAAAAAGTTTAAGATCAGATAGCTTTAACCATTCGTCATGTTGGACTTCCCCTTCTAGGATATCACAAAATCTGATTTGAAGATATACCTTGTACAAGTCAAGTCTCAGAATAAACTCAATCAGTACCAAATCAATTCGGTGGCAGAGAATTTTTTCATTCGAGGTAAAATGAGGAGAATGATGCTGGCCCTTTTAGCTTAAGAATTACAAAGAGGCTAAAGGGGAGGACATATTTTTCTTAATTGGTTGTAAAATAGTCTGCAAATTATTTATTGCTCTCATGAACTGTATTTTGATGATTGTTCTATTTAAGGGGACAGATCAAGCACTTATTTCAGCAACATCTTAAATTTTACTTTCACTTCCACACGTGAGTTCACCGTGCTTACCCTCTGCAGCTCTTTTGTAGTAAAAAAGAGGGGCTATATCAGCCACTTTTACTGCTGTTTACATTCCCTCCTCAAGTAGCAGCAGCGGTCCTTCGTGTACATAAAATCTGATGGCACAAAGATTTTACCTGCCTTTTCTTGAGGCAATTTCCATGGTTTTGGCCTTTAGTGTGTATTTTGTCCAACCGCATGTCCCATGATAGAAAATAAAGCAAAAGAGAGAATAAAAGGAAAGTAAACAGAACTCAGCTACCTTGTTTACCTAGTAAAATATTCAGGTCCTATAAGAAGTTGCCTTCTCTCCCATTCTCTACTTCTCTCAAGACATACATCCCTTCAACTGATATAGACAATAAAGAAAGAAAAATGGAAGATCACTGCAGTCTTCTTAACTGGTCATGCTTCTACCAAGATGAGGTAAGGCTATCAGCATGTATTCTTGTCTATTTCTTGTTACTGACCTTGTTCAATTCTGTTTCTTGTACTTGTTTTCAGACTAATGTAGATGTTTTTAACTTCTTTTTTACTGACTGCAGGGGATTGAAGACATAAGGCATCATCTCCTGTATACTACAGAACTTGAAACAGCAATTGTATCGGCAAAGGAGGAGATAGCAAGAAGAGAAATTGAGATATTCCACCTCAAAAATCTTTTGAGCAGGACAGTTAAGGAAAGAAATGACGCCCAGATACAATGCCGGAAACTAGTTTTGGACAAATTATCCTTCGAGCAACAACTGCTGCAAAATCAGCTGCAGCAGCAGGAAATGCAGCAATTGAAGCAAGAATCTGCTTCACTCGCTATAACTTACAGCAGTGAAGATGAATCCAAGGCTAGTGATTCCAACAATCACATCAGCTCTCCTGATTCTAGCAAAGTCATTGTTCCCTCGCAGTTTAGTGACCCAATTCCCCAGCAACCATCGCAATCATCACTTCCAGATGTGATACTTAAGTTAGCAGCAGACAAACCACTTCCAGAGAAAGGGAAACTCTTGCAGGCAGTGAAGGAAGCCGGTCCGCTCCTCCAGACCCTTCTCCTGGCTGGACCACTCCCTCAATGGCAGCACCCACCTCCCCAATTAGACTCCATCGAGATCCCACCAGTAACCATTTGTTCGCCAACATCTCGGCTAATACACGAAGACTCTTTCAACAGTTTCACTTCTTGTTTGAGCAAGAAGAGGGATCGATACTTCGGCGAAGGTCCTGATTCTTCTTCACCTGCCACCAAGTATCAGAAAGTTGTCCTCCATTAACCAAAACCTTAGTTCTTACACATAGTTCTCTAGTACTGTGGTGCATCCATCCTTTTCATTACTGTTAATCATGACAAGGAAAGCAACTGGAAACGGATGGCCTAGCTATTATGCATCAGTTTGGAATTTGTAAACTACTTTTGTCTTAGATATTAATGATTCTAACTTCTCTGGAAAGTCAGATGGAGACTAGAGTACTGTATAATGTGAAAATGGGTACTGAATTCTCCATGTTAGCTGGGAAATTTTGTATCAATATATTGCTTTTCTTCCACACAAATTTTGCAGCAATCTTTGCTCCATGTAGCCAAATTTTGAGTGGTGCTCATGCTATTTCCTCATGCTTTTGCTTTTCGGGTTAAATGTTACAAGTAAAGAAATGATGTTAAGTATGACCATGACTAGTAATCATATAAATAATTTTTTCCCCTTAGATTTTTTCCCTTTCCATGAAGCACACCAACCATTCATGGTGAGTACTGTCTGCCATTATAAGTGCATCTAATTAGACCCACTATCATGCATGACCAACTCTTTGAGCTGGACCAGTTAAAGAGCAACAACGATATCAGCAAGACCCATCATCATCATAAACTTTACATTAGCTAAGAAATTATTCACCTAACTAGGCTAAAGTTCCCGAGGAGACTTTTTTCTCTGGCATCAAAGGCGGGGAACAAACTAGAAATTAACGTTTCTTCGTCGGAGCAAAGCAATCCCAACCATATTATAAGGTTTCTAGCAGATGGTGTCTTGACTCAACACCGTATCCTTGAATTCACACAACCATTTTCTTCTCGACATGTATGCCTCGTACCAACCTCCCATTGGCGAGACGAAAGCCTGGTCTGTTAATGTTAAAACTGGGCATGAATTCTTCAAAGCTGCTACAGCCTGCTTTCACATGCAAAGAGAGGTCATGGTCACAGGTCATTGTTTTGCTTTAGACCACTAATGCATCGAGCCAATGAAAAATCTAGGAACCAAATAGATTTCATGGATGTTAATTTTTCTGTGACCCTTTATCACCATCATTATGGATTGCACATGCATGGAATTGTATGTTTCTCAAATCTGGTCCCACGCGCTTTGCTAGATCAACTTAAGTTGTAAATTACTGGATAAGAGTCACAAGACTAGACAAATCCATGGTCTTTACAGCTAATTGAAAGGAATATACACCTGGTCTCTTAACAACTAGACCAAAGCTAGTCTTGAACCATACTTTGGATTGCTGACATTACCGTAACATACAAGCATCCAGGCTAGCTACCAGACATTCCTTTCACCAGGAAAATAAAAATAAAATTAAAAATTTACCAGACATTCTATATGGGCCTCTGAAGATGATGAATGGCTGTATTTCGAGATTTATCATCTTGGGCTTGTCATGTAAACTCTCTCAGCAAATTGCCTTGGGCTCTAGCCTGGTTTCTCTAGATCTTTTGTCCAGCAACGCAGGGCATGCAGTAGATTGTACCGCAGCAGAAATATACTGTTTGGTATTTTGTTAATCAACTGCATCGACAAACAGCACTGATAGTACATTCGAGATTGTATTGTAAAATGTTTTTTAAAATAATTTTTTATTTAAAAATAAATTAAAATATTTTTTAAAAAAAAACGGTGCTCAATTTGTCCCAAGGCATATGATATTATGCCACGAAGCCACATGCACTTCCTTTCAATGATGAACCAATGTATATGACACAATTTCTCATGAAAACGTGCACGAGAGGCAATTCAACTCTTGGTCATTTCCCCATGTATATTCTTGTCGTGAAAAACGAATTCATGTGCCCTATTATTTGTTTTTGGAATCATGCGTGTTACAGCTGAACCGTGCTAGAAGGGCTTCCTTATTTTTTGAGTCATGTATACGAACCCATGTGTTTTGTTTTCGAATAATGTTACTTTTATCGAAAAAAAGTTTCTTTTCACTCGCAACGACTCGACCAGAGGACTTCCCTCCTAAAGTGATGTCCTTTCGATGCTAAAAAAGAAGAAATTTTTTTCTTGTTATTTCTCAGTTTTTTCTTTTACGAAGTAATTCTATCCAATTTATGGGATTCATTTACAAGAGCATTTAATATATGAAATTCCATAAAACATAATTAATTTTCGGTAAAATTACATTTATTCTTTAATTTTTTTCTTGTTATTTATCATTTTTAATTAAAAGAACTAACCCTATCCAATTTATTGGATTTTTTCACAAGACCATTTAATACATGGGATTATATAAAACATAATTCTGGTAAAATTACTACTATTCTTCAATTTTTCTGCTTCAATCACATAGATTATAATACGATGGAACCGTGCTAGGAGGGCTTGAAATGAAACTAGACACTAGCAATCAAAGAACTTGGCCCAAATCAAGAAAACAAGAACTTATTTGATTTGATTTGGTTCATGAGTTTTGATCCTCTGGCCCATTAATAAACATAAGGAAATGTCGATAATACCACTTCACTCAAAACTTGTAAAGACAACATTGGGTGGGTGCTGTGATGATCAACTGTGAAGTGGCAATCCCATTGGGCTTTCCCTGAACGAGAGGCTGGGTGATTTTATGGGCCGTAAACTACGTAGAAAATCATTTTTTGGGTTTTCTCAAGTCCAGAAAATGTTCGCAATATTTGGGTCTAGGCCCATTTTCCTATATTTTGCCCGGGATGTAAATATCTGACTTGATTTTCTGTTTATAAAAAAAATCTACGTCGGTAAAATAAATATCCCGCCTCCCACAAGGAGAGAGAAAATCACCTGATGGTATAAAGTATAAACATTCCGTCTCGCATAAGGAGAAGAAGAGCCAATCAATGATGGTGCTTACTTCGCTCTCCTCTTCCCTTCTCTCGTCATTATCATCACTGACCGGTCCGCCTCCTTCAAATTCCAACGTTTATTTTTCTTCTTCACTTCCTTCTCCACGACGCCGTCTCAATCCAAAACCAAACCACCACCACCGCAACCGCCATCTCTCTCTTCCTCTCCTCTCAAGAACCTCGCCTACACGCTCCATTCACTGCTCCTCTTCCTTCTCTTCCATGCCTCTAGAAGTTTCAACATCCCCTTCCCAGGTTCTCCTCTTTAATCAATGAGTTAATTCGTTTCTTGTGACTTTAAATCATGATTATGAATTTATGATTAAAAAGGATGATTCAGTTACAGGACAGTTTGCTATATTCAAGGGCATTTTGGGTAACTCAATCTATAATCGCGTGGAATGCGGATGTTGTTAGAGACGGTTCTTGTTATTTATACGCTAGCCAAACCGCTGCATTATCCGTTACTGATGGTGAAGTTGAAGGTCATGACTTTAAAATCAAGCTCGAGGAAGACAGCGGCGGCATTCCACAAAATGTAAGGCTTATTTAATTTATTTTTATTTTGATGATGATGATTTATTTTTGGACATTTTTTAGGTGATTGCGAAATTTCCTCATGTTAGAGATTACAAAGCTTTCAAAGTTCCTTCAACTGTGGATGCCAAATCTCTTGTCAAATGCCAGCTAGCCGTCGCAACATTTGGCTGTGAGTTTTTTGTTCATTGCTTGTTTTTTCTAAGAGATTTTGTTGGTTGGCCTAAACCTAAAGATTACTGTGAATATGCACATAGACTTAATGATCAAACATGCGGTTAGAAGTTAATCATGTGATATTGCGGTCTGTTGTTTTATTTGGTTATATTATGTAGCGGCATGTAAGTATATTAGAGATAGTTTTGTAAGTATATTAACGATGTAATGCTTCATGGTTAGGTAGGTTATTTTCATGATACTGTGTTCTCTTCATTTTTGGCAGCTGATGGGAAATGCAGCTATGCTACTGGTTTGCAGTTACCTGGTGTTCTAGATGAATTGTTTGCATATGATGGTCCCCTTGGTGCGCATTATTCAGAAGATGCTGTGTCCCTCTACCTGTGGGCTCCAACTGCTCAAGTATATGACATTTCGCAACAGATTCTTTATGGTCAGTTTGTTTTTTGTCAAGCCGTCTTCTTCTACACTGTAAGTCATGTTTTTTTTTTCCTGCTTCAAAATAGGCAGTGTGTGCCTGTGTTTACAAGAATGCGAACAGCAGGGATCCCGTGGAAGTTGTTCAGTTGAAGGAGGTTAATGGAGTTTGGAGTGTTGAAGGATCAAAAGACTGGGAAGGTTGTTATTATGTGTATGAAGTGTCTGTCTACCATCCTAGCACTTTACACGTTGAAAAATGCTATGCAAATGATCCATATGCTAGAGGGTATGCTTGCTGTCTCAATTTGCCAACAATTCTCTGAAATAGTGAAGTTGTTTGCAAACTCTGATTGTAGTAGCATTGCTAATCGTAATATAGTATTGCCAATCATCATATTATGTTTGCATTTGTATTTTGTGTATACAGATGTGAAATTCCTCTGATTTTATGCTGTTTTTTTGTTGGAACAGGCTCTCACCAGATAGCCAGAGGACATTATTTGTGAATCTTGATTCAGATACTTTAAAACCTGAAGGATGGGAGAAATTAGCTGATGAAAAACCCATTATACTTTCTTTTTCAGACATAAGTATCTATGAATTGCATGTAAGGGATTTCAGGTAAAAAAACTAACTCCCTTGAATCCTGGCTCTATAATCTGGCTCATCTTCAATGTTAGATTTCTGGAAGGAAAGAAAAAAAAAATCCAGTTTCAGGCTTATGTGCTAGTAAAAAGAGTTAGCCGAAGTTTAATTGCTCTGATGACATGCTGAAGTTTGTAGGTTATTCATTCTAAAATCCTATGTGCCTATTGTAGTGCCAATGATCATACTGTGCATCCTGACTTTCAGGGTGGTTATCTGGCCTTCACGCTGGAGGTAGTTCTGCTCTTTTGACCCCTTATATTAGAATCTACTGCTCAAAAGTGTGTTGGATTGTTTTGCATGTATTAGAAGTAACTGATATGATAGTGACTTAACACCGCTAAGCACATTCTTCTTGAAGGATTCAGCAGGTGTACTTCATCTAAAGAAATTATCAAATGCTGGTATCACTCATGTCCATTTGCTGCCAACCTTTCAATTTGCTGGTGTTGACGATGTCAAGGAGAACTGGAAGTGCGTGGGTAAGTATTTTATCTTAGCTCATATTCTAGTGACCGTGTGCCTTCACATGTAATGCAGTTTATGGATTGCCACAACCTTAGTTCAGCAAAATCGTTTAAATTTTTTAATGTACCTAAATTGCTGAAACTCATTTTTGAAATTAGATATGCTGTCATGTGTTGGCTATCATTAATTTGTATGACATTTAGGCTTCAACAGATAGCACAGTGCTGGAAAAATTACTGCCGGATTCAACTGAGCAACAAGCTCAGATCACATTAATCCAAGATGATGATGGGTATAACTGGGGGTATGCTCCTAAATCCTGACTTGGACAAATATCACCGAGTTTATTATGTCTTCATGTTAAAACAGTTTTATCGTTTTGTTTTCCTTGTGGAGGTACAATCCTGTTCTATGGGGGGTCCCTAAAGGAAGTTATGCTAGCAACCCAAGTGGTTCATGCCGCACAATTGAGTTCAGAAAGATGGTTCAGGTCTGGCTTTCTTATTCTGTTGCTGATGCCTTTTGTCCTTGTCTTCCTAATGTCAGGGCAGCCATTTTGTTTTTTAACTATCTGTGGCATGGACCACTGGTATACTGCTTTGATGGTGTAGGTATTCAACTTAGTTAATGCTTAACCATTTTCTTGTAATTGAATCCTTTTGATTTGCAGGCCCTTAACCATATCGGCCTTCGTGTTGTGTTGGATGTTGTCTACAATCATTTGCATGGAAATGGTCCCTTTGATGAGAATTCTGTTCTTGACAAGGTTTGTATAGTTATTATTCTTTTAATATCCAGTCCAACTATGCTTTTCTAATAGTACTTGTGGTTGTAGGATTAATTTACTGAGAAAATTACTAACAAGGCCGATACGTTTGGTTATTGTGGAAGGTTAGCCCTGGCTTCTGTCGTAACTCTTAAGTTTTCCATGTAGATTGTTCCAGGTTATTATCTGAGAAGAAACACTGATGGGTTTATCGAGCATAGTACATGTGTGAATAACACTGCTAGTGAGCATTATATGGTTGAGCGGATGATCATTGATGATATGTTAAACTGGGCTGGTAATTATAAGGTAGTTATTTGCTTTGTGATGCCATTTTGTTTTTACATTCCCTGACTTGGCTTCTCTTCCTCTTATATTTTGAAATATACTTTCCTTCTCGTTTTACAATAAGTGATAGTGATTTTCCGAGTTCATAAATTGAATTGTTGCTGGCTTAAGGTAGAGCTTATGAAAGTCATTTTTCCATCTGTTGGAATTTCAATATATGTTTTTTATATGTTGACGACAGTTCATTGTATGCCATTTTGTCAGGTTGATGGGTTCCGCTTTGACCTTATGGGTCATATAATGAAAAGCACAATGGTACGTGACTCTTGAATCCGTGTCTTCCCTTTTTACATATATCAATTTACATTAATTATTTGCATGGGAGAATTCTTGTAATATTAATGCTCTGGTTTCCTCTAACATGTTTAGGAGTTATATCAAGTTGCTAAGTAACATGTTTTCTGTTAGCCTGCCACACAAGTCATTATCAAGAGAAAATGATTTGCTCTGTTGCTGGACCAAGGAGCAGAACTAATTATATAGCGTTGTGTCTTTTTGACGCATGGATTCTTTGACATGCTAAACAATTCTAGGAGCTGAAACTTGTATTGGATTTGAAAGGGGTGAGCATTTTTGGTTTGGTTCGGTTTTGAACCAAAAAATAACCACACCAAATTTATTTTTTTAAAAAAAATTTAAACTGAAACAGGTTCAAACCGACCAGTTTCAGTCCGGTCCGGTCCGGTTTATATTGTTGAAAACCAAAAAAAAAAACGAAATAACACAGATCTAATCTTGCGCTAGAAATAATCTTTCCCTTCATTAGATTCAATCTTTGACCTTTAAGACAAGCACAAAAAAAAACATGTTATTGCCTCTGATGCTTTCATCAAGATAGAAGACATGCTCTTGTTTTACCCCTGCTTCTGGTGGGTCTGCCCTTGCTACTCTCTTATAGTAATTAGCAGTTATCCCAAGCAAATTGTAAATACTACTCTATTGTGGGCAGATCAATGACTACTGGACTCGATGGCCTCCTCGACATTTGACAGAAAAATGATACGCTAATTGCACTTGCAAGATACTTGTTACTAAGGTTATGAAAGAAGGCAACTAAATCAACAATAGAATATAACTCCAGATATATGAATAGCCAACAAAGAGCAGCGCTCGATTACTGGAACTAAACAGCACCCCTACCTTACTTATCAAGAAGGAGAACTGGGACCAATTTTTCAAAGAGAATGAAAGACAAAGATTAGGAGTAAGAAAGTTGAAGAGAGAGTCTTGATGGTTTGGGGCACGGCGGCTAGGTCTGATTAGGGTGGGAAGAAAAGAAAGTTTAATATTTATACCCTTGTCTTTTTTAACTCGGTTTAGTTCGGTTCATTCTGTTTTAGCCTTCTAAAACCGAACCTGAGCCGAACTGATTTTTCTTTTTTAATTTTTTCTAATTGGTTCAATCGGTTTTTTTTCACAGTTCGGTTTTCTCGGTTATTTCTTTTTTGGTTTTTTTGCTCACCTCTCGGACTTGATGCTCAAGCAGTTCTTTATTGGATCATGCCAACAAAAATCAAGAGCCATGCCCACTCAACCTTTGTTATTTGTGTGTAGGTGAAAGCAAAAGATGCAGTCAACAGGCTGACAAAGGAAAGAGATGGAATTGATGGTTCAAGTGTCTATATGTAAGTTTGGAGCATGAAGTGAATTTTTTTCTTTCTGCCATAAACTTTATGAGTTGTACTGTTAGTGCACCATAATTCCTTTGTTTTCTTCTTTTCTCTTGGATGAGGGTCTTGGAAATTGTTTGTTGCTTCCGATGCACATTCCAATGGCATAAATTGCTGATTGACTCTTCCATTTATATAGATATGGAGAAGGTTGGGACTTTGGTGAAGTTGCTAACAATGGGCGTGGGATAAATGCTTCACAGTTCAATGTTGGTGGGACTGGAATTGGAAGGTACTATCTGTTATTTTAGATTTTACAATATATTGCTCCTTCTGTGCCAAAAAGAAAATTTTCAGACACATGGATATTATACAGGCATTTCCCTTTTGTCAGCGTTGCATGGTTGATCTTGTAACAACTGAAAGAATTCTACCAACTTCAACTGCTTCTTGGGACTGATTTTAATTTATTAGAAACCCCTTGTTGTTAGGAAAAGAAAGTTTACAATTCTTTTATGTGGAGTTGAAGCCTTGGAAATGGCTTTACCCAGAATCAATTCCTAAAGTTATCTTTTGATTTTTGTAATTTGCACAGGAAAACACCCATCTTCTCACTTTAGTGATTTAAGTTTGATTAGTTTTCAGAAGCACTTTGGCTTCATGAAATATTGGGAAATCCAATTTCAGTTTTAATGATCGAATTCGGGATGCAATGCTTGGGGGATCTCCATTTGGCCATCCTCTCCAGCAAGGATTTGTGACTGGGCTAATGTTGCAGGTAATCATTATTAACGGAAAGGCAATGAACTTTCATGGATAAGTGACTTGCTGACAATTCTGAAGAAATATTTTTGGGCAGCAAAGAAAAAATTATTTTATAGCTAAAATTTTAATATCTTTTACACAAGGGTTTTCCTAAATTAATATTTTCTTGGTTCATGTAGAAGTTTCTTCCCCTATTCTATTGTTCATTATCTCTGAAATATTTACTATGCATCTGGAAACATTTTGTTGCGTGTCTGCTGGTTGAATCTTCATGCCACTTTTGGCCTATTAACAACAGCCTTTTTTCTAGTCAAGGGTTTGATTTGCCAGGTTGTACAAAGGTCTGATATTGACTAATTACAAGAAGGACAACTAAACCAACCCTCAATCCCAAACTAACTGTGGTCAGCTAAATGGATCCTATTACGCCATTCTGCGCGATCATATACCAGATCTGCCTCAATATGGAGAGAATTTAAACCCTTCTGATGTTGACTATTCTTAGAAAAGTTGTTGCTTTCTTTTGCAATTTCTGGAGAACATATGGATTCAGTTTCAAAAGTTTGTAAAAGGAGCTCATTATAAATATATTTATACTGAACTCATCTGCCATCACTAGGTGGTCTTTGTTTTTCCTTAAAAGTCATTTTGTTAAGCAAACTATTTTGCAGCATTTTGTCAAGTAGTTTGTCTGTATTACATCTTGCTTTGGCAGCATCTTTGAAATGCTTAATTGGACAATTATGCTTTTAGTTTGAGGGTGTAATACTGTATGATCTTTCAATTCCTGTATATTTGTGGTTACAGCGGCTTTCCTGAATAGTAATTGATTCTTCTGTAGCCTAATGGTCATGATCATGGTGGAAAAGACGTTGAAGAACTCATGCTTTCTGCAGCAAAAGATCACATCCAGGTTAGTTATCTTAATGCTGTCCCATATTTGATGATGGTGTTGAATAGATGAACTTTTAAGTTCAGATGAGTTTGTGCAGCGTAGTGTCCATGACTTCTGTAATGTTCTTACAAGCATGGAAAATTTCAAATGAACTTATATTTAAAACACCCAGTGCTTTCCTTGGACTGAAAATGCTATGGATCTCTTGGCTGCACGCCATATAAAAGCTTAAGTATAAAGGTTCAGTTATGTGCTTTTTTTGCTCGGCATTGGAAATATGCGACTGATTTATATAGGAAATGTTTCTAGGCTAGAAATAGAAGCAAATATAAATAATTTTTTTTCCACATTTTCTATCCACGTATTGGTTGATAACTTAGAGGAAAAAAAAAAGCTTTTAAAATGCTGATCACAGAATGGCCCTTTTCATGGAAAGATTAGATTTGTTGGGAAGATAAGGACCAGGAAGCCTCTTTGGGCCTGTGTACATTTATCTTTCTGTCACCCTCAGTATTAAACCTTTTGTTTACTCATTTTTTGATAACCAATAAGTCATTTGGGTCATTTAATTATCCAAAGTCATGATTTTAATCATTAATTACTTGATTTCATGTTGTCCAGGTTGGGATGGCTGGAAATTTGAGGGATTATGTACTGACCAATAGTGATGGGAAAGAGGTATACATCATCCTGCAGTGCAGAGATCTGTTTTACTGTCGAATATTTTATACTGTACATCTAGACTTATTGGTTCAACCGCATGGTTAATATGAATAATTAAGCTATCCTCAATTGGCTTCTCCAAATGTTGAAAGTACATAGAATATTTAATCCACACAGTAAGATACACCTTCTCTCAAGCCTACAATAGATCAGGCATGCCATATATTTATGGTAAAAAAAATTTAACGTGTCTCTTTTGGGTAATTCCTTACCTATAAATATTTGAAGATTGGCTAACCTTAAAATTTTTGTTATATTGCTTTTCTCAGGTAAAAGGGATGGAAGTTTTAACTTATGGTGGGGCACCTGTTGCATACGCTCTACACCCTGCAGAAACAGTAAGGACCTTAGCATCTGTGATTATGTTTATTATGACTTTCAAGGAACTTTTCATCTTGTTCTGAGATGATGCAATAGGAACACATATGAAACATCACTCAAGACACATTTTATGGTTTGCCATAATGCTTTTACTAAATAAATTCCTTACATATGCTCTCCGGCAAGCATTATTTCCCTTCACTGGCCAGACATGTATCATTTAATACTTGTTTGCAATTATCTAGACTCTGAATCATGCATTAGCACTTCCCTTTGTCAGAGTGTTTGTTTTGCTGCTGAACTCAATAATTTTTTCAATTTTAATTGTCATCACTGTTAATACATCTCCATCAGATAAGGATAAGGTTTTGCTAAACATTGTTATCGACTTTTTTGGTTGTTTTTCAGATCAATTATGTTTCTGCTCATGACAATGAAACCCTATTTGATGTTGTGAGCATGAAGGTACGATCAGCATGCTTTTAGAGTGTTTGATTTTAGCCATTTCTCACAGACCCAATGTTGTTTTACAAGAGTAGTATATATGACACTGTTCTAACTCATCTCCTTGCTGTAGACTCCAATGGAAATTTCTGTGGATGAGAGATGCAGATTAAATCATTTGGCAAGTAGTGTAATAGCATTGTCACAGGTAGAGTTCATGTCATTTGTTGTTCAGCGATGTATTTTCATGATTCAAACTAATGATTTTTTTTTAAAATTTTCATCACGAGTATAATAAATGTCCTTTTTAAATTGTGCTTCTTGAGGATAATGTTAGATAGCTTGTCATCTTCAATGAATGAGGCTCTTTACTTAGTGCATTAGTAATATCTTCAACATGTTAACATGTTTGAAAATGGTGGAAGGTTTTACATAATGAATTGTTAACGTAGATGGTTAGAATTTGGGTTCCTTTCAACACTTGTATCCTGTGTAGGACATGTTTGTAATCAGGCTGATAACTTAAACTGTACAACCAAATCATGTAACCTGTTTTACAGGACTCCCAAACTTTCCTTCCCAATAATCGTTTATTAGTCAGTTGTCATAAATACTAGAGTTTTTTGTTTTTCCCCATTCTACTCTTCTGTTCCTGAAGAAAATAGAAAAAGGAAGCTAGCGAGCACATCATGCAAACTACATTTACTTGACCATTTTAATTTACTATAATTTAATTTTGTCTTGTACTTTGTTTGCTAGGGTTTTGAGGCATAAGAAAGCCATGCAACATTATCATGATTAAAGGTCAATTTGCTCTGTACTTGTTATCTTATGATGACTTGACAGTGTTTCCTGCTTGTTTAAGGGAATACCGTTTCTCCCCACTCTACTCTTCTGTTCGTGAAGAAAATAGAAAAATGGAAGCTAGTGAGAAAATCATGCAAACTACATTTACTTGACCATTTTAATTCTCTAAAATTTAATTATGTCTTGTACTTTGTTTGCTAGGGTTTCAAGGCATAAGAAAGCCAGGCAACATTATCATGTTTAATGTTCAATTTGCTTAGTACTTGTTATCTTATGATGACTTGACAGTGTTTTCTGTTTTTTAAGGGAATTCCATTTTTCCACTCTGGTGATGAGATGCTACGCTCAAAATCGCTTGATCGTGACTCTTACAACTCTGGTGATTGGTTCAACAGGTCTTCTGTTATTCTTGTTTTCAAGTTGCTATCTCAATTAATTAAATCTGACTCCAATATTTATCTTCTAATTAATTATAAATTTGTCATTACGATAATATTGCATGTTTTTAACCTTGTGCTAGTAGATTCTATTCATTTTTTCTTGTTATGTGGTGATGCCTGTCATGTTCCTTAGTTTACTTGTAACTAATTTCAGGCTAGATTTCACTTACAATTCCAATAACTGGGGTGTCGGCCTTCCTCCAAAGCAGAAAAATGAAAAGCACTGGCCACTGTAAGCAAGAATTTAGTGTTAATCATTATCATGCGATTTGAAGTACCTGGTTGTGTTGATTAATTTCTTTGCTCTACAAAATACTGTTATAATATATATAACTGGTTTTCATGGTACTTGGTATCTTGGAGGAGGAAAAAAAGAACTGCTTTTCATGGTTTGTCCTCTAGAGCATCTAACACAACGTTTCTCGTGAAATTCTGGATGTCTCTTTTCCTCAGAATAAGACCAAGACTGGCTGATCCATCCTTCAAGCCTCAGAAGAATCATATCCTTGCCGCTATCAATAATTTTTTAGATGTGTTGCAAATCCGATATTCGTCTCCACTTTTTCGTTTGACGACAGCTAATGCTATTCAGGTAAGGATTTTCAGTTATAACTTGCTGATTTGGGATGGTTTTGAGATTAAACATATTTAATGGCTTTAATATGAACACTGCCTATGTAACAAAAAGGTCCTTTCTGCTATTGGTCTCTTCTTGCCCTTTATTGAAACCTTAGTTTTAATCCTCCTATACCTTGGAGGAACCTCATGTGACAGAACTTGATAGTTGACTATTCAATTACCTAAAGTGTAAACATGTTCGGCTTGACCTAGGTTGGCCTTATGCATACCATCTTTTGATTGTATGGACTATGAGAAGGACCATGATCGTGTGATCTCAACTCTTGACATGGCAATAAAGCGTGGCAGTAGTTTGCTACATAAGGGTGTTAACTGTCTTATGTTTTTTGTTTAGTTTTTAATTAAGACACAGTAAATTACTTAATCAAGTTAAAAAAGCTATTTTAATTTTCAGAATTTAAAATAACTAAATAGTGGGAGCCACCTTTCAATATGTGGCTCATTTTCCATTATCCATGTCATTGAATCGAGAGTTGGGGCCACTCTACCTTTTCCCTTATGGGAAACACTTTTTCCAAGCCAAAATGAACTTCAATTTCCATGCATATGGTCTCCACTAGATTTATTCTCTCTAATTTTCTTGGAAAGTTACATGGAGAAAAGTGTACGTTTTAGGCTCTAAATAGTTGATGTTCTCCATTTCCATCTTAATCTTCAGAGTAGCTGTGATCAAATAACTATGGCCTGCATGATCTTGAAAACTTTGTGAACTAGAACTAGATTGATGTCATTCCTTGATTATTCAACAATTCAGTGCATTCTTTAAAAAAATCACTCATATTTGATTGTTATTTTTCATGATATTTTCTTCTTTCTTTTCCTACATTTTCAGTGCTTAATTATAACTTTGGTTTGTTCTCAAAATAAAAGCAATAACTAAAATTGCAGTGGTGTCTTTCACCTAAACTCTCACAATGCTCTCTTCTGGGTTTGTCCCTTGTCCTGTCTTTTTATATGTATCAGATTAGTAGTGAGCATATCATTATTATGACACACTAATTGGCATCCAGGAACGGGTACGATTCCACAACACCGGTCCTTCATGGGTCCCTGGTGTTATAGTGATGAGTTTTGAAGATGGCCATAGAGGTGTTCCAGGATTAACTCAACTGGATCCCACGTGGGTGAATATATATCACTGCTTCTACTATGATTCTGAATTGTGTAATTACTGATAGTATTATGGCCTGTTCTACAGCTACTCTTTCATTGTGGTTATCTTCAATGCCAGTCCATCTGAGGTATCTTTTGCCAGTCCTGTATTGCGGGCAAGAACTTTTCAGCTGCATCCTATACAGGTAGTTATTTCTTGGTTAAGCTTGGCTTCCGAAATTCTTTTGGGACAGAATACTGCTGACCTAGTTTTCAGTGGAACTCTCGAAATAATACTTCTAATAGAGCATTAAGTTTCCTGCGGTCTCTCTCTCTCGGTGGACTAGCTGGGATAAGTTTAGGGTAGCTGAGGTTGTAGAAAATACCGCGTTTAACTTGGACAAACAGTGACAAATATGAGAGGGATGGTGCCCATAAGTTTTTTGTTCCATGCTATTTTTGTCTTTCATTTGGATGTTAATTTCTGTTGGAAAATGTTGTTTTCTATTTAACGTTTTTTCCTTTATGGGAATTTCGATGCAGGCTGTGTCAGCTGATGAAGTTGTGAAGAACTCATCATATGAAACATCCACAGGGTGCTTCACTGTGCCCCCAAGGACAACATCAGTTTTTGTGGAGTATCGGTAAATTGACACCATCCACCACCATACACGGTGGTGAATATGCATCTTTTATTTCATATTTCGTAAGGTGAGCATAATAATCAGCAATTGATCCTGCTGAAATCCCACACCAGAAATAGACATGTACGAATTGAAAACTTGGTGGTATGAAATGAAATATAAATTTAACATTTAACTGGGTTGAACCATTGAATTTCATTAGAAAAGCTCCTTTTCTTGTCTCGGTCTTCTCTTAATTGATCATTGGGGTGGCTCGATTTTTTCCTCGGGAAGAGTCCTAGGCTGTTGACATCGTTAGATGGAGATTTCTGTCCTCAATTATTCTAGTCTGTGGTTCGGTGAACGAGAGTTAGTTAAGAAGTTGCTTCATAAGACAAGTGAGTGCAAGAGGAGCCCAACTATCAGAGGTGTGAACCAAGCTTGGTAGAGTAGTTTTTATTTTTCCAAATGTTTTCTTAAAAGGAATATATTAAAAAAAAATATTTTTTTATTTTTTAAATTTTATTTTTAAAGTCAACACATTAAAACAATAAAAAAACTTTTTTTTTATTTTTTTTAATGGCAACACCTTAAAACTATTAAAAAAAATTAATATAAACTTTCAAAATTTTCAATGACGTTTAAACCCCTATCAAATTGTCAATTGGAAGCAAAACAAATATTTTATTTTTTATATGACCCACGTCTGTTTCAAGGAGTACCTCACACTGACAGCCTAGAGAAATAGAGCCAACGCATAATAACACATGATCTGATAACCATAATTCCATGTTGAAATAATCAGTTCGTACTAGGGCTGCTTTCAGTCTGCCACCCTGTAGATGTTGGTATTTTTCATCACCAAATTCATGCGGTGGTTGATTTTAAAACAAACATATATTTTTTATTTTTAAAAATTATTTTTAATATCACCTTATTGAAATGATTTAAAATTATAAAAAAATATTTTTTCAAAACATTGTTTAGAATGCAAATTCAAACTGCAACTAAATAATAAGAGATTATTTGGGTTGCTATTAGTAATTTAACAGCACTAGAGTAATTTTAGGTTTGGAGGTTGTGATTTATCCAGGGAAGAAAGGGGAGAAAGTAGATGTGATTTGCAATATTATAGCAGTCCAATCAGTTATATCTCGCCTCTTTCTAGTGATTTTACTCACAAGTCAACTGAGCTGAGTTGAGCATTAGAGTAGATCTACTTACAGGTGTAGATGTATAGTGTTAAAGAAAAGACTTGGTCTATTGACTTCTCAACTCCTTGATCCTACGTTGCAAGCATAAGACACCAATAAAGTTCCAAGAAATATGTTGTTAGAATTGCAGCCGCAGTCCTCACTTTAACATAATGAGTTCAAGATATTTTTTATTTAAAATCAATTGAAGTAATATTTCTAAAAAAAATTTAAATTTATTTTTAATATCAATGTATTAAAATAATTTAAAAACAAAAAAAAATCCAACTAATAAATCAATATAAAAAACACCAAGCTCCCGTGAGAAAGTGATGTCCAACTAACTCCGAGTGTTAACATTCCCGATCTCACTAACGATCTTGTAATTCATAGAAGGTCTTGGGGTTTGTCTTGCATGAGTAATATCACTCAATTAGTTTGAAGTTAGTGTTAACTAGCAGGTTTCGTTAGGGTGGTCAAGAGTTTACAGCTCTTTAGGTGAGATGAGGGCCTGTGCAGTGAATTTGTGATGCTTAACTAGACTGTAGTAGTAGTAGTACCACTTCATTAGGATGGAGAGAGATGCTATCTTTTTCTGTAATTAGGCATAGCAAACCATTATAGCCTGTTTTTTTTTTTTTATAGTTTAACGTGGGTGTTCGGGCCAGCTTGCGCGCACCTCGACTAATCTCACGGGCCCTGAAGTTAACGACCATGTAAGCCTCCGGTAGCCATCATATGAGCAACCACAAGGCTCGAACCTGAAACCACAGAGGAAACAAATATCTTGATCCCAAGCTATTACCACTGGACCACCACCTAATCTGTTCTTGCTTCCCCCATAAAGTGGCCATTCATTAATTAGATCTACCATATGATGTGTAGAGTTATCCAACTTGATCATATTTATGTCCTCTTCTACTCCACACTATTTTTTATATAAAATAACGATAATAATCTTAGTGGCTTAATTTATTTTTCTTTAGCTAGATGACATGCAGTGATTTTAATTTTACTCGATTGTGGTACTTTTATTTAGTGATGATATCGGTTACTAATATTACCTGCATTTACTCTGGATATTAAAAGCTTGGTTGAAACGTGGCTGGCCGCGTATCATTAAAAGTTTTAATTTTTTTTATATATTTAGATTGTTTTTATATAATAATATTAAAAATAATTAATTTTTAAATAAAAAATAATTTAAAAAATAACTCTACCATCACAAACATCCAGTAAACCTACTCACAGGAGGAGCCGTTGCAACAGTTGACTAGGAAAGTGGATCGGCTATTCGTTGTATTGATATTTTCCTCACGTATTAATTAATTCCTTTTAATGAGAATAAATTATTTGGGAATTTTTCGGTTGCTTTAGTGTCAACATAACATATTCCATTGAGTGGCTCAGAAGCTACTATATACCTCTCTCTCTCTTTCATGGATGACTTGTGAAGTAC